>Ga0209499_1001469_pt1 | contig 16234 bp, 26 predicted proteins | sample C_130208_EF_Meta_FD_187306 | JGI IMG/M metagenome (GOLD analysis project Ga0209499, IMG submission 187306) | Freshwater microbial communities from Lake Croche, Canada to study carbon cycling - C_130208_EF_MetaG (SPAdes) (version 2) | ecosystem: Environmental > Aquatic > Freshwater > Lake...
CTCTAAGCCTCAGATAGTGATTTAGACACTCACTACCATATTGTGTATTATCTTGACAAATGCTATAGTATATGTCTATGGGTATATTTTCGCGTGGGGTAACACCTTCACAGAAGCCGACCGTCATCGCGCAGTATGCCCCTCAAGTTATATCAAGCCCGATGCTTACATCGATTGTGCCTGCTCAATCAATTACTCGAGAGCTCGCTTTAGAGGTTCCCTCAGTAGTTAGAGCTCGTAATTTAATATGCGGCACTATTGCATCTATGCCTATCGAGCTTTATAGAAAATCTACTGGTGAAGAATTAAGTAAGCCGGTCTGGATGGATCAGCCAGCAATTAACCAACCTCGAGCAGTGACCATCGCTTATACTGTTGATAGTTTATTATTCTATGGATGGTCTATTTGGCTTATTAAATCTCGATACCAGGAGGACGGCAGACCAGCCTCCTATGAGTGGATACCTAATACTCAGGTCACACCTTATTACGGAAACTCTGAAGGCCTTTTAATTGAAGGCTATTATATCAATCAAGTATTTTATTCTAATGATGATGTAGTTACATTCCAGTCACTCAATGATGGGATTTTAACTTCTGGAGCTCGAGTATTAAGAGCTGCACTAGATTTAGAGATAGCAGCATCTAACGCGGCATCTACTCCAATGCCTACGGGATATATTAAAAACTCTGGAGCAGACTTAGACCCTAAAGAGGTTCAAGGATTATTAGCAGCCTGGAAACAAGCTCGTACTACTCGATCAACTGCATTTTTAACTAGCACTCTCGATTATAACGTAGCGCAGTTCTCACCTAAAGATATGCTCTATAACGAGGCTAAGCAAGATTACGCAACTCAGATAGCGCGTCTATGTTCTATCGATGCATTCTATTTATCAGCTGATGCTAATAATTCAATGACATATAGCAATTTATTAGATTCTCGTAAGCAATTCGTTTCGCTTACCTTACAGCCTTATATATCTGCTATTGAAGATCGTTTAAGTATGAACGATGTAACTCCTCAAGGTAATGAAGTTAGATTTGACCTCGATGCTTCATTCTTACGCGCTACTCCTATGGACGATTTATTAGTAATAGAAAAGTTACTCGCACTCGGCTTAATCACTACAGAGCAAGCGATGGCGATGACTGACTTAACACCTAACGGAAATGAAGGTATGTAATGGCTAATCAAATACTTACATTCTCAGCAGAATTAACTGCTAATGTAGAAGAACGCACTATCTCGGGTAAAATAGTTCCTACCGGTACCGGTGAAGTAGGTAATACTTCTGGCGGTCGCGTAGTGTTTCAAAGTGGATCTATAGAGATTCCTTCAGACCCTAAGAAAATTAAACTACTTAACCAGCACAATAATAAAGACCCTCGAGGTCGCGCAGTATTTTTTAATGAAGTACCTAACGATGGTGTCTATGCATCTTTCGCAGTATCTAAAAGCGAAAAAGGTACGCAGTCTTTAATCATGGCAGAAGAAGGATTAATCTCTGGTCTATCTGTCGGTGTTGAAGTAATCAAGGCCAGCAATAAAGGCGGCGTAATGTATGTATCAGCTGCTAAATTGCTTGAGGTAAGTTTAGTAACAGAGCCAGCCTTTAAGTCTGCTCAAGTTACTGATATTGCGGCGGAGGATACTCCAGTCGTAGAAGAAATCCAACCAACAGAAAGCGAGCCAACTGTGGAGAATACTCCAGAGACAGTCGCAGCACCAGTAGAGGCAGCCGCTGTAGAAGCAGCTCGTCCAACTGTGGCAGTGACTAACGTGCGTGAACGCACTGCACCAATTACTTCTGCTCAGTATTTAGGAGCATCTATTAAAGCTGCTCTAGGAGATGTCGACTCTCGTCGTATCCTTGAGGCAGCAGATGACACAGTATCTACTAATACTGGTTTAACACTTCCGATGCACATGAATTCCTTTATCACTACTACATTTTCAGGCAGACCAGCCTTTAATGCAGTAACACGCGCAGGTACAGTACCTCAACTATCATTTACAGTACCTAAAATGGGTACAGCACCTACTACAGCAGTAGTAGCAGAAGCAGCGACAGTAACTGCTACAGGTATGACTTCTACTTACGATACAGTTACTGCATCTAAGTACAGCTCTATCAACCGCGTATCTTTCGAGCTTCTCGATTTCTCTAATCCAGCATTTGAGACTTTGCTACTTAATGAAATGCGTAAAGGTTATGAGAAGGCTACAGATGCTGCTCTTATTTCAGCATTTACTACTTCTGGTACTCAAGCGGCTACTACAGCAGCCACAGCACTAGGACTACAGTCCTTCATTGCAACAGAATCAGCAGCAGCCTATAAGGGTACTGGTGGAGATTTTGCTACTAAGCTAGTCGCTTCTACCGATCAGTGGGCAGCAATTCAAGGTTATGTAGATGGCTCAAACCGTCCACTTTATAACGTTGCATCTCCACAATTTAACGCACCAGGACAAGTTACAGGACAGACAAACGTCGGTAATGTTCTCGGTACAGATTTAATCGTAGATCACAATATTACTACTGCAGGTGTTATCGATGAGTCTGCTTTCCTAGTAGCTCCAGGCTCTGTATATGTCTGGGAATCACCAACTACTAACCTACGTATCAATGTCCTATCTTCTGGTGAAATTGATATCAACCTCTACGCATACTTAGCGATCTATGTCGCTAAGGGTGGTGCTGGAGTACGTCGCTTTAACCTTACTTAATAACTAAGTAACTAAGTCGCTCGTAGGGGCTGTGCCCTCAGCCCCTACGGGTCTTTAGAAAGGATCGCTATGAGTCTATGTACCGTCGCTGAATTACGCAGCGCACTCGGTGTAGGTACGCTCTATCCAGACGCGACCCTTCAGGAGTCATGCGATGCGGCAGATGCAGTATTACTACCTATGTTATGGCGTAATGAAAATTACGTAGTAGCCCATTCTAAGACCACTACTTCTGCTACTCTTTATTTTGATATAGAGCATTCCCATTATGTAGGCGAATCAGTAATCGTTACTAACTGTGGCAGTGCATGGAATGGTACTAAGACTATTACTAGCATTACTCCAGACTCAATTACTTATACTATTTCTGCTGCAACTGCTACTGATAAAAATCCAGTAGCACCTTATGGCATAGTCGCAGGAGACTCAACTGTAGACTGGACAGCCGATAGCGCAATCCAGTTAGCCGCTTTATCGATAGCTGTAGACATCTGGCAAGCCCGTCAAACTACTTCTAGTGGTGGCGTTGCTGTAGATTTCCAGCCCTCACCCTGGAAAATGGGTTCTAGCCTATTGGCTAGGGTTCGAGGTTTAATCGCTCATGCACTAGACCCTAGATCGATGGTGGGCTAATGACAGTCGCTATAACTACTCTTAGGACTACTATTGCCACTGCCCTAGTAGATGACACTAAATGGCAGACTTTCGCTTTTCCTCCAGCCACTGTCATGGCTAATAGTCTTATCGTCTCATGGGCTGACCCTATGCTTGATCCTTCTAATAATACTTATAACACTATAAGCCCTATGGCTAATTTTAAGATAATTATTACAGTTCCTCTATTCGATAATGAGGGCAACTTACAGGGCATAGAAGACGCGCTTGTAGCAGTCTTTAATAAGCTCTCAGCATCTAATCTACCTTTCACTGTGGGCTCAGTATCTGCTCCATCTGTACTAAGTGCGCCTAGTGGAGAATTACTAACGTGTGAAATATCGGCATCTATCCTAACCTCATGGAGTTAATAATGAATTATAAAAATGTAAGTGATAACGAGTTCGTAGGTAAAGGGTTCGATGAGATCATCTCTGCCGAAGAATTAGAAGGTTGGGACGTTACCCACCTTGTCAAAATTGGGGCACTTGTGCCGGTAGTCGAGTTAGTAAAAAAGGAGTCTAAGTAATGGCGATTTACGCATCAAATAGCACCTACTTATCTATCGGTGGGTATGACATCTCTGACCACGTACAGAGCGCAAGTCTTAATATTAATTATGACGCGGTAGAAATTACGGCGATGAACGATACAGCTCACAAATACGCTAAAGGCCTTGCAGCTCATACGCTAAATGCTACGCTCTATCTAGACCAAATCGCTATCGCTGCTGGCGCAATACGCGCCATCCTAGACTCACTTAAAGGTACTTCAGCGGCTTTTATTATGGCTCCTGCTGGTTCGACATTCTCAACTACTAACCCTAAATATACTGGGTCTGTCTTCGTGAACGGCTATACTCCTATCAATGGTTCAATCGGAGAAGCTGCAACTGTAGATATTTCATTCGACGTCACCACTGACATTACTATCGCTTACGCATAAGGGGAAATAAATGGCAATTTATACAGCTGTAAATACTTACCTTCTATTAGGTTCTTTAGACGTAAGCGATCACGTACAAAGCGCAAGCGTAACTATTAATTACGACATGCTGGATGCTACGGCTATGAAGAGCGCGGCTCATCCTCAAGTAAAGGGTCTAGCAGCTCATACGCTCCAGGCTACTTTATTTAATGACCAGGCTCTATCTAATATCCGCGCTGTACTAGATGCTGCTAAGGGTACTGCTATTACATTCGCTCTCGGTGCTAACGGTTCAACAGCTTCAGCGACTAACCCTGTATATTCTGGCTCAATCTGGATTAACGGCTATACTCCTGTCAATGGTTCTATCGGAGAATTGGCCACAGTGGATCTATCCTTTGACCTAACCACAGACGTAACCATTACAGTCGTATAAAACTAACTAGGGGGCAATCATGGCAAGACTGAAGATAACTCGCATAGATGGTACGGAGTCCTTTCACGAGATAACTCCGTCCATCGAGTACGCATTCGAGCAAAGTAAGGGCAAGGGCTTTTTTAAGGCCTTTCGCGAAGATGAGAAGCAAAGCGATGTCTACTGGATAGCCTACGAGTGCATCCGTAGGACTGGGGAAGTAGTAAAGCCTTTCGGTGCTGATTTTCTTGACACTCTTAAAGGTGTCGAGGTCTTAGACTCTGACCCTTTAGCGTAAAGCGCGACCGTCCGCTGACTTACTTAATCGCTAGGTTAAGTATTCGGCTCGGTATCGCGCCTAATGATTTATTAGAATTAGATCATGGAATGCTACAAGCATTAATAGATGGTCTAAATGATGAAGCGAAAGAGGTTAAGAATGCCAGTAATAAAGGTCACAGGCGTTAAAGAAACCCGTAAAGCCTTACGCGCATTCGCTCCTGACCTTAATAAAGCTCTTAACTCTGAATTACGTAAAGCCCTTAGTCCTGTCGTGAAACAGGCTAGGGGTTTCGTACCTTCTGATAGTCCTATGAGTGGCTGGGTTCCTCGAGCGATGTCAGAAAATAATGGACGTTTCCCATTTTATGATGCTTCAATTATAAAACGTGGTATCGGCTTTACTACCTCACCAGGTAAGCCTACTCGTTCTGGGTTCGTCTCAAATGCTTCTATATTTAATAAATCTCAAGTAGGACAAATTTACGAAGTAGCAGGGCGTAAGAATCCTCAAGGCCAGCCCTGGGTAGGTACTAAATCTGGTACAGCTTCTAAAAAGTATAGTACTTCAGTTAATCCTCATGCTGGAGAAAAGTTTATCCAAAATTTACCAGAATTAACTTCTAGCCATATGGGTAGTGGTCGATTAATCTATAAAGCATGGGCTCAGAATCAAGGTAGAGCCTACGGTGCTGCTATGAAGGCTATCGATAAAGCCGAGCGAGCATTCATGGCTCGTACTAAGACCGAAACATTAAGTAAGGCTGCATAATGAGAATTAATATTGGTTCTAAAGCAGACCTTAAAGGATTTAAGCAAGCCGAGTCAGCTGTAAATAGATTAGAAAATGGTGCTAAGTCACTTGCTAAGACTTTAGGCGTAGCCTTTAGTGCTAGAGCAGTAGTCCAGTTCGGACAGGCATCCGTTAAAGCATTCGTAGCAGACGATAACGCTGCTAGGTCATTGGGTGTTACTCTCAAGAATCTAGGACTTGAGACCGGTAATACTTCTATCTATATCAATGACATGATATCAAGACTTGAAAAACAAACAGGCGTCCTCGATGACCAACTTCGTCCAGCTATGGATCGCCTACTCAGGGCTACGGGATCTATTACTAAATCTCAGACTTTACTTAACCTTGCTTTAGATATTTCTGCTGGTACTGGTAAAGACTTAACTACTGTCAGCCAGGGATTACAAAAGGCCTATCTAGGTAATAACGCTTCACTGGGTCGCTTAGGAGTAGGGTTAAGTAAAGCAGAATTAACCTCCTCATCATTTGAAGAGATACAGGTAAGACTTACTAAACTCTTTGCAGGTCAAGCCTCTAGTGCTGCTGCTAGTTACGCTGGCCAATTAAATATATTAGCCATAGCCAGTAATAACGTAAAAGAGATTATAGGTAAAGGTTTAGTAGATGCTTTGATATCAATAGGAGAAAATCAAAGCGTATCTAATTTAGCCACTCAAATGGAAACAGTAGCAACTAATACAGCTGATGTAATTCGTGGAGTAGGTTTAATAGTCGCTTCATTAAAGAAATTACCAGGTACTGGGTTCTTTGATAGTTTCTTCAAGTTTGCAGATAAATATAATTTGATTAGCATAGTAGGTAAATCTGGTGCGCAATCCAGACGAGCCGCTGAAGTGGCTAAGGGTAAAAATCCTATCCAGTCTGGCTCTTATCTTAATAAGGCTAAACCCACTCCAGTAGATACAGCCGCTGCTAAAGCCGCAGCCGCATCATTAGCAGCACAGAAAAAAGCTCTTAAATTAACTCAGGACGCTCAAAAACTCAGTCGAGCAGGCTCTATATTTGACTTAAAACAAATAGAAATTACGGCCGCATTAAAGGGCAACCTCACAGAAGAAGAACGAGTCCGCTTACAGTTATTACTTGCTGTTGAACAAGGTAACGTAGATAAAGCAGATGAATTAACTAAAAAACTTAAAATAATTCAAGATCAGAATACAGCCCTAGCAGCGGCTATAGCAGCTTTACCTACTGCTGGTAATCCTTTCGCAGATGCAGATAATGGCCAAAAAGTATTAGCACAGGACATAATCGATACTAGAGATGGCCTCAAAGATTTAGCAGACGATATAGTGGCTTATCACCAGGCACTTGGTGATATGACGGCAAAGCAATTAGCAGATGCTCAAGATGTGAGAGATGCCTATAAAAATTTACAGGATGATATAGCAGCTTACAAATTAGCAATAGAATCAGCCGCTGAAGCTAAACGTATATTAAACTCTATGGGCGGCGGTGCGCCTGGAGGTATAGCCCCTAATGGTGGTGGAGGCGGTATTAACGCTGGGGATTATGCCCCGTATATTCCTCCTGGAACTTCGGCAGGCGGAGGCGGTTCACAATTTATGCAACCATCAAGTATTAGTATTACTGTCAATGGTGCAGTCGATCCTATTGGTGCTGCTCGAGCAATTACAGACGTGCTAAATGAAGCTAGTGGCAATACTACTTCTGACATTATCGGAGCATGGTATAAATCTAAGCAGCTGGCAGGGTAATGGCCTGGACAATATCACCCACAGTTACAGTCAATGGAGTCGCTTACGTATCCTCGACTGTAGGCTCTATATCTATTAATTATGGACGTAATAACGTCTGGGACTATCAGAATATGGGCTATGCCAATATCACCCTAGTTAATGCTTCTAATACTAATTTAGGTATCGATATTAATCAGTCTGTAGTAGTCAAGTTAAAAGACTATGCAGGTACGGCTGATATTATTGTATTTACTGGCACTGTCACGCAGGTAGATAACTCGATGCGTGTAGCTTCAGGATCTGTAAATATATCTTATGTTCAAATTACAGCAGTCGCCCCATTATCGGCTTTAGCCCGTACTCAAGTAGGCACTACTGTCTATCCTTCTGAAGATGAATCTGCACGTATTACGCGAATAATAGCTGAAACTACAGCTACAGTCGATACTATCGATACCGGTAACTACACACTTTTACAGCGAGATATTAAGCCTGCCCCTGCTATTGGTATTGCTAACGCGGCTGCACTGGTAGCTACTGGCTCAATCTATGAGACTAAAGATGGCAAGGTCGGATATGCTAATCAGGCCAGACGTAACACAGATGTAGCCACTAACGGCTATTTTAACCTGCTATCTGACTACATCGACGTATCGAGTATTAAATCTAAAATGAGCCTTAATGATGTAATTAATTCTGTAAAACTTACATATAACAGAGATCAAGTATTCGAGACTACTTCACCAACTAGCATCGCATCCTATGGAATTATCGGAGCTAGTATTGAGACTGACATATCTAATATTACAGATATAAGCCTATTGGCTGGTATCTATCTAGGTATGCGAGCATTCCCTAAGACTTCACTCTCAGCTATCGATGTCAGAATCGATGACATGGGAGCAGATAGCACTACTTTAAATAAAATGCTAAATATGTATTTTGGTATGCCTATACAGATTACTGGCCTACCTTTAGCCATTACTCCAGCGACATACCAGGGCTTCGTAGAAGGCTGGAATCTGACATTTAGCGGTACTAAGGCTAAAATGACTCTACGGACTTCAGAGAAGACATATAGTTATCGAGCGACCCAGTGGTCAGGCGTAAACCCTGCTCTTATCTGGTCAGCGGTCGGGGCTACGCTTACATGGAATACTTACGACTAGGAGCAATAAATGGCAACTACCACTAACTACGGCTGGACTACTCCAGATGATACTGCACTCGTAAAAAATGGTGCTAGTGCTATCAGGTCTCTAGGTACAGCCATCGACCAGACCACAGAAGATCTATATTTTCTATCACTTATTGGAGCGAACTAAATGGCTAATACAATAAAGCCGCTAGCACGAGCAGCGGCATCTCTTACGACTACTACAGTCCTTTATACAGTCCCAGCATCTACTACTACTGTGGTGACTAATATTGCTGTAACTAATACAGCGGCTTCAGCTGCTACCTTTACTCTCGGTATGGGTACGGCAGGTTCTAATACTGCACTCCATACGACTACTGCTATTGCTGCTAACTCGACTGTCTATATCGATCTAAAGCAAGCACTTATAGCAACTAATACTATTACTGGTGGAGCAAGTGCTGTCACTGTGTCATTTCATATTAGCGGAGTGGAGATAGCGTAATGGGTGCTTCAACAGTTCCAGTAGCCTCGGCTAACGTAGTCTCTACTTTGCCTATAGCAATACCTACAGGCCTTACTTTACGTAATACTTATACCAGCTCACAGACTGGTCTATCGTTTCCTGTAGATAACGTGTTCGTAGTTATTGCTGGCGGTGGTGGAGGTTCGAGCGGATCATATACTTCTAACAAGCCTGGCTCTGGCGGTGGCGCAGGAGCAGTAGTAATGGGCTGGCTCCCTAAGTTTACTGCCTGCACAGTAGGAGCGGCTGGTACTGGTGGAGCTGCTAACTCAAAAGGTAATGGCGGTGGTACTACTTCAGTCGGTGCATTATTCGCGTACGGTGGTTCTGGTGGCTCTAATGGTGGACTCCCAGTCGTATCACTTTATGGAGCAGGTGTGGGAGGTGGTAACGGTACTCAAACAGGCTCATCTTATCAGTATGCTATTGGGGCTGGAGTTACTTCTGATATTCCCGATGCAACTGGAACAAGTGGAGCAGGCGCATACGCTACTGGTTCGACAGTAGGATCTAACGGCGGTGCAGGATTTTTAGCAGGAGGAGGAGCTTCTGGAGGATTCTCTGGTGCTACTTACTCTGGCGGTGCTGGTGCATCTAATATATTTTATGGTGCTAGTGTTGGTGGGGCTGGTGTTGCTGGAGCTGGTGGTGGTGGTGGTGGTGGGGCTGGAATTGGTGCTATTGGTTCGGCTGGTACTGCTGGCGTAGGTACTGTCCCTGGTAACGGTGGTGCTGGTGGTTCAGGCGGTGGAGGAGCTGGGGCTCCTGGTGCAAGTTCGACAGCTACTAATTATCCAGGTGCTAACGGTGGAGTCGGTACAGTATTGGTGTACTACTAATGGCTACCTACGCAGTTATATTAGGAGATAAAGTATCTAATATTATTGTCGCTGATACATGCGAAATAGCAGAAGAAGTCACTGGATTAATCTGTATAGAATATACAGACGATAAGCCTGCCGGTATTGGTTGGACTTATGACCAACACGCAGACGTATTTATAGAGCCAGTAGAGGTTATCGATGACTCCTCATCTATCTAAAGCCGCATCTCAGTTACGTAATCAGATAGATGATGCATTCCCAGATCGTGATAGAAGCTCGGATGGATGGATCGGTGATACACGCCATGCGGCGCGTGTCAGTGATCATAATCCTGATGCTCAAGGTTGGGTACGCGCCATCGATGTGGATGTTGATTTATCGGGGAAGTCTAAGCCCGCGCTCATGCCCGACCTTGCTGATCAGATTCGACTTTGCGCAAAGGCTGGAGATAAGCGCATCTCCTATGTCATCTTTAATGCAAGAATCGCATCCAGTAAAGCTCGATGGGCATGGAGACCCTATACAGGAATCAACTCCCATACACACCACTGTCATATCTCGTTTAGTAAAGCGGCTGACCTTGATAGTACTTTTTTTCAGATACCTATGTTAGGCGGAAAATAATGAATATGAAAAATCCTTATATCTTGACTGCTGGCGCATTCTTATCGGCATGGGCGGCCTCTAACTTTGCAGCTGACTATCGATCTGTACTCTGGGCTTTACTAGCTGGAGTTTTTGGATATGCGACCCCTAAGCGATGAGCCAGAGCAATTTCTTTAGCCTTTACCTAACGACTCTCTGTGTTATTGGTGGTCTGGCAGGCTATGTAATCACTCACTTACTCTCAGAGATTAAGCGACTAAATCAGCGAGTCGATGAGATCTATAATATCCTTCTAGAGCGATAATAAACTCATGGCCAGAAGAGCGACTAAAGCATTACAGGAGCAGGATTACTCTAAGCTCGATGCGTATTGCATAGGTCTCCATGAATACTATAAATCCCTACGTAGAGCAGGCTTTAACGAGGGTATTGCTTTATTCATGATCACTGAGCCATCTGGTTATCCTAAATGGATATTACCTGATCCAGTAGACCCCGAGAAGTTCGGCGATTACCATGATGAGGACGATGACTAACAAACGACGCTATCTAGTGATATCCGACTTACAGGTTCCGTATCACCATGAGAAGGCAGTTAAGAATCTTATCAAATTAGTAAAGCGTGAGAAGTTCGACCTAGTGCTAAATACCGGTGACGAGTTAGATATGCAGTCACAATCTCGCTGGGCTCAAGGTACTAAATTAGAATGGGAAGGTACTCTCGATGCTGACCGAAGCCTATGCCAGGATATTCTCTATGAGCTCGGCACAACAGATGTCACTCGGAGCAATCACACAGACCGCTTATACCACACATTATTACGCGCACCTAGCCTCATCGGCTTACCAGAATTGGAATACCCTAAGTTCATGGACTTTTCTGCACTCGGAATCCGCTTTCATAAGCGACCATACGAGTTTCATAAGGGATGGGTCTTAGTACATGGCGATGAAGGATCGATGAACAGTAACGCTGGACTTACAGCTTTAGGGCTGGCTAAGAAGTTCGGTAAGTCTGTAGTCTGTGGACACACTCACAGAGCAGGCATATCAGCCTTTACAGAGGGCATAGGAGGCCGATACAGGACTCTCTGGGGCTTAGAGGCTGGGAATGTTATGGATAAGTCTAAAGCCTCTTATTTGAAAGCAGGGGCGGCTAACTGGCAGATGTCTGTCGCAGTCATAGAAGCTCATGGAGATCATGTTAGCCCTATGTTAGTGCCGATAAATAAGGATGGCTCATTCACGCTATATGGACGACTTTACGCCTGACATAAATCCAACCATAGATGACGCTATGGATGCTGGAGAATTGTTATCATTTCGTTATCAGAATTGACGGTATTTAGTCTTCTACCTATGCAACACTAATCCAGTAGCCAGTCGAGGGCACTGGCACAGATAGGTAAAATCATGAACTTATTAACACTTATAGGGATATTAGGGCTATTTTTAGCTTCTAATTTCGTATGGTACTGGCAAGGATATAACGATGGAAAGCGTGAAGGATACGCCAGGGGTCGCAGTGTCAGCCGTCAAGCATTTTGGCAAGAATAATGCGACATGGAGAAATACTACAATCTGCCACTGACTTATATTCTGAGCGCGGACTCGCTTACGGTCATCCAAGTGACAATATGGCACGAGCCGCACGACTTGTCAGCGCATACCTTGAAGTGCCAGTGGAAGATTACCAAATCGCAGTCATCCTATCGCTGGTTAAAATCGCTCGTACCATCGAGGACGGTAGTAGAGTCGATTCATGGATCGATGCAGCCAGTTATCTAGCAATCGCTGGACAATTACAGACAGAGGAGAATGAGTTATATGTTTAATTTAGCCGATTATGAGCCAGTGGAGGTAAGGCTTGAGAAATTTATTAAGGATTATCCAGATTTTCGTATTGCAACAGAGCTTGAACTGGTCGAAAAGGATCGATACATTGTTAAAGCGTATCTCTTTAAGACTTCAGCAGATACTATTGCCTGGGCAACGGGATACGCTGAGGAGACGGTTTCTGCTCGAGGTGTTAATCAGACTTCAGCTTTGGAGAACTGCGAGACTTCAGCAATCGGCAGAGCACTTGCTAACGCTGGTTATGCTCCTAAAGGAAAGAGACCATCTAGAGAAGAGATGACTAAGGTAACTAAATTATCTGTAGTTAAACCTGCTCCTCAAGATATTAAAGAGGGCGATATTGATTACTGGACTACTCCGCTAGGAGATAAGCCCGATGTTAAGACTGTCCAGGCTCCATCATCACTAGCTGCTGCTATGGAGAATATTGCAGCTGTATTAGGTACTGGGGATGCTGCAGAGCCTCCATCATGTCAGCATGGTCACATGAAATGGCGAGAAGGTGAAAAGAATAATCGAGCATGGGGTGGCTTCTTCTGTACAGTACCATCGCAAACAGGTGGTACCACCGCCTGTCCTACTCGATGGTGGAATTTATCAGGCTCGGGTCAATGGGAGCCACAGAAGGCGAGGGTATAATGGCAGATTTAGAAATCCATACTCCAGAAGGATGGGTGAAGTTAGAAGATGTACCACTGTTCGATACGATTCCATGTCAGTTATGTAATGAGCCTACAGAGATTAGAGATATTACATTTCCAGCAGTGATTAAAGATGGTGAGTTAATCGCTGGGACATGGTCATGTAAGAGATGCAAGACGGTTAATGGCTAGTCAGCATAGAAAACACAGAGGCTTCCGTACTGAGCGTTTGGTAGCGGCCTACCTTTCGGCCATTTGGCCGAGCGCATCCGTCGGTCGGGGGATGGGTAAAGATATTCAGAATGTTCCCTTTGATGTCGAAGTCAAAGCACGTGCTGGATTTCAGCCTAAAGCAGTCCTGGAGCAGATACGTAAGCGGACTTCGATTTCGGGGGAAGTAGGGTTCGCTGTATTACGTCTCAATGGACAGGGAGAAGATGCCAGTGAGTATGCCTGCATTATTCAGCTCCAGGATTTGCTTCCCTTATTAGAATTAAAGTATGGACATATCAAGTACGAGCCGAAAGAGATCGATGTCGCAAGGTGCGAGATATGTGGCTCATGGATGTTAGAGGAGTGTAAGACGTGCCAGCCTACGACTATAAATGCGGACGATGTGGCCTAAGTAATGAGCTGCATCATGGATGGCATGACAAGCCTACTATCTTATGTACTTACTGTAATGAGCCAATGAGCAAAGTGATTAGTCCAGTGCCTGCTGTATTCAAGGGTAAAGGCTGGGGCAGTAGTAAATAGTTATCCACAGAAGTTATCCACAGGGCAATAATAGGAGGTATCAATGAAGCGACACGCCGCTCTGACCAGCACTTATACTAATATGCTTGACACGCATGATAACCTCAAAGCAAAGGACATCAAGTCCTTAGCCCGAGCCCCGAAGGGAGCGGCTCGGGGGGTGCTCTGTGGTTTAGTGATACTTCTATGCTTTATGCCTAATGCATCTAGTACTAAGTTAGAAGATATATCTATGACTCCTAAAGAATATGCAAAGTATTATTTATCTAATCATTATGAATATAAATGCTTATCTCAGTTATACGGTAAAGAGAGTGCATGGAATCCTAAAGCTTCTAATGGATCACACTATGGAATACCTCAAGGTCATAGCCTTTACTTAAAGACTGCTACTGCATTCGAGCAGATTAACTGGGGTATTAGATATAACTTACATAGATATGGCTCTATGTGCGGAGCATGGCATCACTTCGAGCGGTACTCATGGCACTAGACAAACTTAACAGCTCTAGGTATAAGGCACTACGTAAGGTAGTCTTTGCTAGAGATGGGCACGTGTGTGCCTACTGTGGAATAGATGAGGGTGAGATGCATATAGATCACATCATCCCACGTAAGGCAGGTGGTACTCATAGCATGGATAACTTACAGGTGTTATGTAAGCCATGTAACCTACGTAAGTCTGCTAAGTCAGAAGGGGCTTTTTTAGCCCAGAGCCCCTACCCCCTTGTCTTTATTGACAATATGTACCCGATGGAGTCTAAGCCAATGCCAGACAGTCCCTTTACTGTCCGACCAAGCACGATCTAATGGCGAACAAACCCAGAGCTAAAAAAGCTCTTATAGGGGCAACTAAAGCAAGGGTACATAGTCCGCTTCTCAAAGGTAAATCTCGAGCCTCAGAAGTAATCGAGATGGTAGAGCGGCTTAATATGGATAAACTTATGCCATATCAGCAGTGGGTACTCGAGGACATGATGCGAGTCGATGCTAAAGGAAACTACAGGCGAAAGACCAGTCTATTACTTATCTCGAGACAGAATGGTAAGTCTCACCTGGGTAGAGTCCGAGTTATCTGGGGTCTATTCTATGGAGGCGAGAAAAAGCATTTAATTATGAGCTCTAATAGAGCCACTGCCCTTATGACCTTTCGAGAGATAGCCTGGCTTATAGAATCGACTCCAGAATTAAAAGCAGGGTGTAAAGCTATTCGATATGCAAACGGCGGTGAAAGAATAGAGTTACTCAATGGTGCCACTCTCGACCTAGTAAGCGATACTAGGGATTCTTCTCGTGGGCGTACGTGCGATTTCTTATGGATCGATGAAGTTAGAGAAATTTCTCCAGAAGGTTATAAGGCTGCAATACCTACGACTCGCGCTAGGGCTAATTCTCAGACATTTTTGACTTCTAACGCTGGAGATGCATTTTCAGAAGTCCTCAATGGGTTAGTCGAACGCGCTAAGGATTATCCTCCTGAATCATTCGGCTATTATGAGTATTCAGCTCCTCAATATTGCAAGATAGACATTTCAAGCGATGTCTTCTGGCGAGATGCTGTAGTACCGAGTAATCCAGCACTCGGATTTACAATATCTAAAGAATCAATCGAGGAGGCTATAAGTACTGCCCCTATCGAGACTACTCGTACTGAGACTTTATGCCAGTGGATCGATAGCCTCCAATCTCCCTGGCCTCATGGAATCCTCGAGGAGACTAGTGACTCGACTCTCGAGATGGCTCCAGGGGCATATACAGTATTTGCATTCGATAAGAGCCCTAGTGGTCGTAATGCTTCACTCGTGGCAGGTCAAATATTGCCAGATGGTCGTATTGGTATAGGTATCCTGGATGTCTGGTCTTCTCAAGTAGCTGTAGATGATCTAAAGATAGCGGCAGGAATTAAAGCCTGGTGCGATATATACAAACCTCGATTAGTATGCTATGACAAGTACGCTACTCAATCAATCGCTGACAGACTTAAACAATCTGGGGTAATTATTGAGGATGTATCAGGCCAGCAATTTTATCAGGCGTGCGGTGATTTACTTAATGGCCTAGTTACCCATAAAGTCGTGCATAATGGACAGGCTGAGCTTATTCAGCAGATGAATAACTGTGCGGCTAAAGTCAATGACTCAGCATGGAGAATTATCAAGCGTAAGAGTGCTGGAGATATTTCGGCTCCTATTGGCCTGGCTATGGTGGTATCTAAGCTCATGCTCCCAGCCCCTAAACCTCAGATAGTGATTTAGACACTCACTACCATATTGTGTATTATCTTGACAAATGCTATAGTATATGTCTATGGGTATATTTTCGCGTGGGGTAACACCTTCACAGAAGCCGACCGTCATCGCGCA
>Ga0209499_1001481_pt1 | contig 16171 bp, 14 predicted proteins | sample C_130208_EF_Meta_FD_187306 | JGI IMG/M metagenome (GOLD analysis project Ga0209499, IMG submission 187306) | Freshwater microbial communities from Lake Croche, Canada to study carbon cycling - C_130208_EF_MetaG (SPAdes) (version 2) | ecosystem: Environmental > Aquatic > Freshwater > Lake...
AGCTTTAACCACAAATTCCTTGAAGTCATATTCAGTGCCTAAATGTGGGTCAATTGTTGTGAAATCTAAACCCCAATAGCCGTGATACGCAGCTGAATTTCCCTGCATAGTCTGCTGTTTTACCGGCGGAGTTACCCAAATCGAAGTAAAACCCAGCTTTTTGATGCGGTCTAGGCTATTTGTTAGCCCTTTGAAATCGCCGCCGTGAAACATGCCAGTACTTGATGGGTCAAAACCGCTTTCATATGAATCAGGTTTTTGGCCACCATTGTCATTTGTCTTATCACCATTTGCATAGCGATCGGTCATCACAAAATAAGCGGATTCATCGCTCTGTGCTCCGCGCGCAATATTTGTGGCCAGGGCGGCAATATTTTCTGCAGCAGCCCCGCCGGTAATTGAAAAACCTAATATTGCTAACGTAAACAGCGCAATTAATTTTTTCATTAAGCAACTTCCCAAACGGCGGCAATGCCATTCTTAGTTTTTAACTTTAAACGAGAACCAATTGCGGTTGGTCCAAAATGAGTTCCGATAATGGAATAGCCATAATTGCTCAAATCCACATCGAGTTTGGTTTTATCGCGCGCAACTAGAATTAATAAATTCTGATCAGTGGCTTCGCGCAAGAAAAGTAAATGATCATCTTGAACATCGACCCAACGCAATCCACCTTCAATTAGCGCTGGTGCAGTGCGGCGTAACTTAATTAATTCTTTCACTGAACTTAAAAAGTTGTGATCCCAATTATGGGCATCGTCCCAAGTCATTGTACGGCGACCGTCCTCGCCCCACGCACCTTCGAGACCAATTTCATCACCCGCAAAAATAGAAGGAACGCCTGGATAGGTAAGTAGTAAGCCCATCGCGGCAAGATGTTTTTCTTTGTCACCACCGACAACATTGCGCATACGAGCAGTGTCATGCGAATCCAGCAAAGTCATGCTGTCAATTAAGTTGCGCCATGGAATTGAGGAATTAAATACAGTCATCGCTTTTACAAATTGCGCACCAGTTGTCTTTGGAATTGCAATCGGTAAGCCATGGAATCCGCCAGCTTCCAGTTTTGGATTGTGGTTAAACCAAGCCCAAAGCGGTCTCATGAAACCGTTGTAGTTCATGGTGCCATCCCAGCCAGTGCCATTTAAATCGGTCGGCCACATGTCAGCATTTTCAGCGACTAACCAAGTATTTGGCTTCATGCTATCCATGGCACTGCGAATATCGCGCATAACTTCATCGTGCATATCGGCATCGCGATAGCGCCCAGTTTGGTTACCGACGTCGATCCGCCAGCCATCTAAGCCATATTTAGGCGATAGCCACTTTTGAATAACCGAGTTCTTGGCCAAGTAAAAACGTTTGCGCAATTCAAGTGATGCAAAATTAAGTTTTGGCATTTGTTTAACTGCGTAGAAAGTTCCATAACCGAACATGGCTTTCTTGTCCCAGTAAAAGAACTTATTTTCTTTCGAGCTTTTTACTTTTTGGCCGCGCAAGAACCATGGGTGCTCGTTGCTGCAATGGTTAGTAGTGATGTCGCCTAATACTTTGATTTTTGCTTTCTTGGCTGCCTTCATAAATTCGAAGAAAGCTTTGTCGCCGCCAAGAAGTGGATCTATCTTGTCGAAGGAAGTCGCGTCGTAACGGTGATTTGATTTAGAAGGAAAAAATGGCGTGAAGTAAATTCCATTTGCACCTAAATCAATTATGTGATCGAGGTGAGCGGTAATTCCTTCGAAGTCACCACCATAAAGTTCGATGCCAGTGGTAGGTCCATGTCCGTGCGGCAAGGCATCCCATTGCATTGGTAGAGCCCATTCTGGTGCTGGACGATCTACGCCCTTAGCAAAACGATCTGGAAAAATTTGATAGAACACTGAACTCTTTAGCCAAGTTGTTGTACGCGGGCGAGCGATGATGCGAAAATCTTCATTGGTATGCACATCGTGAGCGAATAAACCTGATGCATTTAGCCATTCGTATTTTCCAGAACGCGAAAATAAGAATCGATATTGAACGTCATAATTTTTAACCAAAATCTTGGCTGACCACCAAGACTCTATTTCGCCATCGCTCTCTTTAACTAGCTTGGCAACAGTTGCTTCGCTGTCCATGTAATAACGAACTAGCCCAACATCAAAGATGTAAGCATTTGGAACGCGTACGCGCAACGTAACTTCGGTGCCAATTTTTGGAGCATCTGAACTTACATATAGCTCAGACCCATCGTGGTGAGGCTTTAAGTGGGCATCTTTGAAGGTATTACTGAAGGACATTTCTTCCCCTTGATTTTCGCGGCACCTGGCTAATCTGGCCTAAAAGTACCTGTTTGCCGGCGCTTTTTTCCTCAAAGATCTTGGCTAAGAAGGTGCGCTGGTCAGACCCTAATTCTGGCTGTATGGGGCTTATGTAACGGGGATTAATTACAACGATTTCGATACAAATCCTTTTTTCGCTAGAACCCCGCATAAGCGCCCAATAAACTCTGCCCAATCCCTAACGGGTTGATCATCCCTCTAAAAAGTTAGAAAGGCAAACAATGATTCTACGTAAGCGTAGCCTTGCAACTGCTCTGGTTCTTGCCGTAGCAGCTTCAGGTGCAATTGTTGCTCCTTCATACGCAGCCGCAAATGCCTCCAACACAGTAACAATTTGGAATGGCGTTGCAGATGCAACTAAGGATGCACAGACTCCAATTATTCAAGCATGGGCTAAGACCCAAGGCATCACAATCAAGGTTGTGTACAAAGCAGATATCCGTAACGAATTTATTAAAGCTGTTCCAGAAGGAAAAGGCCCAGACCTAATGGTTGGCGCACATGACTGGACAGGACAACTTGTCGGTGCTGGCGTTGTCGCTCCAATTGTTGTTGGTTCACTTGGAACTAAGTTCTCAAAGGACATGAAGTCTGGATTCACTGTTGGTGGCAAGCTTTACGGAATGCCTATCTACACAGAGAACATCGCACTTGTTTACAACAAGAGCAAGGCAAAAGATCCAAAGGGTATGACATGGGAGCAACTGCTTGCTTCATCACGTGGAGTAACTCTTCCTTGGACACGTGGTGGAACAAATAACGATCCGTACCACATGTCACCAATTGCAACATCATTCGGTATTTCACAGTACACACGCGATAACAGCGGTTGGACAAAGACTATTGGTTACACCGGCTCAGGAGCAGATGCTTATGCTGCATGGCTAGTAAAGAATGGTCCGAAGTTCGTTGACGGTGGCTGGGATCAAATGGTTTGTAATATCCAAAACGGTGGATACGGAATCACCGGTCCTTGGATCATGGGATCACTTAAGACAAAGTCTTCAACAAAGCTAATCCTCCCAGATGGAACAAAGCAGGATTGCACAGGCGCTGCTATGACAGCTGACGAAATTGGCATTGCTAGTTTCCCATCAGCAGGTGGCAAGACTCCTCACCAATTCTCAGGTCAATATGGTTACTGGCAATCAGTAAAGGTTGCTGGTGCTTCGAACTCAGTTAACGTAGGAAAGGTTTTACGTTATATCGGTTCAGCAGACTTCCAGAGTCAGTTCGCGAACATCAAGGGTGCAGAGCGTATTCCTGCTAACTCAGATGCACTTGCGCAACTAACTGACAAGCAACTTGCTGCATTTGGTGCTGCTGGTCAGAATGCTTGGCCAATGGCTTCATATGTATTCCAAGACACAACTTGGGCCAAGATCGGTGCTGCCGAAAAGGCACTTGTCGAAGGAACTGCAAAGGGTGACCCAGGTGCGTTCTTAGCAGCAGCTATGAAGGCTCTACAAAGCACAATCGACGCTTCTTAATTAGCGTTGATTAGTTAGAAATAATGGGTTAGGGGTTCAGGGCCAGCAACGGTCCTGAACCCCTAACTTTTCTAACAAAATAGTTTTAGTATTCAGATCAAGTTAATTCTCAAAATCGCCGAATAATTCAAAGGAGCTCTTCGCCTATGAGAAAACGAAGTAAGAATTTCGAACTTTACTCAGGTGGTACTCCTAGTTTGCGTGGCACGCTAGCTAAGATTTTTATCCTAGGTCTAGTTGATGCCGGTGTTGGCTTTGTATTAATGATTTTATTTGGAAAGCAGAAGTACGGCTTTGCAATTTTCTTCGCGGTCGTCGCTCTGGTAGTTAATTGGATTTATCTGCGCCGCGGCGGGCTACCCGCCAAATATCTAGCACCTGGCGTGCTTTTACTTTTAGCTTTCCAAGTTTATGTAGTTATTTTTAGTGGATACATATCATTTACCAACTACGGTTCATTCCATAATGGAAGTTACACCGCAGCTTTAGATGCTATTCAGCAAGGGGCTGTGGAGCCAATTGAAGGCGCAGCTGAATATGAAATTAAGGTCACGAAATCTACCGATGGCACACTTCAATTCGTAGCCTTTGATGCGGCTACTAAAAAGATTTATATGGGTGGCGAGAACTACGCAAAGCACCCTTGGCATCAGGTCACAGCCGCCGAAGGACTGGTAACAAATACTGATGGTTACCCAGAAAAAATAACTGGTCAGACTTTCTTAACTGATGCTCAAGTCAATGACTTGGCTTCAACTATTACGAAAATTAAGATTCCGTTGGGTCCAACTTTAAATACCGATGGCTTTATTGCCACGGCCGATGCTTTCTATGCCCAGCAAAACCGCTTCTCTTATACTTATGACGAAAAAACTAAAGTGATGACTCGACTAAGCGATAATAAGAAATTTATCGCTGATAATAAAGTCGGTTTCTTCAAAAACTCAAGTGATGGAGAAGTTTTAAGTGAAATCGGATGGCAAGTAAATATCGGTTGGAAAAATTATGCAAAAATTTTTGGAGATAAAGATCTCCGGGGTCCACTTGGCGGAATTATCCTCTGGACCATATTGTTCGCATTTGGCTCGGTGTTCTCCACATTTATTTTCGGACTTGCTCTTGCCTTGATTTTCAATGATCAACGAATTAAAGGTTTAAAAATATATCGCTCGATATTTATTTTGCCATACGCATTTCCCGCTTTCTTATCGGCGTATGTATGGAAAGGTATGCTGAATACCCAGAATGGATTTATAAATAACACTATCTTGGGCTTTATGGGAAGCCATAAAATTCATTGGTTTGAGCAACAGGGTGCGGCCAGAGCCGCGGTTCTGCTCGTGAACTTATGGCTGGGTTTCCCTTATATGTTCTTGATCTGTACTGGTGCACTTCAAGCAATTCCAAATGACTTAACTGAAGCTGCCAGTATCGACGGTGCATCGTCTTGGAAAATTATTAGATTAATCAAGCTGCCATTGTTATTAGTCTCACTGGCGCCACTTCTTATCGCATCATTCGCTTATAATTTCAATAACTTTGGTGCCATTTACTTACTTACCGGAGGCGGGCCATTCTTAGACCAGACCTTAAAGGTTTCAGTTGGTGCGACTGATATTTTGATTACTTTCGTTTACCGAATCGCGTTTAGCGGTTCGATTGGCGCGGATTATGGCTTAGCGAGCGCGTTCTCAGTGCTTATTTTCTTGCTAATTGGCTCGATCTCATTCTTTAGCTTTAAACGAACTCGAGGATTAGAGGAGTTAGCGTAATGACTACTTTGCTTGCACGTCACCCTAAAGCTAAGCGCGGGGGCTTCATTCGTTGGTTTATGCAAGTTGGATGGAAACATTTAGTGGCGCTATTTGTGATTATATTTGCCACATTTCCGCTTGTTTATATTCTTTCAACTTCGCTTACCAAGATGGGAAATATTGCGAATTTTACGCTTTTCCGCCAATTCTATTTAGGTAACTACAAAGATTTATTAACATCGACAGATTATCCATTTGTAACTTGGATGAAAAATACTCTAATTTTGGCAAGTACAACTGCGGTAATTAGCGTATTTATTAGTGCGCTTGCGGCATTTGCTTTCTCACGACTTCGATTCAAGGGACGTCGACCTGGCCTACTCGCATTAATTTTGATTCAAATGTTTCCTTCAATTCTAGGATTAACTGCGGTATTCGGAATTTTAAGTAAATTGACTGACTACGTGCCAGCAATTGGTTTAGGAACTAAAGCCGGTTTGATTTTGGTTTACCTAGGCGGCTCACTAGGTGGCGGAACTTACTTAATGTACGGCTTCTTCAATACCATTCCGAAAGAACTAGATGAAGCTGCAAAAATTGATGGCGCTACTCACACCCAGATTTATTTCAAGATTATTTTGCGATTAGTCGCTCCAGTACTTGCCGTTATGGCACTGCTCTCGTTCATAGGAACCTTCGGCGACTATGTTTTAGCCAGAATTGTATTTAATACAAATGATCAATACACGGTAGCCGTTGGACTTCAATCTTTACTTGCCGACCCATGGACAAAGCAATGGGCGATGTTCGCAGCAGGTGCTGTGATGTCTTCACTACCAATTGTGATTATCTTTGTATCGCTACAGAAGTACATCACCAATGGTCTGACTGGTGGCGCAGTTAAGGGTTAAGCCTGCAACCAAACTGTGGTTTCGCCCGGTACTTGATTTCCAATTAGTGGTTGACTGCTGAGTAAAACTTTTCCTTTTGGAAGTTTTACAGGTGACTTACCAAAGTTAGTAAATGACTGCCAACCATTTGGGCGAGCAAAATGCAGCACACTGCGGTTCCAGTTGAAGATAAATTTAATGTCTTCAGCGCATTGCAAAGCTTTGCGCATTGCAATCGCGGTACGGTAGAGATTTAGTACCGAGTTAGCGTCTTTTTCATTTACTTCAACTGAATACTTTCCAAAGTCAGCTGGTATTGGTAGATGCGAACCACCAGGGCCAAAACCAAATGATGATCCGGTTGCTGTCCAAGGCAATGGAATGCGGCAGCCATCGCGGCTGCGCGCTTTACCTGGGTTTCTAAACCATTGTGGATCTTGCATAGCTTCACGAGGGGTATCAGCTACTTCAAAGAGGCCAATTTCTTCGCCTTGATAAAGATAAGTAGAGCCAGGCAGCGCCAGAATTAACATGGTTGAAGCCCGCGCACGATCGATACCTTGCTTGGCATCAAGTTGGGCTGACTTACCTTCCGAGATGTACCACTTAACTAAATCAGTTTTATCTGGCAGTCCGTAACGAGTTGGGTGGCGTACAACGTCGTGATTCGAAAGCACCCAAGTATTTGAAGAGCCAGATTTTTCAGCTCGTTTCATACTGTTGCTAATTAAATGCTTAAAACGTTTGGTGTTCCAATCGGCATGAAGTAAATCAAAGTTGAATGCTTGCCCAAGTGTTTCTTCACTGGCATAGGCACCTAAGCGGTGAGCTGGTGCGCTTGCTTCGGCTACAGCAACGCGTGGTGGGTCATATTCATTAAATACTTTGCGCCACTCGCGGTAGATCTCATGAACTTCATCGCGATCAAAGAGCGGATCACTGCCGTCAGGTTTAGTTGGATCAATATCCATGGTGTCGCGCGCTGGTAAGCCTTCAGAAAAATCTTTAGTGAGCGCATGAGCTACGTCGATGCGGAAACCATCGACACCACGATCTGACCAGAAGCGCAAAGTTTTAATAAAGTCATCGCGAACTTCTTGATTATCCCAATTGAAATCGGGTTGCTCAGGTGCGAATAAGTGCAAATACCACTGACCTGGTGTGCCATCGGGTTCAGTAACACGAGTCCAGCCGGTTGGGCCAAAGTGACTGATTAGTTCAGATGGGCGAATATCGCCATTCTCACCGAGACCATCGTGGAAAATATAGCGATCACGTTCTTTTGAACCACGACCAGCTTTTAGGGCTGCTTGGAACCACTCGTGTTGATCTGAGGAATGGTTTGGAACGATATCTACAAATACTCGAATGCCAACTTTATGCAGTTCTTCAATTAATTTATCAAACTCTTCAAGGGTGCCGATGCGTGGATCAACATTGCGATAATCCGCAACGTCGTATCCGCCATCTGCTAATTCCGATGGATAAAACGGGCTTAACCAGACCGCATCAATACTCAATGATTTCAGGTAAGGAACGCGATCGATCATGCCGGCTAAATCACCAATGCCGTCGCCATTTAAGTCAGCGAAGCTACGTGGATAGATTTGGTAAACGACAGCTTGACGCCACCATTTTTTATCACCAGCAATGAATTTGTAATCAGACATAATCCGAGAAGGCTAACAGAATGGTTAGATTTATTTAGCAATAACCATGCGTTGCAGAGTTGGTAACAAAACAGTTATCCATTTTCGGTAACCGTTTTCATTGAGATGCAATTTAAGAACTGGCTCATCGGACATCACGTACTCATCTGCTAATGAGAGTCCATCGGGTGCTACAAAGAGCGGCCACAAATCTATAAATTCAATTCCGGTTGGAAGATTAGTTTTTATAAATTCGTTTGCTTCGATTACTCGAGATCTCAAATCGACTCCGCTTGCCTCGAGTCCACGCGGCAATATTGAATGAAGAATAATCTGGGCATTAGGCGACTGTGTTTTAAGTTCTTTTACGATTGCCAATACCTGAGAACCCACATCGGCGCCTTGACGATTAATTTCGGGATTACCAAAATCATTCGTGCCAATTAACACCGAAATGAGGTCCGGATTGGCTGCCGCAATTTCAGGAATTGCAGCTAATAGGCCATCGGTAGAACCACCAGGAACGGCAACATTTTCAACTTCAGCAAAATCAATTGCGTCTGCCCAGTTACCTGATGCAGTAATGCTGTCGCCAGCAAAAACAATCTTCAATTACTTAGTTGTGAATCATTCCGACGGTCTCGTCCCAGCCGGCCACATCTTCAGGGCGACGAGCAGACTTTCCAACGTAGCGGGCAGATGGGCGAATTAAACGACCTGTGCGCTTCTGCTCGAGAATATGAGCTGACCAGCCTGCAGTACGTGCAGCAGTAAACATTGAAGTAAATAGTGGCGCTGGAACTTGGGCAAAGTCGAGCACGATTGCTGCCCAGAATTCCACGTTGGTTTCGAGAACACGATCTGGTTGACGTTCACGAAGTTCCTTAAGTGCTGCTTGCTCAAGAGCTTCAGCAACTGCATAACGAGGCGCATTAAGTTCTTTTGCAGTACGACGCAATGTGCGAGCACGTGGATCTTCAGCGCGATAAACACGGTGACCAAATCCCATTAAACGTTCTTTGCGATCGAGTAATCCCTTTACATAAGTTTCAGCATTACCCATCTTTTCAACATCTTCGATCATGGTTAGCACACGTGCTGGTGCGCCACCGTGAAGTGGGCCGGACATCGCACCAATCGCACCAGAAATTGCCGCAGCAACATCGGCACCAGTTGATGCAATAACACGAGAAGTAAATGTTGAAGCATTCATGCCGTGTTCTGCTGCTGATACAAAGTAAGCATCGATTGCTCGTACGTGTAGCGGATCAGGCTCTCCGCGCCAACGAATCATCATTCGCTCAACAACAGTGTGCGCCTTATCAATTTCAGATTCTGGAACAGGAGGTCCAACAATTCCGCGTGCAGCTTGAGCTAAGTAAGAAAGAACCATCACTGATGTACGCGCTAAGTTGCTGCGAGCTTCTTCATCAGAAATATCTAGAAGTGGTTTAAATCCCCAAGCTGGTGCCAACATTGCAATTGCTGATTGCACATCAACGCGAACATCTCCGGAGTGAACTGGAAGCGGGAATGGCTCTGCGTTCGGTAGACCTGGGTTGAATAAGTCATCAACTAGAAGGCCCCAAACATTTCCGAAAGTAACTCGACCAACAAGATCATCAATATCAACGCCACGGTAGCGAAGCGCACTACCTTCTTTGTCGGGTTCAGCAATCTCTGATTCGAATGCAATTACACCTTCAAGACCTGGCTTGAAATCATCAGACATGTGGAACTCCCTCGGGATTGGGTTCACTCTGTGAACCACTCTTATGGGGTAATTCTGCCCCTTAGGCGGGGGTGCTTTCTACCAAGAGGGCTAAAGATGCTTACTTGGCGAAAGTGACGTTAGATACAACTATGGAAAATTCACTTACTCGTAACGAAATAGCCGCAATGCGCCGCTCATATGGCGAGGCTGGTCTTGAGACATTGCCCGCAGATCCGTTCGCAGCATTTGCAGCTTGGTTGGCCGAAGCAAGTGCCAATCCGGTAATTGTTGAAGCGAATGCAATGGTGCTTTCAACTCTTGGGGGCGACGGTGATATTTCTACTCGCACAGTTTTGTTAAAAGATATTTCCGACGGTGGGTTCACTTTCTTCACCAACTACTCTTCACGTAAAGCGCACGCAATGGAAATAAATTCCCAAGTAACTTTGCTTTTCCCTTGGTATGCAATGGAGCGACAAATCTCAATTAATGGAACTGCCGAAAAAATTGCAGCGGTTGAGTCCGCAGCTTACTTTGCGACCAGACCATGGGCCAGCCAAATTGGGGCATGGGCCAGTCATCAGTCAGCACCACTTGCTTCACGCGAAGAATTAGAACAACGTTGGAAAGGTGCCGCTGAGAAATGGCCCGAAGGAAGCGAGGTTCCAATTCCGCCATACTGGGGCGGTTATCGAGTGATGCCAAAAAGCATTGAGTTTTGGCAAGGTCGCTACTCACGACTACATGATCGATTGCGTTATGAGTTAGATGCCACTAACAATAATTGGGCGATAAACCGTTACTACCCTTAGGCTATGCCCGTGAGCGAAATTATAATTCCAGCAAATATAAAGCCCGTTGATGGTCGTTTTGGTTGCGGTCCTTCAAAAATTCGTCCAGCTGCTTTAGATGCACTTGTTGCAAGCGGAACGAAAGTTTTGGGAACTTCACATAGACAAAAGCCAGTTAAAAACGTCGTTAAGAATGTACGCGAAGGCCTCTCTTCACTCTTTTCCCTTCCTGAAGGTTACGAAGTTGTTCTCGGTAATGGTGGCTCAACTGCATTTTGGGATATCGCTACTTTTGGTCTAATTGAAGAACGCTCACAACACTTAGTTTTCGGTGAGTTCTCATCTAAGTTTGCCGCCGCATCCAAAGAGGCGCCATTCTTGGGTGAACCAACTGTCATCAAAGCAGAACCAGGCTCTCACCCAGTAAATGTGGCTGAAACTGGTATCGATGTTTACGCGCAAACTCACAACGAAACAAGCACTGGTGTTTCAATGCCAATTATTCGCCCTGCCGGTACCGATGGCGCCCTGGTACTAGTTGATGCAACTAGTGCAGCTGGTGGCTTAACAGTTGATGCAAAAGAATTCGACACTTATTACTTTGCACCACAGAAATCATTTGCATCCGATGGTGGCCTCTGGATCGCACTAATGAGCCCTGCTGCAATTGCTCGGGCCGAGAAAATCAAAGCAAGCGGCCGTTGGGTTCCAGCATTTTTTGATTTGGGAATTGCGATTGAAAACTCTCGCCTCGACCAGACTTACAACACCCCTGCTCTAGTAACTTTAATGTTGCTAGCTGATCAAATTAATTGGATGAACGAAAATGGTGGCTTAAGTTTTGCAGCCGGCCGTAGTGCTCAATCAGCAGCACACATGTATGGCTGGGCTGAGAAAACTTCGTATACAACTCCATTCGTAATTGATCCAGCTATGCGCTCAAAAGTTGTGGCAACAATTAACTTCGATGATTCGATTGATGCGATGACAGTTGCCGCAGCTCTTCGTGCCAATGGAATTGTTGATACTGAGCCATACCGCAAATTAGGTAAGAACCAATTGCGCGTAGGCATGTTCCCTGCCATTGATCCGAGCGATGTTGAAGCGTTAACGGCTTGCATCGATTACGTTGTGGCTGCGCTTTAATTCATGACACTTCAACGTGATCGTGTTTTTTGGACGATCTCGGCACAAATCGCGTTAGTTAATTTTTATTTAGGTGGTTTTGGTCCAGCCCAACCACTATTGCGTGCGGATCAACATACCTCTTTAACTGTTGCCGGTTTACATGGCACCGCAATGGGGCTTGCTTCCATCATTGCTGGCGCCCTTAACCCACATTTAGTGCATAAATTTGGCCGTAATCGGGCGGCTTGGCTTGGGTTGGGTTTATTTGCGCTAGGAATCGTCATGTTTGTTTACAGCCCACCAGTGCAACTAACTTTATTAGCAACTCTTTTAGGCGGCATTGGAACTTCGACTGTAATCAACAATATGGTGACCGGGATTTCGCATCATTACAAAGAAGATGCCGGCATTGCGTTACCTCAATCGAATTCAATTGGTTCGGCTGGGTACGTAGCAGGAACGTTATTAGTTGGAACTCTTGCAGGAACTTCAATTAGTTGGCGTTACGGTTTATTACTTGCCGCACCACTTTCCTTAATTCTCTACATTTTTGGTCGTGAAAAAGGGATCGAAGAACATATTCCTGATGCCGATGGCCCACAACGCGGAAAGTTATCGCCGGCCTTTTGGTTAGCCTGGATCGGTTTCGTAGCTTGCATCTCAAGTGAATTCGCTACGACTTTCTGGGCAGCTGCACTTCTGCGCGACCGCGTCGGTTCAACTGCCGCAATTAGTACCGTTTGTATCGTTGCACTTGGCAGCGGAATGGGTATCGGACGTTGGTTTGGCGGGCCGGCACTTAAGCGATTTAAGTTAGACCGCCAAATTCAAATAATTATCGGAGCTCAATTTATTGGTTTCGCGATTTTCTGGTTCTCCCACATTTTATGGATTTCACTAATTTCCTTATTAATCATGGGTCTAGGAATTTCAATGCAGTTTGCGCTCTCATCGATTCGCTTAATTGGGTTAAGTGATAACCGCCCAGATTTAGCGATCGGAAAAAGCTCACTTGCGGCTGGCTTGGCTATTGGTGGAGCCCCATTTTTACTGGGCGTTCTCGGCGATAGTTTAGGAATTAGCCGCGCTTACATTATGGTTCCAGTTCTGATCGCAATAGCCATGGTGATCATCATTAAAGTTCCATCACATGACGATACGAATGTAATAAAGAATTGAACTATAAAACCCGTCGAATAGTCACATTAGTAATCCTTTTTGGGATTCTAGGAATGTTTGTCTTAAGCGGTCTTTAATACTGCGGCAATTGAAATATCTGCCGGGACTGCCAGTCGATCTTTGAACTTTAACCAAATCAAAGTTGGCGCCGCAATCGTCACAATTGCACACAAAGCAATTGTCTGCCGAATTCCAATCGTTTCAGAAAGCAACCCTAAGAATGGATTTACTAGCGGTGCTCCCCCAAGAAAAACAAATTGGTAAATTCCCATTACGCGCCCACGGACTGCGCTATCAGAATTTGTTTGTACAGTTGAGTTTGCTGAGATCATTGTTGTAAGTGCAGCAGCACCAGCAACTGGCAACATAATTATGTAAGTCAAAAATGATGGCATAAATGAAATTATTAAGATTGAAATTCCAAAAACAAACGCACTTCTAATCACAAAAATTGTTGAACGATATTTCTCGATACGTGGCGAGAATAAGGCTGCACTGAGTGAGCCAATCGCAATGATGGTACCCATTAAGCCAAAAGTAGTTACGCCTTTATGAAAAACTTTCGTTGACATAAGTGCGTTGAAAAGTTGAAAATTTAAGCCAAAAGTAGTTACGAAGAAAATCACTGACATCACGACAAATAAGTCAGGTCGAGCCATGACGTACCTAAGACCTTCGCGAATCGTGGTTGGGCCTGGTGTGCGCTCCTCGCGGAATAACTCACTCTCACGAATGTTCGCCATCACTAAAATAACCAACAAATAGGTTGAAGCATTAATTAGAAATGCTGGGCCGGTTCCAAAGGCTGCGATTAAAACACCTGATAGTGCCGGCCCAATAAGGCGACCTAAATTAAAGTTAGCGGAATTCAAGCTAACTGCATTGGGCATATCGGTTACCCCGACCATTTCCGAGACAAAACTTTGGCGAACTGGTTTATCTGTCGCATCAGTTAAGCCGAGTGCGAAAGCGATAACCATTACGTGCCAGATTTGAACGGTATGGGTAACAACCAGCAAGCCGAGCGCCAGTGAAGTTAAACCTGCTGCAGCGTTAGTCACCATTAAAACTTTTCGTTTATTGAATCGATCAGCGAGTGCGCCGCCTGGCAAACTTACAAACCAAACTGGTGCGAATTGCAGCGCTGTAATAATTCCTAAATAAGTGCCGCTATGAGTTAGTTCTAAGACCAGCCAATCTTGGGCAATCCGTTGTACCCATCCGCCAATATTTGAAGCGGCATTCGCTGGGTAGAGAATTCTAAAATTACGATGTCGGAAAGCGCGCCAGTTGCCATCGCTCTTGACCGAAAAACGCATTACGCTACTCTCATGTCAGATCAGAATTTAGATCGAAAAGTTCGAACAGTCGTAATTCTAGTGACTCTCGGAACTATTGCATGGTTAATTGCTGGCGTTATCGCGCTGATGATTGGAACAGAATCTAAAATAATTTGGACTTGTGTGCTTGGTGCTGTGCTTGGTGCAACTGGCGTTCGTTATTCAATTCGTCGAGCAAAGCGCAGCGGAATTTAAGCTTCGAGCTGACCTGCTATTCCGCGCAATACGCGACCTAAACGTTCGGCTTCTGCAGCAGTTGGGCGACGGCCATGACGTAAACCATTTCCAACTTTGTCTAACATCTTGATCGAATCTTCAATAATTGCCGCTAAATCATCAGGATTAATCCGATTATTTTCAGCTAATGAAGGTGGTGCATCAATGATGGCGACTGAAAGTGCTTGTGGTCCGCGACGACCATCGGCAACACCGAATTCAAGTTTGGTGCCAGGTTTAACTGTTGTTACACCGGCTGGCAAAGAAGCTGCGGCTAGATAAACATCTTCGCCTTCATCGGATGCGATGAAACCAAAACCTTTTTCCAGGCTGAACCATTTAACGCGGCCAGTAGGCATTTGGGGCCTCCTTATACGCTTCTAATTTGAGTCTTACTCAGTTATTCGTTTAGCCGCGGTTGCGGACAGGTCTTTAGTTTATCGCACTTAACTTCAGACGAGAAGTGCGATTAATTCCATTGAAACTCTTAAAAAGTAGCCTCAGAATGGGCGCCACAGCCATGTGAAACAGAAACTATGCGGCCATCTTCCGGCGAGATTGCATTTGCGCAAGCGCCAAACGCACTGCGCATTGACCCCGCGATTGGAATGAAGAAACCGCATGATGAACATGGCTTAGGTGCCATTTGTGCCATTGGCGAATTAGGGCCACGCTCGCCTTCGAACCAACGCTTAGCGGCTTGGTCGCGTCCTTCAATAGATAGCACTCGAGTACGCCCTAAACCTAATTCAAATGCCAAACCTGGATCTAATTCTTCATCGGCTGGTAACGCACCTTCGCCAGTTGTTAATCGAGTGTCATCGAGTGATGAAGGAACAATGTCACCAACACCAACATCACCTGGCTGTAAACGATCGCGAAATGGGATCCACTTTGGTGGCACAAGTGCATCAGGACCAGGTAAAACAACAACATCGCAGAGTGTTGCAGCTGTGTCGTGATCAACTTTTGAAACTGTAACTGCCCATCGCCATCCACGGTAGCCAGTTAAATTTGCTTCGAATAAATAAGTTGCAATGCGATCTTCTTCGTCGAAATCAACGGTAACAAATTCGCCAACTAACTTGGCATCGCCAGCATCTTCTACTGCAGCGGCGTGCGCTAAATCGCGGGCATCCCATTTACTCATGAGGTAAGAGTAAAGCAGAACGCCACCTTCGAGGTAATCGAAGGTGGCGCTGATGCTTGATTAATTACGTTAGAAGTCCATGTCGCCGCCGCCTTGTGGGGCTGGGGCTGGATTCTTCTCTGGCTTATCAGTGATCACTGCTTCAGTTGTAATGAAGAGTGCCGCGATTGATGCTGCGTTTTGAAGTGCAGAACGAGTTACCTTAGCTGGATCGATGATGCCTGCTTTGATCATGTCTACATATTCACCAGTTGCTGCATTTAATCCTTGACCTGCTGGCAAGTGGCGAACTTTTTCAACGATTACGCCGCCTTCAAGACCGGCATTAACTGCGATCTGCTTTAGCGGAGCTTCGATTGATAGTTCTACAATCTTGGCGCCAGTTGCTTCGTCGCCTTCAAGCTTTAACTTCGCGAAAACAGCATGTCCGGCTTGAAGTAGCGCAACGCCACCGCCAGCAACAATGCCTTCTTCGACAGCAGCTTTTGCGTTACGCACTGCATCTTCAATGCGGTGCTTGCGCTCTTTTAATTCAACTTCAGTAGCGGC
>Ga0209499_1001483_pt1 | contig 16164 bp, 25 predicted proteins | sample C_130208_EF_Meta_FD_187306 | JGI IMG/M metagenome (GOLD analysis project Ga0209499, IMG submission 187306) | Freshwater microbial communities from Lake Croche, Canada to study carbon cycling - C_130208_EF_MetaG (SPAdes) (version 2) | ecosystem: Environmental > Aquatic > Freshwater > Lake...
TGCCACTGCCATTACTGGTACTTGGTAACTAACTAACAAAGGGGCTAACAATGGCAAAACTAACAATAACAAGGGCTAACGGAGACGTTACTGAGCATGAGATAACTCCAAGCATTGAATATGCTTTTGAGATTTATGCGAAGAAGGGTTTTGCTAAGGCTTTTGCAGAAGATCAAAAACAGAGTGACATCTTTTGGCTTGCTTGGAAGTGTTTGAGTAAGACAGAAGATGTACCACTGTTCGGAGAAAAGTTTGTAGATAGTTTGGCTAAAGTCGAAGTCGGGTCATCTGGCCCAAACTCATAGAGCGCAATTCATTTACCTACCTCATAGCTCAACTATCAGTCAGGTTACAAATTGCGCCTAAAGACTTAATCGAACTAGATGCTGAGATGCTCAACGCGATCATCGACGTAATACAACAGGAAGCCAGGGATCAGGAAAATGCCAGTAGAAGTAAAAGGTCTCGCTGAGGTCTTAGCTGCTATGCGTAAGTTTGAGCCTGACCTTGCCAAGAATCTGAACAAAGAAATGCGCGCGGCAATGACTCCCATTCAAAAGGATGCACGCGGCCTAGTGCCTAATGGCATGACAGGGCTGACTAACTGGGAGTTTAAGACAACAGGTAAGAAGATCACAAAATCCTCGAGTGCTTTTGCTACTCGTGAGTTTCCTAAGTTTAATGCTGGGATCGTCAAGGCTGGCATCAAAATATCTACAGGCCGCACTAAGAAGAATAAACAAGGGTTTGCTACCTTCTATCGAATTACAAATCTTTCAGCTGCTGGTCAGATCATGGAGATGGCTGGTCGTATCAATCCCAATGGTCGTCCTAAATCTAAAAGCAATAACCCTAACGCTGGCGATTGGTTCATCCATCACATGCACAGCCAGTTAACAGGGCCAATGCCTAGACGTGGTCGTGTGCTCTTTGAAGCTGCCGATAAGGATCAAGGTAAGACAATCGCCAAGATGATGAAGGCATTGCAGATCACTCTCAAGCAGTTTGAGACTAGATCTCGCGCTCAAGTGTTAGGCACAATCAAGTGAGTAGATCCGTAGTAAATGTAGATTTCATTGCCGAGTACAAAGGTGCTGGCAAGTTAACTCAAGCGCAAAAGGATATGGCTCATTTAAGAGACGGGGTCATGCGCTTAGGTAAGTCTTTTGCAGCTGTCTTTGCTGTGCATGAGCTAGTCAAGTGGGGTAAGGAATCACTCCAGGCTTTTGCTACTAATGAGAAGCAAGTAGCTCTCTTAACTAATACTCTTAATAATCTTGGACAGGGTTTTGCTGCATTAAGTGTTAACAAATACATAGACAGTATGGCTCTTGCTACAGGTAAGACTAAAGAAGAATTGATCCCAGCCTTTCAAGGTTTGTTTATCGCAACAGGTAATGCAGCTAAAGCCCAAGATGCTCTCAAAGTAGCGATGGATGTCTCTCAAGGCACAGGTAAAGATTTAGCGGCAGTGCAAGTAGCAATTTCAAAGGGTTACCTGGGTAATACCGTTGCACTGACTCGCTTAGGTGCTGGCCTTGATAAGGCAACGCTAAAAACTGGCAACATGGATCTGATTATGAAGAAACTAGCATCGACCTTCAAAGGTGATGCAGCCATCGCAGCTGACACTATTCAAGGCAAGATGGATCGACTTAACGTAGCGATGACCGAGGCTAAGGTAACTATTGGATCAGGACTCGTACAGGCTCTTACTGAGTTAGGTGGCGCAGGTGGCTTCCCTGCCGCACTCAAGGGTATTCAAGATTTTGCTACAGGTATCAGTGATGCAATTATTGGCACAGAGCGACTCATAAAGATTATTGGTTTTTTTGTCTATAACACTAAAGGCACTAATCCAATTACTCAGATGAATGAGTTTAATAAAGCCAATGCTAAGTCGGACATGCTGGCACGTCAGGTCTATGGCGGCGCAGCTGCTACTAAGTATCAGGGTGAGGTTGCACTAGCTACGGCTAAAGCAAAACTCAAAGTAGATCAGGCATCACTCAAAGTCATACAAGATGCCAAGAAGGCCACAGCTGACAAGCTAGCAGCTGAGCGTGCAGCACTCTCACTCAAACTAGCTGGCTCAACTGTGGACATGCAGAACATTGAGATCCAAGCAGCTCTACAACGTGGACAAACAACAGAAGTTAATAACGTCCTACTTCTACAGCGAGCGATCATTACTGGCAATGCAGATCAAGCAAACATCTTGGCGCAGGAAGTCCTCAAGGCTAATGGTTTAGTCATGGACGTTAATGGCAACATTTCAAACCTTGCCAGTGCTAAAGACCCTTTTGGAGATTGGCCAGCGGCATCAAAGGCTGCAATGCTGCAATTACTAGCTATACAAGCTGAGTTAGCAAAGATCCAAAGTAAGACCATTACAATTACTGTCAATACTGTAAATACCACAAGTGGAACAGCTGTAACAAAGTCACCTTCTCTTATTCCATACGGTGACTATGTAGCTCCAGTCAGTCCAGCAATAGCGGCTAAGGCATCGATAGATGCGATTATCGAATATGCAGATGCTGCAACAGCTCGAGCCAACGCAATTGCAGATCTTGTAGATGCTCAAAACGCAATAGATGCAGCAGCTTTTAATTCCTCATCCTTGAATGTCGCATCAGCGGCTGGAATTACCTCATCAGTGCCAGTTGCTACAGCAGCTGCTATACAAAGTGGAAACCGTTATGCAGCTCAGGCAGCAGCTCAGGCAGCTTCGCAAGGGGTCACGATCACAGTCGTTGCAGCTCCTAACGTCATTGTGGATACGACTCAAGATGCCTCTACTAATGGCACAGCTGTTACAGTCAATCGCTTGGCTCCCCTACAGATGTACTCATCATCATGACCTATCCATTTACCGTAGTCGTAACCTTTGACTTCTCCACTGGCCCGACTTTTGGTTATCCATTCGTACTCGATGATCCAACATTCGGAATCTTGGGAACTAATGTACTGGCCGACTCAGCAACTAATGTCGTAGATATATCAAATCAAGTAACAGGTATTTCCATCAAGGGTGGATATAACTTATTGACAGATCAGTTTGAGGCTTCTACCTGCATGCTCAGGATCTATGACCCTAACGGCATATGGAATCCACAAAACACTGCAAGCCCTTACTACGGCAAAATAGTGCCTAACCGTAAGGTGCGTGTCTCTACTCTTTACAACGGCGTTGCTCATTACTTATTTTCAGGATATGCCTCTAGCTATAACTACACATATCCCAAAGATCAAAATATCGGCTATGTGGACATTCTTTGTACTGATGCTTTCAGACTCTTTCAGTTAGTTACTGTCTCATCTATTCCAGCTGGTGTTGCAGGACAAAGCACTGGACAAAGAATCAACACGATCCTAGATACCGTTAACTGGCCAAACTCTCTACGTCAGATCGATACTGGTGACTCTTACTGTCAGGTAGATCCAGGAGGCACTCGCACAGCTCTAGGTGCTCTTAAGATGGTTGAAGCTACAGAGCAGGGAGCCTTCTACATCACTGGCGAAGGTAATGCCATTTTCAAGTCACGCTCTAATGTAGAAAAGACTAATGGCGCAGCTCCTGTGACTGTCTTTAATAACAATGGCTCAGGTATTGGATATTTCAATATCACTTATGCCCATGATGACAAACTCGTTATCAACTCCACAACTGCAACTAATGTAGGTGGCACAGCTCAGACAGCCTCAGATGCAACAAGCCAGGCTCTCTACTTTAAGCACTCGTATGCCCTGCCTAACCTTGTCGGGCAAACGGATGCAGATGCTCTCAATATCGCTCAGCTCTACACAGTTACTCGTAAAGACACCACGATCCGCATCGACTCTTTGACCCTTGATCTATCTACCCCTAATTACTCAGCTGGAGTTACAGCTGGTCTGTCTCTGGACTATTTCAACACTGTTCAGATCACCTCTGATACTCAAGGCTCCACATCAATTGTTAAAACATTACAGGTAATGGGTCAGGCATATGAGATTACACCTGCAAAGTTTATGGCGACCTTTACAACATCTGAGCCAATAGATGATGCCTTTATTTTGGACTCCGCGCTTTACGGAATCCTCGATCAATCCGTACTTACTTACTAAGGAGACAATATGACCGCTAACGCTGGTTATCACACATATACGACAGGTGATGTCCTGACGGCTGCACAGGTTCAATACAACCTGCAAAATCAGACGGTCATGTACTTCGCTACAACTGGTGCTCGCACCACTGCCCTAACAGGAGTATCGGTAGAAGGCATGGTCAGTTATGTACCATCTACAGGACTTCAGTATTACAACGGAACAACTTGGGTCAATGTCGCAGGGGCAGCTTCCCCTTTAACTACTAAAGGTGATGTCTATGGCTATGACACAGCTGGAGCGCGAATCCCAATCGGTAGCAATGCACAAGTCTTAACTGCCGACTCAACACAAGCTCTTGGATTGAAATGGGCAACTCCTGCAGCTGGTGGGTCAATGACATTGCTTAGTACAACCTCATTAACTGGCTCATCTGTCGTGCTTTCTTCAATTAGTCAAAGTTATCGTGATTTGAGACTTGAAATTAAAGATCCAACTTTCAGCACAAACAATTCAGACATCTTGTTGAGAGTTAATGCAGATACAGGAACAAATTATGATTCTTATCAAGCATATTCTCAAGTTGGAATCCTAAACGGCTACAGTGGTGTGGGCAATGAAACCAGTTTCAATGTAACTCGTCAATTTGACATGCAAAATACAAGCGTTGATGCCGCTTTCATGTATCGGCTTTACGATTACAAAGATACAACATCAATTCGCTTAGGTGATTACATTGCTAGTTTTCAGAAAGGTGCAACAACTGCTGGGGATAGAATCCTTGTAGCTGGACAGTTGTACTACAAAAATGTTGGCACAACAATTTCATCTATAACAATTGCAATGTCAGCAGGTACTTTTTCAACTGGCACTGCTTACCTATACGGAGTGAACTAATGACAATTATCAAGGAAATCAATACGCAAACAGGCGAAGAAATTGAACGCCCTATAAACGCCGAGGAATTAACACAACTAGCCAAAGACGATAAAGAATACAAAGCGAGACAATTTGAGGCAGTCAATAAAAAAGCCGCTAAATCCGCACTCCTTAACAAACTTGGCATTACTGAGGATGAGGCACTTCTCTTACTTTCATAATGACTAAATACGCACAAGGTACACACGCTCGCATGGTGGAGATAGCACTGGCAGAAGTCGGCACGGTAGAAGGCCCAAAGGATAACGAGACTAAATATGGGGCATTTACTAAGCGCAACTTCCTACCGTGGTGTGGCAGTTTCCTCATGTGGTGCGCCCATGAAGCTGGGGTCAATGTGCCTGACTGTGTAAGTACCAAAGATGGAGCTGCGTCTTTCAAGACTTCTAATCACTTCTACGATCATCCTCAAGCAGGAGACTTTGTATTCTTTGATTTCATCGATGATGACAAGACAATCATCAACCATATTGGCCTAGTGATCCGTAGCTCTGATAAGGCAATCGTGACTGTTGAAGGTAACACCTCACCTGCTGGAAAAGATCGCAACGGTGGACAGGTCATGCTCAAGACAAGGGCTTTAGGAAATCACTCGGGAATCGTTGGCTATGGAAGGCCAGTCTATAAAAGCCCAGTGACTAGCAACCAGGAGAAACCATGAAAGAGCAATTGAAAGCAGCTGCAATCTCATATGCACGTGCAGCTCTGAGCTGTGTAGGTGCGTTATATCTATCAGGTATTACAGATCCAAAGACTTTGGCTAATGCCTTTGTTGCAGGTCTTATCGGGCCAATTCTAAAAGCACTCCAACCTAGCGAGAAGCAATTCGGAGCTAAGTAAATGACTCAGGCCCAGTCGTTTGTAGGTTTGTTATTGGGGATAGCAACTCTATGTGGCATTACGGCTGGGCTTGTTCGCCATCTTGTAAAGGCTTACCTGTCAGAGTTAAAGCCTGATGGCAACGGTGGGAGTAATCTTCGAGGTCGCGTTGACCGTATAGAAAAGCAGGTAGATAAGATTTATGAAATCCTGCTGGAGCAAAGGCTTAGGCAGTAACAGCCTGCTCTATTTCTTCTAAGTCCTTGAAGTATTGAAGCAACTGGCCTCTATTAATCACCATGAATACTTTGTAAATCCGTGTCACCTCATGGTGGACTGTTGCCTCTGATACGTGGATGGTCTCTGCAATGGCCTTATTTGTCAATCCTGAAATCATGTGATGGACGATCTCATTTTGTCTCTCGGTTAGTGCGCCACGCATTTCTTTGAGGCTATGGTGCAGCTTGGCCTCTGATTCAATAAAGGCAAAGTGGGCTGTGGTCATGTAGCCTGCTAATAACTCGCTGAACTCTCGGGATACAACGCAACCTGATTCGGTAGCTGCCCACGCGATAATCGCTAATCCTTGATCTTTCGCTTCCTTAAAAATCTGAGGCGGTATTCTCGTGGCCGTATTGTTATACATGACTCCCCTTGTTGAACAATAATGAACTGTTCAAATGAGTGTCCCCCCCCCCCTGTCCTTTGTCTATTACTTAATGGTCATTGAGTGGTCAAACTAAATACCCCTAATTGCCGCCTGTTGGTAATGAGTAAGTGCAGACATAGGTGATCGAGGATCAGGTACATCTTCTGACGGTTTAGAACTTGGAGCTTGTAGCCACTCTTTGTTTTCTTCCCATAGAGCCAGTGCCTGTTTCGCAGCTTCTACGAATAGGTGCATGTCACGGCCGCGTAGTTTCAGTGACGCTTGGATCTCTTGATTCTTAAATCCATCTTTGAGAATCTGAGTTGTGACAATTACAAGATCTCCTGGATTAATTGCTTTGTCATGAAAACCGTAACCGAAGAGCTCTAACTTTCCATCCATACGAGCAGAGGACACAACCTCAAAGAATCCAGAAGGCTGCATGCGAGGTGCTGCCATTTAATTTCTCCCATGTCTAGGGTGTGTCTGCTCTTGTTACCTGTCAGTGCCGTTACGTACATTGCACTTATGAACTTCACAATGAAGATCATGAACAGATACTAAGAAGATCACACCTTTGTATCTAGGGAGTAGATAGATAGAAATTATCTATCTGCGATTAATTAATTAGCAGTACAACTTAATACCTTTGATTTTTTTGATAGTCCGACTTGTTACATTATGTAAAGTAAGAATCAGGCAACTGACCTCTTACGCTATAAAGAACCTGTCTGCTATCAACTAAATGTCTGTGTATCAGAGTTATGTCAAGCTATTTAATTCTTCTCTTACGCCCTATTTCATAAGGATACAAGAGAAAAGGGCTGAAACATGGATTGGACACAAATACCACCACTCATTTATGCAGTGCTTCTAGCTGCCGCAACCTTCTACCTCGGGCTTCTACTGGGCTCTAAACACACCTACCAGTCAGGCCAACGCGATGGCTATAAGCGAGCCATGAAGAAGGCACAACGCTATGGGGTGGATCAATGAACTTCCTTGAAAACTATGAAACTGCCAATGAGACCATCATCCGCTTTCGCAAAGAACATCCAACAGGTCGGATCGTTACCTCAATCCAAGATTGCGAGTTGGACAAAGGCTGGATATTAGTAAAGGCAGAAGTCTTTAGAGAGTATGAAGATCATGTGCCGAGTGCTGTTGATTTTGCCTATGGCAACGTGGCCACCTATCCAGCCAATATGAAAAAGTGGTTTGTTGAGGACACGGTTACTAGCTGTATTGCTAGAGCGATCAAGCTGCTATCCCCTAGTGCAACTCGACCATCTAGGGAAGATATGGCGCGTGTGGAATATGAGGCAACACCCAGTAAAGATGAAGATGATCTTTGGGCCTCTCTTACGGTTACAAAGACCGAATCTGTCGCTGGTGTCGAACCCGTAGGAAACATGCTGACCTTAGTTAAAGAGGCAGACCTATCCCCTTTGCAGGTTCCTCATTGCCGACATGGTGAAATGAAGCTACAACATTCAAAGCCTGACTCAGCAAAGAAGTGGTCAGGCTACTTCTGCAAAGGCCCACGTGGGGCTGACCAGTGCTCTGTCGTGTGGCTGTAATGGGTGAACTGACCTTTATTAAAGATGGTTTTGCCACTGTCCTACATGATGATGGAACGGCTACTACTACCCCAGTGTTTATGTGCGATAACTGCAATGAGTACGAGCCTTCACTAGGCGGCATGACCTATCGATTGGCAGATGGGATGGATGTCCTATGGATGTGCTCCAAGTGCCGTCGCTAGTAAAGGTTGTACTGGATTATCAACAAGAGACGCAGGCCCATGTCATAGGTCTTAAAAGGGTGACTGAGATTGGTGGTCGGGCCGACCATCATTCGCGCCATGACAAGCGTATTAATTTCCATGAATACGTCAGTCAAAACGCTGAGGCTGTTGGGTCAGAGATGGCTGTAGCTATGTACTTTGATGTACGTAACTTTGTCCCAACAGTCAACACCTTTAAGAATGAAGCTGACATAGGTAGCAAGGTCGAGATCAAGTGGACTAAGTATGAAACTGGTCATTTAATTATTAGGCCAAGTGAGCGTGAGCAAGATGTAGCTGTGCTAGTTACAGGACGCTCCCCTGTGTACTTCATTGTTGGCTGGATGCCTGTCTCTTGGGCTCGCAAGCCTAAGTATCTCAATGCCCTAGATCAAAACTATTGGGTGAATCAGCGTGATCTCTTGCCTATTGCAGATTTAAGGAAGTCCATCTATGGATCCAGTGCGCTATGAGTGTCGTATCTGTAAGAAGAAAACATTACAGATAGAACGTATCGTCACTGAGAATCTGCCACCTAATGTCAAAGTGCTGCAATGCACTGTATGTAGTGCAATGGGTGTGTGTTTAATGGATGAACTACATGCCTAATGCGACACGCCCTACATCGCGCCTATATGTAAATGGATTAGGTAATGGGGTGTATCGTGGACACTCACAGCACCCAGGGGTTTTGAATCTTGTTAGAGAGCATTCATTATCTGAATCGATTGATAAATCGCGAGTCTTTAAAATTGCAGTTGTGCTGTTACTACTTACTTCTTTGGTGACACCTGTGTCATCGTATGCTTCTGCATATTCTGTAGATCAGTTAAGAGTATATGCACATAGTCGTATAGTTAACTTTGATGAGTTTATTTGTTTAGATCACATACTTATCAAAGAGAGTCATTACAACTACTTAGCTACTAATGGCAGTCATTACGGTATAGGTCAGATGCGATCTGTTGCCTATCAATCTAAAGATCCTTATACACAGATAGATCTAACGATTAAATACATACACACACGCTATAAAACTATGTGTAGTGCATACGCTTATCATCGAAAGCATGGTTACTACTAATGGTTGCTAAGAAGCAAGATCCCAGGGTAAGTGCTACATATAAGGCAGCTAGATTACGTGTGCTACAACGTGATAACTACACCTGCTTCTATTGTGGTGGTGATGCCACGCAGGCAGACCATGTCATACCTATCAGCAAGATGGGTGATGCTCTTGATATGGACAACATGGTTGCAGCTTGTGCTCGGTGCAATAACGCTAAGGGTAATAAGAGCCAGGGTGTTTTTTTGAAGGCACGTTCTACCCACCTTGATCCTTCAAAACTCCTCTCTCCAAGACCATTTACGACCTCTGTGACCCAATCTGGGCCATGCTTCGGTCAGCCAGCACAGGGTGAGACAGGATGAGCACCTCTAAGGCGACAAGGCTTCTAGGGAGCACAAAAGCACGCTTACACAGCCCTTTATTGAAGGGTAAAAACTACGGTCAGGAAATCTCCGATCTGTCCGAGTCAATAGGCATACCCCTACTCCCCTGGCAACGCTGGGTGCTAGATGACATGACTACGGTAGATAAGGACGGTCGATTCGTACGTAAGACCAGCCTCGTGATGTGCGCTCGTCAGAATGGAAAGACTCACCTAGCGCGTATGCGTATCTTGGCTGGGTTGTACACATTCAAGGAAAAGAACATCGTGATCTTGTCCTCTAATCGATCTATGGCGTTAGCTACATTTCGAGAGGTTGCATCGGCTATCGAGAATCATCCTCACCTATCTAAAGAGATCAAGGCCATCCGTTATGCCAACGGTACAGAATCAATCGAGATGCTAGATGGCAGGCGATTAGACGTTGTAGCTGCAACTCGTGATGGATCGCGTGGTCGTACCGCAGATTTCCTATTCGCAGATGAGTTACGAGAAATTGGTGAGGAAGCATTCTCAGCATTCATCCCGATCACTAGAGCTAGACCTAATGCTCAGACTCTCCTTGCCTCTAATGCTGGAGATGCTTTCAGTACAGTGCTCAACTCCATGAGAGAGCGAGCCCTTGCTTCGCCGCCTAAATCCTTTGGCTTCTATGAGTGGTCTGCTCCCCAATTCTCCAAGATCAACGATCGTAAAGCGTGGGCAGCTGCTAACCCAGCCCTTAATTACACGATCTCAGAATCCAACATCGAGGAATCGATCGCTACTAGCTCTGTTGAAACTACTCGCACAGAGACGTTGTGCATGTGGATCAGCAGCTTGAGCAGCCCGTGGCCTAATGGATCTGTTGAGGCTTGCAGTGACAATTCCCTATCTATGTCCCCTGGGCCATTGACTGTATTTGCATTTGATATTTCACCATCTAAGCGAGATGCAAGTTTAGTAATGGGTCAGGTACAACCTGACGGAAAGATCGGCATGGCAGTGCTGGAAACTTTCCATAGTGAGGTTTCAGTTGATGAGTTATCAATAGCAGCTGCAATCAAGAAGTGGTGTGATCTCTACTTTCCTCGAGTTGTCTGTTTCGACAAGTACACAACTGCCTCAGTTGCAGCTCGCCTAGAGCGAAGTGGTTTGAGAGTGCAAGACATATCAGGGGCTACCTTCTACACAGCATGCTCGGACTTCCATGAAGCTCTGTCTAATCATCGCCTGATCCATTCAGGTCAACAGCTACTCATTCAACATATGCAAAACTGTGCGGCCAAGACAACAGATCAATCATGGCGAATCGTTAGGCGTACTTCAGCTGGGCCAGTTGATATTGCTATTGGCCTTGCTATGGTTATTCACGTCCTAGCACAGCCAGTCTCTGAGGCTAAGGTTTACAGTTAGACACGCCGAGAGTAATCGGTTATTTCCTTGACAAGTGGCAAGCATTCGCCACATGGGATTACTAGAAACTTTTGGGCTGCGAGCCAGGGCTAACGCTCCTGTTGCACGTGTTTCTGCACAGCTAAATCCACCTGTCATGGATCAGCCCTTCGGTACTTATTGGGGCGCAGGTTCATACGGTGGATACAACAATTACGCCAATTCAATTCTTAGACAAGATGCTGCCTCAGTGCCATCTATTGCACGATGCCGCAATTTAATTGCAGGCACTATTGCAACAATTCCACTAGAGACTTACTCAAAGTCCACAGGTGAAGAATTACCTAACATGGTGTGGGTCGATCAACCCGACAAACGACAACCTCGAGAAGTTACCTTAGCGTGGACAATCGACTCACTCTTTTACTACGGCGTTAGTTACTGGCTCGTTGAGGAAGTTTATCAAGATGATAATCGTCCAGCGCGATTTAGTTGGGTTCAAAATGATCGCGTGACTGTTAAGTACGCAGCTAATAATTCTGTCGTTGATTACTACATGATAAATAATATCCGCGTACCTGAATCAGGTGTCGGTTCACTAGTTACATTTCAAGCGATGGATCAAGGCTTGCTGTTACGTAACCCTACGACTATTCGCGCTGCTATTGATGTAGAAAAGGCTGCTGCTATTGCTGCTCAAACTCCAATGGGTAGCGGCTATATTAAAAATACTGGTGCTGATCTACCTGACCAACAAGTGCAAGGCATTCTCAATGCGTGGAAGTCTGCACGTCAATCTAAAGCAACTGCATACTTAACAAGCACACTAGAGTTTAATCCCATTTCGTTTTCACCTAAAGACATGATGTATAACGATGCTAAGGCTTACCTCGCACTTGATTTAGCACGCGCGTGCAACATTCCAGCAACAATGATCGATGCAGAACTTATCCGTAGCAATACTTATCAAAATGTACTAGATCAACGTAAAGAGTTTGCTGCTTACACATTAATGCCATACATCTATGCGATTTCTTCCCGACTATCTATGGATGATTTAACTCCACGTGGACAAGAGATCCGATTTGCTATCGATGAAACATTCTTACGAGTAGATACAAAAGCACGACTAGAGACAACACAGATGCTTCTTGATATGGGTCTTATTGATATCAATCAAGCAAAAGAGATGGAAGGACTAACACCTGATGGAAACACAGACGGCGATGCTGAAACTAACGTTTAGTAGCGAGATAGAAGCGGCAGATATTCCACGTCGCATTATCGCTGGCGTAGTTGTACCGTTTAACAAAGTCGGCATGACATCTGCTGGCCCTGTTGTCTTTGAGCCTGGTTCAATAGCAATTCCAGATGCAACAAAGATCAAACTGCTTGCACAACACGACTCGACAAATCCAATCGGTCGCGCTCAAGGTTTTCAAACTAGCGATGAACAGATCACTGGATCATTCAAGATTTCAAGCTCTGCAACAGGAGAAGATTTCCTCATCCGTGCAAGTGAAGGACTCATTGCATCATTGTCTATCGGTGTTGAAGTAGTCGCATCAAAGCCAGGTAAAGACGGCACGTTGTACGTACAGCAAGCAATCATGAAAGAAGTTTCCTTAGTCGAATCCCCTGCATTTAGCGATGCAGTTGTAACTAAGGTCGCAGCTAGCGAAAGCGAAGCGGCACAATCCACAAACCCAACAACAGAAAGTGAGTCTGTCGTGACGACTGCTCCAGAAACTGAAACACCTGTTGAGGCAACAGAGGAAGCTCCAGTAGTGGAAGCCGCCGCTCGCCCAACAATCAAAGCATCAGCACCATATTTCACATCACCTCGTTCACCAATTACTTCTATGGGTGGCTTCGCACTTCACTCAATCAAGGCACAGCTTGGCGATGAGGACTCTGCAATCTACATAAAAGCAGCAGCAGACTCAACTTCAACTAACCCAGCTTTTAATCCACAGCAGTACCTATCCAATATGTTTGTAAGTAATACAAACTTTGGAAGAGCGGCAGTGGATGCGTGTACGAAGGCAACCCTGCCTGGTTCAGGATTTACAATTAATGTGCCTTCGCTTATTACTCCAGGACAAACTGCTCCAACTGTTGCTCTAACAGCTGAGTCAGCTGGGCCATCAGACACAGGAATGACATCTGCATACCAGTCATACACAGTTTCAAAGTACGCTGGACAACAGACAATCTCACTAGAACTTATCGAGCGAAGCGATCCAATTTTCATGGATCAATTGATGATCCAGCTTGAAAGAGCTTACTTACTAGCAACAGATGCAGCAGTAATTGCAGCTCTTATAGCAGGCGGTACAGCAGCTACAGCAACAGCAAACTCAGCAGCTGGTTTGATTTCATTCTTATCAAAAGAATCAGCATCGACATATGCAGGCACAAGCTACTTCGCTAAAAACGTAGTAATCGGCTCAGGTACTTGGGCAGCTGCAATGGGTTACACAGACACAACTGGTCGCCCAATCTTCAACACAACTACTCCAATGAACTCAGCAGGACAGATCGGCAACTCATCTATCCGCGGAAACCTTCTAGGACTAGATGCTTATGTAGATGTCAATGCTGTAGCTACAGCAGGTGCTAATAACTCAGCATTTGTAATTGCTCCAGAAGCTGTAACTATCTTCGAGTCACCTACAGCGATGTTCTCAGTCAACGTAGTCGGATCAATGTCAGTTAACTTGGCAATCTACGGCTACATGGCTCCAGCAGTGCTACAGGCAAAGGGTGTACGTAAGTACCTCACAGTATAAAAACTAAGCCACTAGGCAGGGTTTCTACAGCCCTTGAAGCCCTGTCTAGTCTTTAGAAAGGAATGATCGTGGCAGCAACTTATGTAACTACAGCTGAACTCAAGGCTAACTTGGGTATCGGCTCTCTTTACGCTGACTCGATCGTTGAGGAAGTTTGTCAAACAGCTGAAGATCTCATCAATCAATATCTATGGTTTGATTCTTATCCAGTTGTCGGTGCAGGCATTTACAATAATGTCGGAATGGTGCTTCTATCTGCACCAGCTACTTATGTCACAGGTCAGACCGTGACTTTAAGTGGATGCGGCTCAACCTATAACGGCTCACGCACAATCACGGGAACGTATCCATATACAAACGGATCAGTGACACTCCCCTACTACATCAACTTTCCTTTTAATTATTTCCAATTTCCTCGAGGCTTCTCGATGATCCAATTCGCACTGACACATGCAGATGAAAATTATCATCAAGTAATTCCATACGGTAAGGCTTTAGGTGTTGATACTAAAGACACTACATACGCAACGACTCCAGCTGTTAGAGAAGCTGCTATGAACTTAGCGGTCGATATATGGCAAGCCCGTCAGCAGTCATCTATCGGCGGTGTTTCACCCGATTTCAGCCCATCGCCATACAGAATGGGCAACAGTCTAATCGGGCGTGTACGCGGTCTCTTAGCTCCTTATATGTCACCACGAAACATGGTGGGCTAATGACAACAGCGATCACAACGCTTCGTTCAACTTTGGCAACTGCCCTAACTAACGATGGGGTCTGGCAGGTCTTTTCCTTTCCGCCTGCCAGCCCTATCGCTAACTCAGTCATCATCTCTTGGGATGATCCAATGCTTGAGCCTCAAAACAATCAATATAACTCCATCGCTCCACAGGCCAACTTTCGCTTGACGATGGTTGTACCCCTATTTGATAACAATGGAAATCTCATTGATATTGAAAACTTTATTGTGGCGGTCTTTAACAAACTAGCTACATCAAATCTCAACATCAAGGTCGGAAGTGTCGCAGCTCCATCAGTCTCGCCTAACGAAACTGGTCAGATGCTCATGGCTGAAATGTCAATCTCAATACTAAGTAGCTGGGGATAACACATGACGATATACACAAAAGTGGAACAAGATTTTTTGGTCAAGATTGGCCAGATTACAAAGGGAGAAGCAATCGCCGCTCCATCAACTGAGGTAACGAAGGACGAGGTTAAGTAATGGCACTACCAAGCGCAGGCGGCGTGTTCTTTCAGAATAATGCTGGCTTCAAGATCGTTAATACAAGTGGTGGATCTACATACATCGACCTTACAGATCACGTCACTAGCATCACTGTTAACCGTACTTTCGATGAGCTAGATGTAACAGCTATGGGTCAGACTGGCCACGCTTTCATCGCTGGTCTGGAATCCTCAACTATCAGCATCGATTTCCTTAACGATGACTCGACATCTTCTGTCATGCAGACTCTTAATGCAGTCGTTGGTTATGTCGTACCTTTCAAGATCGCTCAGAGTGTTTCGGCTATTGGAGCCAACACTTCTACAGCAACTATCAGCGCAGCTAATCCGCTGTACTCAGGATCAGTCCTTGTCAACAAGTTAACTCCTGTGGCAGGCAAAATCGGAGACGTAGCTGTGCAAAGCCTGACCTTCACTGTTTCAGGTGCAGTCACTGTGGCCACATCAGGCACATGGTAAGAAACTAACAAAGGACAAATCATGGCTATCTTTTATCAGAATTATGCAGGGTTTAAGATCTCTGTTGACGGCACTACTTTCGTTGACTTAACAGATCACGTAACCTCACTAACAATCAATAAGACACTTGATGAGCTAGATACAAGTGCAATGGGTACAGGTGGACACACATTCATCGCAGGCCTTGAGTCATCAACTCTTTCAGTCGATTTCCTTAACGATGATGCAACTGCATCAGTCATGCAGACTCTTAACACTCTTGTCGGTACTAACGCCAAGTTTAAGGTTCTACAGACAACAGGTACAGCAATCAGTGCAACTAATCCTGTCTATACAGGACTCATTCTCGTTAACAAACTCACTCCAGTTGCAGGAAAGATTGGCGATGTAGCAGTACAGAGCTTGACCTTTACTGTCTCAGGAACTACTGCCACTGCCATTACTGGTACTTGGTAACTAACTAACAAAGGGGCTAACAATGGCAAAACTAACAATAACAAGGGCTAACGGAGACGTTACTGAGCATGAGATAACTCCAAGCATTGAATATGCTTT
>Ga0209499_1001486_pt1 | contig 16146 bp, 20 predicted proteins | sample C_130208_EF_Meta_FD_187306 | JGI IMG/M metagenome (GOLD analysis project Ga0209499, IMG submission 187306) | Freshwater microbial communities from Lake Croche, Canada to study carbon cycling - C_130208_EF_MetaG (SPAdes) (version 2) | ecosystem: Environmental > Aquatic > Freshwater > Lake...
TCTTTAACTGCCGGTGCGGTATTTGTGGCCACAGCGGTCAATATTGGATTGGCCTATGGTGCTAACAGAATAATCAATGGTAATCCCAGAGATCAGCGTGGTGCCAATGTCAATCAAGGCACTCGTGTTCAATTAGCACCAGCAACCGATAGTAAAATTCCAGTAATCTATGGCACAGCCCATCAAATGGGATTGCTGACTGACGCTCAAATCAGCAACAGCAACAAGACAATGACCTATGTGTTGGTGCTAAGTGAATATGTGGCCGATGGCAATTGGTCAGTGGGCAATATCTATTGGAATGATCAGTTACTGACATTTAAGGCAGATGGTTATACCGTTCTCAAAGGCACAGCCAATGGTGAAGACAATACCAAGTTAGATGGATTAGTTAGAGTATGGGTATGGGCCGGTGGATCAGGAGCAGCACATCAAATACACGGTCCATCAACTCCAGTCAATGCCTATAATATTATACCGGGTGCCACCAGTGATTATCGAATGAGTGATTTGGTATTTGCTGTGGTTCAGTTGGATTATAAAAGCGAAAATGGTGTAACAGGATTACCTGGTATGACATTTGAAATAACCAATGATCTCAATAATCCTGGTGATGTTTGGGTTGATTATCTTACCAATACCAGATACGGTGCTGGCATTCCAATCACCGAAATTAACACCTCCAGTGCCGCAAGATTGGCTGATTTAAGTGATACCATACCCGCCAATCAGAGAGAACCTTGGCCTTATTCAACCAGCACCACTACCACCAGCAGTTTCCAAGTTCGTTATAGTATTAATGGCATATTCAACACAGGCGAAAGTGTCAAGAATAACTTAGACAAAATAGATATTGCCAGTAGCAGTTGGACCACATATAATTATCAGTTGGGACAATGGAGCACTATTCCCAACTATACCGTAGATAGTGGCACATTAGCCACTGCTTTTCAATTCACAGATGACAATATCATAGGTGATATCAATGTTACTGCCACCAACTTAGAAGATTTATATAATAGTATCGAAGTAGGATTTGCGGATAGAAATAATCGTGATCAAACCAGTTATTATACCAGTTCAACCAGTTTAACACTGCGTAATGATTTAGAACCAGACAATCAACTGCGTCTCAACACCGATATGTGTAATAACGCACTACACGCTGGGCGTATTGGTCAAATCGAACTGCGTCAAAGTCGTGTGGATTTACTAATCAACTTCACTGCCGATTATAGTGCCCTCAGTGTTGCTGCCGGTGATGTGGTTAAAATAACCAATAGTGTCTATGGATTTAATAACGCACTATTCCGTGTGACTCGTGTTCAAGAAGTAGAAAGCGACGATGGTATGATTGTGGCTGGTATTACAGCATTACAATACGATTCTGCGGTATATGCCGATACTGATTTGGCTAATTATAACACACCAACTATTACCAATATTCCATTATATGGTAGCAGCACTGCCTTGGCAGCACCCAGCAAACCCACGGTGACTAATGATCCCGGTAATATTCAATTTATAGTATCAACAACCATTAATCCCAACAACTATCCTGTTAATAGAGTAGGATTTTATTATTCAACAACCAGCACAGGCGATTTTTCAGCACTTAGTCTCACGGTCAGTCCATATAATCCCGGTGATACTGTAACTAGTGCTGTGCCATATTATACATTACCTAATGGCAATTATTATTTCAAGACTCGGGTTGGTTCAGGAACACTGCTCAGCGATTACAGCCCAGTCAGTGATGTATTATCATTTGGTGGCAGTAATATCAGTGCCGATTATGTATTCAATGCTCTCAATACTGACAATATTCAAATCAATAACAGCCCACCACTTCAAGGACTGCGTTGGTTGGCATCAGTTACTACCAGCACAGGATTTGGTAATTATGGAGCATTAGAAGGCGATAATGGATTACTATGGGACGCTGACAATAATAGACTATATGTCGGCGGTAATATAGTGACAACCGGGACTGATTATATTATCATTACAGACCCATAATTTAGATTTTGTGTAAATACTGATAACTTGGCAATGCCTCAGTATTGTTATTTTACTACTCATAGGAGACTCAAATGGCAGGAATATTAACCGTTGGACAATGGCTGGGCGGTCCAGATAATGTAAAAGTTGAATCTACCTTTCCCAGTAGTAGTAAAACTTACACATACAACTTCGCTCAAAATATTACAGATTGGACATTTAAGTTAGATGCTCAAACCGTTATAGTCGATTCTATTGCTTATGATAGAACAGGAGAACCTAATTTTGCCAGTAGCAAAGTAGTTGGATTTTTCACCTATACCGTAGTAACAACCAGCACCAATATCAAAGTATTGAATACAGCCAGTGGTATTGTCAATGTAACACATCCGCCTGGACTATATTCAGCCGGCATAATCCCAGATGCTCGTGCTAATGTCCCACTTCAAGTTATGGGATTTACATGGACGGTTCCAGCCAATGTTGCCAGTCCAGCACAAACCAATACACATCGAATGGCAAAAATATTAGCCTGGGAACCACAAGTTCCGCCAACTGATCCTACCTTGGATGCCGGTTATACCAGCATAGTCTAATATGATCGAAGTCAATATTACTGCTACCGATTTTATAGTCGAAAGCAGCAGCACGGTTGAAAATTATACGATCACTGCGACCAATATAATCTTCACCATAACCAATACGGTTAGTCCTACCATAACGGTCAATAGCAGTGGAACAAATATTACCATCGATACCAATGGTTATCCATATGGATTATTTGATCGTGTTCAGGCCACCACTGGCACATTTGTAGATCTTACTGCGACCAATCTAACGGTAGCCGGCAAAATCATATTTGGTTCAGGAGCCAGTCAAGGAGCATTTACTAATCAAGGATCATTTGTTAATAATGGTCCGGTGACTATTAATAATACACTAACGGTATATGGTAATGTGGTATTTGCCGGCACAGCCACAACCAGTTCCACGGTAAATGTCAGCACACTGGTAGCCGATAATTTTGTATTAAATGGATTGACATATCCACATAGTCGCGGTTATTATGGACAAGTATTAGCAACCAATGGCAGTGATTATGCCAACTGGACCAATTTAGGTGATTTAGTTTATTGGAGCCTCAATAATGAGTTATTGACCAACGAATATAATATTGTCAGTGGTATTGCTGCTAATGGAACGGCTCCTCAAATGACCATAGGCAATGGTAATACCGCAAGAGGATTTAGAAGTTCAATAACATTTGCGGCAACCAATAGTGGAACAGACACTGGGGTCATTACAATCAAAGGATCTCCAGTATTTCAAAATCAAATAAACACTGCGGCTTCTGGTATCAAATTCAGTGATGGTAGCGTAATAACCACAGGATATATCAGCACCAATAGTGGAGGTATTGTTCCTATTGCCACAACCACCGTATTAGGTGTCATTAGAGTTGGAGCAAATCTCACTATTACAGCAGATGGCATATTAAGTGCCAATAATACATTTTTCTTACCAGCGGCCAGTGCGTCTATTAGAGGCGGTATTAGAGTAGGTTCAGGATTAGTTATTGTAGATGGTGATGTGCTTACTGCTGATTACAGCACCGCTACCATTGGTATAATCAATCTAACCCAGGATGCCTACACCAGCAGTTATAGTTTCAGAAGAGCACCGGGAACAGCATACAAGTTATCGTTTCCAACTAATCAAGTCACATTAGGGGATACAGCAAGATATATCAGTATTACTGATCCATTTTTTGACATAGTTCATAGCAACACCATAACTCAAACTGCTTCGGTTATAAATCTCAATGCCAGAAGTGCTATAAATCTCAATAGCCCATATACTGAAGTTGGCACGGTCAGCACCAGCAGTGTATTACGAGTTCAAAAGATTTATAATCACGCCGGAACATATGCTCCCACTTTCCCAGCCGGTATTCAGTTTCCAGATAATAGTGTTCAGGTAACTGCTTGGCAAACATCGACTCTATATCAGCAATATTTGGATTTTCAAAATCCTTATGATCCTTAAAGGAATAATATAATGGCATTACAACTTCGTAGAACAACTCGTGATTTTATTTCAACTACCACATTTGAAAATGGCGAACCAGTATTTTCAACCGACACACACGAGTTATTTGTCGGTGATGGAGTTACACCTGGTGGATGGGTAATTGGTGGCAGCAGCGGTGATTACAGCACACTGACCAATCAAAAGTTATTCACCAGTAGCACGGTAGTATTTGCCACGGTATCTGCTACTTCTGGATCATTCAGTAATCTTCAAAGTGTCACTCATTTATATACAAATAATAGTTCGACCAGCACAAATGTTGGATTGACATTTAGTAATAGCAACGAAAATGATGTTGAAATACAACCCGTCAATAATGGCAATTTAATAATGGGTTATGATATATCAGCATATAGCAGCACTCGTTCAAGATTAAATTCATTATCAAATAGAATAGATTTAGAAACTTGGGATGGTCCTATAAATTTATTAGGATATGTTAAAGTTGGAGCCAATAAAGATATTTCTTGGCAATGGGGCGGTTATCCACTATTTTATGATATTGCCAGTATTAATGTAGATCGAGTTGGTTTGGCAGGTATTGGTAATCGTATGAATATCAATGCTCCAACTTATTTGACAATTAATCGCAATGGTTCGCCTCAAATTACTATTGACAATACCGGAACAAATTTTCCATCCGGCCTATCGGGAACCACTGGCACATTCACCAATATTGACATAACCAATAATGGCACATTTAATATAGTCAAAGTCAAAAATCAAATTGAGTTAGGTGATTCAACCGCAAATTATTCCAGATTGATAATGGTTTATAATACCTTAACACAGGGTATATCAATGACCAACTATCCAGGGTATGGTGGAGGCAGTAATAATAATGGTATTAATATTGGCAATTATACAGGTAATGGCGACAGCACCACAATATTAGGTCATCAAGGATTACAAGCAAGAAATGTATCTGATAGTATAGCCATTGGATATCGTGCTGGCAAAGGTCTCGCAAACAATAGTCAAAATAACAATACCATTATTGGCAATATTATTACTGATAATGTCACAGGTCAAAGTTCGATATCAATGACCAATACGCTGTTAATTGCGGCAGGACCAGATGGTGTAGATAATCAACGTATAAGAATTGGCACAGATAGAATTGTCCTTGGAAAGAATGCTTTTACTGCCACCATAGCCGCAAATAGCATCATTCTCAATGCCAGTAATAGCACATTAACTACACCAACTAGTGGATTATTTGTAAATCCTATTACTAATAATGCCAGCACACAAATATTATTTTATAATACTTCAACTAAAGAAATAACTTACAGCAATACTTCAACTACACAAGTTGGATATGCTGCTAATATATTAGGCAATGGTGTTGATAATGGATCATTATTATATCAAAGTGCCGCCAATACAACGGCATTTTTAGCACAAGGCACAGCAGGATGGTTAATGGTCAGTCAAGGAGCAGGAAGTCCTCCAGCATTTACTGGCACTGCCAGCATATATGTCAATAGTGCGGTCAATGCCAATAATATTCGTGGAGGTGATGCCAATAGAATAGTATATCAAACTGGTAGAGGTTCTACTGACTTCATAGGGACACCAACTACTGCTACAACTTATTTGGCTTGGACTGGTAGTGGATTTGCTTGGAACACTCTCCCTGCCTTTAATATCAGCACCATAACCAATCAAAAGTTATTCACCACTTCAAGTGTGACATTTGCCACACTGACCATAACCAATACCGCAACGGTTAGTCAGTTGGTGGCAACACATCGCAATACCACTGATGATGAGAATACACAACCCACTGCGGTGTTTGGTGATTTGGAAATATATAGTGAATATGCTACCGTTGGTGAAGTTTCGCGAGTGTATCTACAAAATACCGCCACATATGGCACGGTGATATTACGAAATACCCCTGATCCTGCGAATTCAGAATCAGATAATTTACTGGTTGATTGGAGCGGATTTGCGGCCACTCGTTATTCAACTTCCACTTACAGCACCGATTTTGCTTATGTCAGTAATGGAGTAGATAATTTTACGGTCAGAATTGGCAATACTCAAAGTGGCGAAAATATTCCATTTCAAGTAGATCGCACTTATGGTATAATAACCAATACCACACTGACCGTTGGCACATACATATTACCCACTGTAGATGGCACAGCCAATCAAGTTATCTACACTGATGGTGCTGGTCATTTAGGTTGGACTAATCAAGCACAGGGACCCAGTGGACCACAAGGTCCCCAAGGTAATAATGGGCCTCAAGGACCACAAGGACCAACTGGTAATACTGGGCCTCAAGGACCACAAGGGGTTACTGGACCACAAGGACCAACTGGTAATACTGGGCCTCAAGGACCAACTGGTAATACTGGACCACAAGGACCAACTGGACCACAAGGCATAACTGGTAATACTGGACCACAAGGACCACAAGGCGTTCAGGGCACAACTGGACCACAAGGACCAACTGGGCCACAAGGCATAACTGGTAATACTGGACCACAAGGACCAACTGGGCCACAAGGAGATATTGGTAATACTGGACCACAAGGACCAACTGGGCCACAAGGCATAACTGGTAATACTGGACCACAAGGACCACAAGGCGTTCAAGGCACAACTGGACCACAAGGACCAACTGGAGCCACTGGTAATCCATTTGGTGGCGGCGTATTCACTGACACTATTACCATTAAAGGTCTTAAAGAAACTCAATATTCGTGGGGATCAGTTGGTGCCGGAACCTATACTCCAGATGTCAGCAGTGGCACCGTTCAAACAATGACACTGACTGGTAATGTCACTATCAGTGCTTTAACCAATGCCACAACTGGCAGCAGTGTAAATCTTATTTTAACACAAGATGGCACTGGCAGTAGATTATTGACCAGCACTATGAAATTTGCTGGAGCCAGTAAGACACTATCAACAGCAGCCAGCAGCATAGATGTGATCACCATATATTATGATGGCACAAACTATTTGGCCAGTTTAGTTAAAGGATACGCATAATGTGGTTTGGATTAGGTAGAGCGAGCAACTATTTGGCTAATGCTGCCAGTGTCAGTGGCATTACGGCTGTGGGTGGCACAACCAGCACCATTGTGGTCAGTGGTATTACATATCAACAACATATTTTTAATGCGACTGGTCAATTTACCATTACCAATATTACTGGCACTGGATTGGCAGACATACTCGTAGTGGGTGGTGGAGGCGGTGGTGCGGCTGGTGTGGGTGGTGGTGCTTCTCACGCAGGAGGCGGTGGTGGAGGTGGAGGTGTTAGATTCATTACTTCAAACACAATGACCGTATCCAGTTATACCATAGTTATTGGAGCAGGTGGCGGAGCGGGAACTGGCGTCACTGGTATTGCTGGAAATACTTCCACTTTTGTTAATTCAGGATTTCCAGGTGGTGGTGGATTAAACAATGCTACCACAACACCAGGCACAGCAGGTAATCCTGTCACAGGAATTGGCGGTGGTGGCGGGCCATATTTAAGCGGTAATGCTGGACACGGTGGTGGTGGTAGTAGTAATTCAGGAACCATTGCCATAACCAATGTGGGAGGAAACGGAGGAACTGGAACACTGATAGCATTTACAGCCACAAGTGTTTATTATGGTGGTGGTGGTGGTGGTGGAAGAGGCACGGTTGGTGGCAGACCAGGATCAGGCGGGTTAGGTGGAGGCGGTGGCGGTGCGACCACCGGGACTACTACTGCTACAGCAGGAACCGTTAATTTAGGTGGAGGTGGTGGTGGCGGAATAAGGGCTGCTAGCGATGGTGGTCCTGGTGGTTCAGGCTACGCAGCAATTCGTTATACAATATAATATTATGGCACATTACGCAGAATTAGATCTCAACAATACCGTATTACGAGTAATCGTAATACCCAATGAAGCAGAACCCACTGAAGCAGCAGGTATCGCCTATTGTGAAAACCTATTGGGTGGTCGTTGGATCAAGACCAGTTATAATGCCCGCATAAGAGGACAATATGCCGGTATCGGTGATACATATGATCAAGTCAATGATATTTTCGTAAGCCCACAACAGGAGAACTCAAGTGATTGATATAGAAAAGGAAAATCTTTCAGCCCATGTAGATCTCTGTGCTCAAAGATATGCTGAAATCGGCGTGAGATTTGACAAAATCGAGGCTAAATTAGAAGAATTATCAGCCAAAATAGAACAAAATCGTGGTGAATTGGCCCGGACAATAATCACCAGTGCCTTGGGTATTAGCGGCAGTCTTATCGGCTTAGTAATCACCATATTAATGAAATTCTAAAGGTCTGGATTGGATAAGAAAACATTTGAAGAATTTGTATTGGCTACCTGTAAGCCAGTATATCGCAGTGGCACAGCCAGACCATTAAATCCCAAGCGTGAGTGCGAAGATGAACCGCGTTGGCAACCCGTCAATCGTCAATATCAAAATTTAATGATTAGAAATGGACAAGTGATGGAGATAGGTGCCTTTGGACAACCTCGACCTCCAGGTAGGCCACCCGGCTCAACTGGTAGGCGATTGAGTTGGGAACTGCCTGAAAAATCAATAAAAAATATCAGATAGTTGAACTTCTGCTAAATAGATAGTCAGCAAAACAACTCCTTCTCAGTTCCTTCTTGTTCTACAAACAACGCTGACAAACTCGGTATTCTCCTGGCAGGCAAGGCTGGTTTAATCCGAGAGTATTGGGGGTTTAGTGACATTTCCCCCAATCCACAAACTGATACCCCAGTTTGGAAGCCCTGAGCAATTCAGGGCTTTTTTCTGACCAAAATCACTTTACACACCATTTTCTTTCATATATACTAAATAATATTGTAGAACAAACAGGAGGAACTACAATGTCACAGCAAAATATTCAGGCAGAATCTACGGTCAGGGGTGTAGAATATAACATAAAGATAACAAAAAGAAAACAAAAAGATAACATAATAGAAAGAGATTTTGTGTCTCTTTCTTCTTCCCCCGGGGCTGTCGCCCCAGAAGAACTCGTAGCCAACGGGTCCGGCGAAGCCAGCCAGTCCGAAGAAGAAGAAGGTTGTCTCAGTGCGATAGCACACCCTACACCTCAGGCACCCGCAGCCGATTCCATACGCACTGATCAAGTTCATAGAAGCATAGTTCAACTATTCAAAAACGAAGACAGATACAAACTCAAAATAAGATTAAATCTTGTTATTGATCACAAAGAAATCGACGCAGACTTTATAGCACCGCTGACCTTGGATAGAAGAAACTTCAAGCGTTATAACCCACCAGGCTGCGAGCAATGGTTTATAGAACAAAGCGATACCTGGATTAAAGAAATAAGAGACTCATTGGGAGTAAAGGCCTATAGAGGTAAGTTTCACGAATCCCAAGGTTATCGACCAGGTCGCAAAACTATCACACAAGTAGAACCTTGGTGCCAGTGTGCTGTATGGTTTAATCCCGAAACAAAATCTTGGTTCTATTCGCTGTCTATGTATGAGTTCGCATTGTTAGGTAGAGAACTTTCAGATGACTCAATCACAGCACGACAAAAACAAAACAATCTTCATCGTCAAGATCAATGGAGAAATCCTCAATATGATACCAGAACCAGACCACTGACCTGGGCACAGCGTATGGAGGCCAATCGTGCGTGAGAACTATCAAGAATACGCTTGGACTCGCATAACATTCGGCCGCCATCGTGGAAAAATGATGAGAGATGTCCCAGATGATTATCTTAAATGGGGTATTCTCAATCTACAAGATTCTGGCTGGGCCACGGTATTCTCTATAGAACTACAGCGAAGACATAGCCAAATGAGGAAAACTTTATCGAAATGACTAAATAGTATTTGACAAGGAGAACAAAAATGTCATATACTATTCAACTTAAACGCACACATCAACTGGTGCTATTGGAAACATTAGCAGCCAGTTGCGATTATAAACTCAGCAGAATTAAAATGGACAAACACAAGATCACCGGTGATTATTATATGGATGCCGCTGAGAAGATTCGCCGAGGAACAATCACCATCAATCATCCTACCAAAAACATAGCAGAATGGATACAAGATCAAATCAATCACAGCGGCAACTTGAATCGCAGTGAGTTAGGCCGATTTGCCATAGCCATCTGTGAGGCTATCAAATATGAAGAATATAATTTATTTTGTCAGCAGCCACTATTGGGATCACTATTTGTAGAGACCCCAGTTGAATTAGCAGAGGACACCGTATAATGCGTAAAAATAGACCATTTTGGAATCAATGGCGGCATATTCGCGGTGCCAAATTTACACCCAGTAATGGACATTATGCTGAATGCCGAGACTTGCCCTTAGAATGGGATCGCTATAGAGATTTTGAAAACTATATCTTTAGAGAGTTAGGCTGCCCCGAACCCGGACAACAACTGGCCAGAATACGCAAAGAACTGGGTTGGGTTTCGGGCAACTTGGCCTGGCGAACTCGCAAAGAAATCGGCCAAACTATGCGGACTTGTCGTTATATCACTTATAGAAATCGCACTTGGACCATTAAACGATTCGCAGAACATTATGGAGTAGATTATTGCCTACTTAGAGAAAGAATCACACGCGGCTGGCCCATTGCCGTTGCTATTAGAACACCACCAGACCCACAATATGCGAAGTAAAAAATACACAATCTATGACAATGACTATGACACTGCTGTGCGTTTGGCATTCAAGCGTATGGAGTGTCAAGCCAGATTTCGCAAAGAAATATTCACATTGAGCGAATTAGACTTTAGAGTATTTTGGCACACACCAGAACTATTCAATCGTCGCGGGACCCGGCCTACAGATCTTATTTTGACCAGAATAGATCAATCAGGTCCTTGGAGTCGAGATAATTGTCAAGTAGTAGAACGAGCCATTCAACTGGCCAGACCACACGCCAGACCGGGTAGGCGAAAACAACAAAAGGAAATCCAATGAAAAAGAATACACAACAACATCACATTGCTATGACACTGACCAATGACAAAACAGCAGATTTTTATTATAGTGATTTGGCTATGGCTGAAACACATTATAATCAACTGGGTGCTACTATGAACCTGGGCGGACAAGCAATCAAAACTATTCGTCTCAATCGAGTTCCCAACCCACATCTCGCAGCATAAAAATAATCTCTTTTGAGCAAATATCTATAGACATATGCTAAATACAATAGTATAATAGAACATAACAAGAAGGAGTTATACAAGATGAACTATATATCTAATACCGGTCAAAGAGAACTATATTATAAATCAACTAAACAAGGTGATTGCGTTCCTCGTGCTATTGCCATAGCCACAAAAACAATCTACAAGTTGGTTTGGGAAGAACTATGCGATATTAGCAAACCATTAGGCCAGTTTCCAAATAGTAATGTGGTAGTTGAAATCTACTTGAAAAATCGTGGTTGGAAGAATATCAAATGTTCAAAACCATTTCCCCAAATAAGAACTTTAGATCTTACACAGGCCGTTGTTTATTGTAGAGCAGGATATGGAACTCATTTAACTGCTATACTGAATGGTGATCTCAACGACACTTGGGATTGTAGAGACAGATTGGCATACTCATATTGGATACCAACAACATAAGACAAACAGGGCAAATATTTAGATAGTATTTGCCCACTTCTATAGACATATGCTAAATATAATAGTATAATAGATACACAACATAAGGAGTTGAACAAGATGAAAAAAATATTATTAGGAGCAGAAGTTTGGGAACCAGATCGTTGGGGTTCAGAAGGTGCTGAAGCAGAATATTGTTTGGGAAAAGTTATTCGCCAAACAAATAAAAGTATTTGGATTCAACGATGGGATAGTATTGAAAAATGGAATATCCAATCAGATGGATATTGGAAATGTCCATCTCAATATAGAACAATGACAAAGGATTTTGAGTTTAGATTAGATCCATTGGTGGCATTCGTCCATTCAAAGGAGGCCACACTATGAAAAATAAGAAGTTAAAACTTTGGATAAAATATGAAAATGGACGAGAGTTCATAGATTATTGCGATCCATCCGTAGTGCCAGAATCAGTTAGGTTAGAGGCCTTATTGCGAGAGATTCGTCGTAATGGTGGCCAGCGTGTTGTAGATTCAAAATGGGAATATATGGAGGCCGCAGAATGACATACGGTAAAAGCAGATATTGGCCCAACACTTGGTTCGTCGCTATGGATGTTGATATTGATGATGGCACATCTGAATATAATAAAAAATATCGTTGGTTTGAATATTATTCAGATAGGCGTGATTATCAAGGCAATGATGTGGTATTCTATTTTGATGAAGCAGGTTGGAAAAAGTTGAGCCGTAAAAAATATATGCTAATATGGATGTTAAAGGGAAACGCAGTTTGAAACTCACAGCCATCATACTTGTCCTAATATTGTCGGCCTGTGCGGATGATGGCTGTTCTTACACCACCACACGCTATAATACCAGAGATCTACTCACTGGTGAAACCACTTCCATCCTGTGTAGTGATTATTCTTGCCCAAATCAACCTGTAAATCGCACTTGTCGAGCGGGATAACTTAAATATTATTTCCAGGAACAATAATGAAAATAGAACAGATCAAAATCACTGATATTCGACCCTATGATCGCAATCCACGAAAGAATGATCGTGCTGTGGATACCGTGGCCAAATCAATAGAACAATTTGGATTTCAGCAGCCCATAGTTGTAGATAAGAATCATATCATTGTAGTAGGTCATACCAGATATCGTGCTGCCAAAAAACTCAAAATGAAAACCGTGCCTGTGGTCATAGCAGCAGAACTGGACGAAGATCAAGTTCAGTCTTATCGCATTATGGACAATAGATCTAATGAAAATGCCGAATGGGACGATTCTTTATTATTAGAAGAACTACTTACAATAGAAAAGACACAAGGCAGTATAGAATCCACAGGATTTACTCAAGATCAGTTAGATGAATTATTAGGCAAAACTCAACAAGAACAACATACTGCTTATACCAAAAAGATAGACACCCCAGTTTATACACCCAAAGGCCATAAACCAGAAATAAAAGATCTCTATGATGAAAGCACAGCACGCCGGCTCAGCACAGCAATCATAGCAGCCGACATACCAGAACCGGTCAAAGAGTTCTTATTGGCCGCCGCACTGAGACATACGGTATTCAACTATCACAACATAGCCGAATACTACTGCCACGCCGACCCTATTACTCAACAACTTATGGAACAATCGGCTTTAGTCATTATAGATTTTAATCAGGCCATCGAACAAGGCTATGTGACACTAAACGAAGAACTCAAAGATGTATATCTAAGATCATATACAGAAACACAAGATGATTAAAGAAAACTTTGCTGTATTCATTCTTACACACAATCGTTCAGATCGTGTTTATACCTATGATACACTAAAGAGAAATGGTTATACCGGACCAGTTCATCTCATAGTAGATGATCAAGATCCGCAGTTAGATCTTTATCAAAAACGATATAAATCACAAGTAGAAGTATTCTCCAAAGCCGACATAGCACAACATTTTGACATAGGCGACAACTTTGACAACTATAGATCAGTCATCTACGCCAGAAATGCCAGTTTCGACATAGCCCGTCGTTTAGGATATGAATATTTTATTCAGTTAGATGATGATTATACTAATTTTAGACATATGATCGATCAGGACAGCGAATGGATCACCGGTCGAGTAGATTATATTCGAGACCTGGATGGCATATTCAACGCTTTTGTAAAATATTATAAAAATATTCCAGCACTCAGCATAGCAATGGCACAAGGTGGTGATTTTATCGGCGGAACTGAATCATCACTTAAACCCAAAAGAAAATGTATGAACACACATTTTTGTAGCGTAAATCGACCTTATTATTTTGTAGGCCGAATGAATGATGATGTCAATACTCCAACCATACACGGCAGCCGAGGTGGATTATTTCTAACCATTATGACCATTAGTATCTATCAACAGCCCACACAACAGAATAGTGGAGGACTGACCGAAATGTATTTGGAGTCTGGCACTTATGTTAAATCTTTCTATAGTATTTTGTATCATCCCAGCGGTATTCGAGTCAGTATTCTCAATACCACCAATCCCAGAATACACCATAGGATAAACTGGAAAAACACGGTTCCGGTCATAATCAATGAAAAATATCGAAAAGGAATAAAAAATGAATCAACCAGTTCCCATTAGAACTCGCCGCAAAGAAGTTAGAAAAGGCATTAAAGAAATCGAAGGCCACTTGGTAGGACGAGGCGATAATCAAACGGTAGTGCCACCAGAAGAAATCGTCAAACTGGCCAGATTGGGCTGCACGACAGAAGAAATGAGCGATTGGTTTGGCGTGCCAGTCAATACCATAAAATACAACTTCAGCAGTGAGATAGCAAAAGGTCGTGCCGAAACAAAACAAAGCCTACGCCGGGCTCAAATCAGTTTGGCACTGAAAGGCAACGCTACTATGTTGATTTGGCTTGGTAAGAACATGTTGGGTCAATCAGACTCTCCAATCAACTCAGAAGAGAACGCACCCCTACCCTGGGCAGAATAATCGCCCATTTTCATAGGATAAATCGCCAACCTGTGGTATAATATATAAATAACATTATCATATTTGCTACAGGAGAAACAAATGAAATATGAAATACTACAGGGTGATAACAGGGGCACCCTCAAGACCATCCCAGATGACAGCATAGATGCCATCATAACAGACCCGCCCTATGGCATAGACTTCCTTGGTAAATCGTGGGATGCCAACACCGGAGCACTGGAGACCTATCGTGAGTGTCTGCGTGTGCTCAAGCCAGGTGGGCATATACTGGCCTTCAGTGCCGCCCGCACTTACCACCACCTTGCTGTCACGCTGGAGCAGGCTGGATTTGAGATCCGTGATCAGATAATGTGGATCTACAGCAGTGGCTTTCCCAAGAGTCAAGATGTGGGCCGTCAGATCCAAAAGGCCATCTATGGCAAGCCAGACAAGCAGAGATTTGATCCTGCCATAATGATCCGTGTTGAGGGTGATCGTTATCGTCATCCAGAGACCAATACCATATATCGCAAGTTGCCAGACATAAATGGCGACAGACTAAAGAAGAGCCACGAAGGCGAGGGTTATGGATGCGTATTTGAAGAAGTCTTGGATATTACAAAATCAGCAGGATATAATCCTTCAGGAGAAAATAAGCCAGTTGATATTGGTGTAAATGGATTTAGGTATTATACCTGTGGCAAAGATAGTGCCGCAAGATATGATTGTAAAAATAATCCTTGTGAATTACATCCACCATTAAAAGATGATCAAGCCAAGAAATGGTCAGGATGGGGAACCGCCTTAAAGCCAGCCCACGAGCCCATAGCCCTGGCCCGCAAGCCTGTGGCAGGCAGCATAAAGGACAATGTCCAAACTTGGGGCACCGGGGCCATCAATATTGATGCTACTCGTGTGCCATATGCCAGCGAGGCAGACAAGAACAGCATAGATCATAAAGTGCCAACAGCAGCCTGGAGTGGGCATACTATACAAGTGGATAGTTATGAAAAAGGGCAGTTCATCAAAGCAGAGACCAATGAGATTGGCCGCTTCCCATCAAATGTCATAGGTTCAATACCAGACTACCAAAAGTATTTCTACTGCCCAAAAGTCAGCCGCAGAGAGAGACATACTGGATGCGAGAATATTGAACCTGCTCAATATACTAACAAAAAAGGTAATGGCATTCAAAGAATCTGCGAGACTTGCGGCATCCCACAAATGCGAGCCAATGAATGTAAATGTCTAACAAAAAGTTGGGTTATGCCTATAGTTCAGGGCAACAACCACCCCACCGTCAAGCCCATAGAGTTGATGAAGTATCTGATCAAACTCATCACCCCACCTGGTGGCACCGTATTGGATCCTTTCAACGGGTCAGGCTCAACTGGCTGTGCTGCTGTGGAGTTGGGCCACCGTTATATAGGCTGTGAGTTGGACCCAGCCTATGTGGAGATCAGCCGTAAGCGTATAGAGGCCTGGATT
>Ga0209499_1001487_pt1 | contig 16141 bp, 18 predicted proteins | sample C_130208_EF_Meta_FD_187306 | JGI IMG/M metagenome (GOLD analysis project Ga0209499, IMG submission 187306) | Freshwater microbial communities from Lake Croche, Canada to study carbon cycling - C_130208_EF_MetaG (SPAdes) (version 2) | ecosystem: Environmental > Aquatic > Freshwater > Lake...
AATTTTCTCTAGCTTCTGCTTGGCAAGATCTAGAAAACCAAAATCATACAAAGGGCGGCCACAACATAAAGGCGTTTTAGGTAGGGTCGCTTCAAAGCCTGCATGAGCAAGCACTTCCACTGCTGCATTAGCAACCTCTGGATGAAAATGCTCACAGAATGTATCTACCCAAAGAATCACTTTCTTCTGACCAATACTGACGTTCTTGGATGGCTTAAATTGCTTTCTAAATGACTGGCTTGCAAACTTGGGTAGGCTACGCTCTTGCGCAACGCCACCAACCCATTTTGCGAGACTAGCGATTACGGGTGTTTGCATGACGCCATTCATCAGCCATGAGAACTTACTTGCCAATGGCGCCCAATCGCCAATGCGGCCCATAGTCAAAGCTTGACGAGGCCTGCTATTAGTCTCGTAATAATGAGACAAGAACTCAGCCTTATAGGAAGCCATGTCAACGTGGGCTGGGCAGTCGCTCTTGCAGCCTTTACAAGAAAGACAGGTATCGAGAGCCTCTTTCAGCTCCTTACTTTCCCAGCCATCTTGAATGACTTCGCCTTGGATCATTTCCCAAAAGAGTCGTGAACGTCCACGAGTAGAGAAACGCTCTTCTTTTGTAGCTCGATAACTTGGGCACATCGTGCCTACTTTTTCACTTCGGCACTTACCCATACCAACACAACGTTCAACTGCTCTCTGAAAGCCATTGCCCTCTTGACTCAAGAAATTCAGGCGCGTCTTGATATTAACAATTTTGTATTCTGGGCCCATGCGCAGATTCTCATCTACACGATAAGGATGAACCACTTTGCCAGGATTGAGTTTGTTTTGAGGATCCCAGATGCGCTTGAACTCATGCATCGCGCCCATCAACTCTTCGCCAAACATAATGGGGAGAAATTCTGCTCTGGCCTGACCATCACCATGCTCACCCGTGAGCGAACCACCAAATGCAACTACTAAGGTTGCTGCGTCGCGAATAAAAGATCTAAATTTGGCAACGCCTTCTGCAGATCGAAAGTTAAAGGTAATACGCGCATGAATACACCCATCCCCAAAGTGTCCGTAGAGCGAAGTTTCATACTCGTAAGAGTCCACTAATTTCTGGAAAGCCCGCAAGTACTCACCTAAACGCGCTGGATCAACTGCAGCATCTTCCCATCCCACTACCGGGTCGGGGGAGTTTGGATCAATCGATAAATGGGTGGCAGATGCACCATTTTCACGAATCGACCAGATACGCTTTTGTACTAATGGATCGGACTCTAACCAAGTTGATGGTATGGGGCCCTTAGTTCTTGTTTTGAAATACTCCTGCGCTTTTTCAGCCTGAGCAATAGCGCCCTCAATAGTATCGTCACCGAACTCAACAACTACCCAAGCATTTCCAGCTGGCAATAAGTCGATCTCCGCCTTTGCTAAGTTACGCTCTTGCAAGCCACGGATGATTTTGTAATCCAAGCCTTCGATTGCAATGGGATTAAAAGATTGATACTCGGGTACAGCATCACCTGCTACATAAATATCTTCGAATCCCAATACCAATACAACGCGTTTAGCAGGGCTCTTCACTAATCTCACCTTAGCGGCGAGCGTTAATGCACAAGTCCCCTCAGTCCCAACCAAAGCCTTGGCAACGTTAAATCCATTTTCCGGTAAGAGTTGGTCTAAGTTGTAACCAGAGACGCGACGCTTAATATTTGGGAAGCGCGCACGAATGAGATCAGCATAGCGATCACGTAAAGTCAGCAAGTCTTGATAGATCTGACCTTTACGTCCACCGGCAGCAATGATGTCTTGTAACTCTTGATCAGATGTTGGACCAACCCAAAAACGCTCACCGTCATAAGTCAGAATTTCTAGGGCTTCGGTATTTTCTAGTGTCTTGCCGGCCATCACCGAATGGGCGCCACAAGAGTTATTGGCAACCATACCACCTAAGGTACAACGGCTATGCGTAGAAGGATCTGGCGCAAAAGTTAAGCCATGTAGCTCAGCCGCATCACGCAGTGAATCACAAATGACTCCGGGTTCAACAAGCGCATTACCGGCCGCAGGGTCTAAGGAAAGAATATGGTTGCAATACTTTGAGATATCAAAGACCACCGCATTATTGACCGTCTGGCCATTCATGGAGGTACCAGCGCCACGCATGAGCACTGGAGCCTTATTACGATGACAAATCTCGATGCCTTTGACAAATTCTTCGGTATTTTTCGGGGTAACAACCCCAATCGGAATTTGACGGTAATTAGAAGCCTCTGAGGCATAAACCGCCTGATGAGCCGTATCAAAATGAACGGAGCTTCCAAGAGCTGCCGTGAGCTCAACGTTGAGCTGCTCCCACTGAGAAATACTACCCATATTCAATCCTTGTTAGATGCAATGACCCCTTTAAGGGCATTGGGCATTTTATCAACTCCCAGCCATTTCTGTTTGAGCCCCTTGTTTGACAAAAGCCCCATAGCAAGCAAGAATCCCTCTCATGAATAAAGCTCCTAAGGTACTGGCATTTGATGTGTTTGGCACAGTTGTTGACTGGCATGGCTCTATAGCTGCTGAGGTCACTCGACTGGGGCTTGCGGTTGATCCCGATGCCTTTGCTACAGCCTGGCGGCAAGGTTATAGGCCAGCTATGGCTCGGGTACGCTCTGGCGAACTACCTTGGACCAAAATTGATGATCTCCATCACATGATCCTGATTGATGTTCTCAAGACATTTAAAGTCCACTCTTTATCTGAAAGTCAAATACAAGATCTCAATCTCGTTTGGCATAGACTCAATCCCTGGCCAGAGGCTGTCGAGGGTCTGCACAAGCTGAAAAGTCAGTTCACAATTGTCACTCTCTCAAATGGCAATATGGGCTTATTAGCTAATATGGCAAAAAACGCAGGTTTGCCTTGGGACTTAATTCTTTCAGCTGAAGTTTTCCGTCACTACAAACCTGATCCTGAAACCTATTTGGGCGTAGCAGACATCTTCAATCTTGCAGCTGAGGAAGTCATGTTGGTAGCAGCGCATAAGGATGATCTAGAGGCTGCCCATGCCTGTGGGTTACAAACAGCCTTTATTGAGCGCCCGTTGGAGTTTGGTAAAAATCATTTGCGCAATGATCTGCATGTCGAGCAATTTACCAACTACCATGCAAAAGATTTTCTGGATCTTGCGCGCAAGTTAGGCGTATCAGATCCAGATAATCACTAGACGTACTCAGCAACCTCTACGAGATTATTGTCTGGGTCACGCAAGTAGACCGAACGAATGGGTCCAAGAGCACCTCGTCTTGGTACAGGCCCAACATCAATAGCAACGCCCTGCTTCTGAAGATGCGCGATAAAGTCATCCAAGGGAATTGCTGCAATTAAACAAAAGTCTCCCGAACCAATCGTGGGTACTTTAGCCTTGGTAGGTGTTTCAGTATTTTTATCCTGAAGATTGATTTTTAACTGCCCGAAACGCAATGAATACCGTGGCTGCCCTTCAGGGCCGGTAAAGAACTCGCGCTCAAAACCCAATGCTTTTTCATACCACTGAGTCGTGAGCTCAATATCAGTTACGGTCAGAACAATGTGATCAATACGATCGATGATATTTTTCAAAACAATCTCCAAGATGATTGGTAATAATTTAGCAACTTACCCAAAACATCATACCGAAGAAGTTCCGAGCAAGCTTAGAAATTAACTGAATACCTATTTAAAAAAAATGCCCTCATAAAGAGGGCAAAAAGAGAACAGCAGGATTAAAACTAGTCAATCACTACAGCCATCAGAGCTGTTGCTGCACCAGCACCGAGAGCTGGAATACCCCATCGCTCAAGCATAGGCAAGGAGCTACCGGTGACTACCTCTACCGGAATATCGCTGATTTCTAGTAGCTTGGCAGTTGTGGAGTTTTCAAATAAACGGCTCAAAGAGTTTTTCTTTGAAGTGCCAACCACAATGCGATCACATTCAAGGCGCACAGCCTCATCACGAATGGCGGTGCCCGTATCTCCACAGACATAGGTAAAGGAAAATTTCAGGCCCTGCTTTTCGAGATAAGCGGATGCCGATGCAGATGCTAGAGCTGCCCGCTCAGCATGCCACTCATTAACTGTTTGCTTGCTCAAATATTTTCCGATGTGACGATATAAGGTAGGCTGTACATTACACAGATGAAAAGACGCATTAGGATCTTGACCATAAGTCTTTACAGCATGCTTTACTGCCATCTCTGAATTTTTTGAACTATCTACTGGAATCAGAATTTTATTCATGTTACTTTCTCCAAAATGAGTTGACTGCTGTGATGAAACAATATTTGCAGACTCCGAAATAACAACCGAAGGGGCAATGACATCTTCAAGCGCACGTCTACTTCTAATAAAGCCGCTAGTTAATACACCTAAAACAACCACCACTTGAATGAGGTACTCCAAGACTGGACTCTGAGAAGCAAGCCACTCTTGAGAAATAGGCTCTGAAATCATCATTTTTGCAGCCGTCCATGCAAGGACAGCAGCGCCTAAGTAAGTCACAGAGGGATAGCGCTCAACAATTTTCAGTATTTGGGTTGAACCCCAGATAACGACTGGGATACTAATGAGGAGACCCAATACAACCAGCACATAACTACCGTGTGATGCGCCTGCTACTGCAAGTACGTTATCCAGACCCATGATGGCATCGGCAATCACAATGGTTTTCATGGCACCCCAAAAGGTAGTGGAAGCATTACCGTGCTCATCATTCTCTTGCTCGGGATTGAGTAAGCGATATGCAATCCAAACCAACAATAAGCCACCAATTAACATCAAACCAGGGATCTTCAATAAATAGACCACCACCAGTGTCATGGCGCTTCTCACTGCAATTGCACCAACGGCGCCCCAAATAATGGCTTTTTTCTGCAGATGTGCTGGCAGATTTCTCGCAGCCATCGCAATAACAATGGCGTTGTCACCCGCAAGCACTAAGTCAATGACAATAATTGCCAGTAATGCCGAAAAAAACTCCGGGCTAAATAGTTCCACTTTCATCTCCCCAAAAAATCATCCATGAATTCCATGGATTTCTATGGGGTTAATTTAGGCTGATTTGCTTTAAGTTAAAAGCAGATATATATTGATAATAATTTCGTAAAAAACTGATAATTAAAAATGCTCTATAACTACCGGCACCTATACTACTTTTGGGTAGTAGCCAAAGAAGGCAGTATGTCTCGAGCCGCTGAACGTCTCAATATCGCAATTCAGACGATTAGCGCCCAAGTTCATGAATTAGAGAAATCTCTGGGCTATTTACTATTTAAACCAGCCGGTCGCGGCATTACCCTCACTGAATCTGGATTTGCAGCCCTAGAAATTGCGGATCAGATTTTTCTCCTAGGAGAGCAACTACCTGAGGCAGTAAGAGAGGCTGCAAGCTCTCGCAAAATCAAAATTACTGTCGGCGTCTCTGATGGACTCCCCAAGCTGGTAACTCGGCAATTGCTAGCACCGATTCTGGAGAGGAGCGGTGTACAGCTAATTGCACATGAGGGTGAATTTGAAGACCTCCTGGCTGATCTAGCTTTGCATCGATTAGATATCGTGCTCGCTGACAGACCCGCCCCTGCCAACAAAAATCTTCACGTCTACAGCGAAGAATTAATTAAGACATCAATTGCTTGGTTTGGCCCCAAGAAACTGCTCAAGCAATCTAAGAAACCATTTCCCGAATGTCTTAATGAGTTACCCGTCCTACTACCAACCTCTCACTCGAAAGTTCGCCATTTAATTGATCAATGGTTTGCTGAAAACCACATCATCCCCAATATTACGGGGGAGTTTGAGGATAGCGCCCTACTAAAAACCTTTGCAGCTAGCGGCCTCGGAGTCTTTCCAGCCGGAGAAAGTATCAAGAAAGATTTACAAGAAACCTACCACATTGAAATGATTGGTAAATGTGAGCATGTTTACGAATACTTTTATGCCATTCGTTCAGAAAAGAAAATTCAGCACCCGCTCGTAGAAGCAATTATTAGACGTTAGACCATGGCAAATTTCCTAGACCCCGCAATTCTGTTTTTCCTATTTGGCGCATTTGCTGGCGCCATTAAATCCAACCTAGAAATTCCTCCCCCAATAGCCCGCTTTTTATCGCTTTACCTGCTAATGGCCTTAGGTCTCAAGGGAGGATTTGCCCTACATAAATCAGGCTTTACAACAGAGATTGCACTCTCACTAGGCTTGGCTATCTTTTTGGCTATTTTGATTCCTATCATTGCTTACCAAATCCTCAGAACCAAACTCAATACGTTTGATGCAGCAGCCATAGCCGCAACCTATGGCTCTGTTAGTGCAGTTACATTCATTACTGCCACCCAATACTTAGATCAATTTAATATTGCTTACGGGGGTCACATGGCAGCAGCCATGGCTCTCATGGAGTCCCCAGCGATCATATTGGCAATTGTCTTAGCAAATAAAGCGAGGGCAGCGCACGCAAAACAAACCCAAACAGGACTTCAACAAACCGGTATCTCAAAAATCCTGCATGAGTCATTCACCGATGGTGCGCAGCTCCTGCTACTAGGCTCAATGGTGGTCGGCCTGATGAGCGGCGATGCTGGTCAAAAACTCATGGCACCGTTTTCTATTGATCTTTTTAAAGGTATGCTCGCATTTTTCCTATTAGATATGGGCTTAATGGCAGCCCGAAATATCAAGGGCTTGTATGGCAAACCTCCTATTACCCTGCTCTACGCCATCGCTTCCCCACTTTCACATGCCTTGATTGCACTAGCCTTCTGCAAACTTATTGGCCTACCACTTGGTGACACTATTTTATTGATGGTGCTTGCTTCAAGCGCCTCTTATATTGCCGTACCAGCAGTTTTACGACATGCATTGCCTGAGGTGAATCCAGCCCTTTATATGGGTATGTCTTTAGGCATCACCTTCCCATTCAATATTATTTTGGGCATACCGCTTTATGCCATGATTGCAAAATTAGTAATGTAATCAGTCCATGGGTATTTATTCCAATAGAACAGCAAGCGTGTTAACAAAGCACGGTAAAGAGCATGTATTGACTGCAGTCTTACAGCCCGCCACCGGGGTGGAGATAAAGCATACTGATGCTTACGATACCGATCTACTGGGAACTTTTACTCTGGAAACGCCCAGGTATGGCAGTCAGCTCGATGCCGTCAGAAAAAAAGCTCAGATCGGTATGGAGCTGATCGGCACAGACCTAGGCCTAGCAAATGAAGGCTCGTTTAGTGCCGACCCATATACTGGGATGCTGGCATGGAATAGTGAACTAGTTATTCTGATTGACTCAAAACTACAATTAGAAATCACAGGGTTTTATAGCGCCCCCGCACAAAATAATCATGCCTATGTAAAACATTGGGAAGAGTTGGAAAAATTTGCGCATACTGCACTTTTTCCATCGCATCTTCTGGTGATTAAACCTACAGATCAATACCATCCCCAATCAATCAAGAATATTAGCAATATCCAGCAGCTAAAGGATGCCTTTGAATGGGCCTCAACGCACTCTTCAAAGGGGATTGTTTATGTTGAAAATGATCTCAGAGCCTTTGCTAATCCTACGCGCATGGAAAATATTCGGCTAGCCACTCTCGATCTTGCAAATAAGATCAATTCCTTATGCCCAGCATGCCAGACACCAGGCTATTGGATCAAAGACATCCAGCGCGGCTTACCCTGTAATGCCTGTGGCATGCCTACCAATCAAGAGATCACAAAAATATGGGGTTGCCTTAAATGTGAACATCGAGACGTCAAGGCCATCAAGACACTCAAATTTGCAGACCCATCTCTTTGCAGTCACTGCAATCCGTAATTTAATCCTTGGATTTTTTATGCTCTTGATTAATTTTCATGGGCCTTATTTTTAATTTACTTGCTTTTTGTTTACTTCTTTGTTTTCTTTACCGCAGCACTACTCTTTTCAAAACTTGAATATGAATCTGTCATAGCCGCTCGAATTAGCTCAAAATTCTCAAGTGCACTATTAAAGGAAGCTTTAAATATCGAGGTATATGGCTCAGCACCCGCAGGCGAATTTTGTGTTGCCTCGTTCACAAAATGAATTAAGTCATGCTGCGACTCTTTGATCATCGTCTCAGCAATTTTTGCCAACTCTTTATTTCCGCTGGCCAAGGCTTGAAACAGTTGGGACTGATACTCAGCCACCTCTTTAGCGGCATCTTGCAATACCTCAGCATGCACATAATCAAATGCCGACTTAGGATCTTGCGTTTTCATGAGCTCTGCTACTTTAGCTTGCATTCGAGAAGATAGCTCTTGTGCAGCGCGCTGATTTAATTGAGCGATCTCCTGTGCGCTTGTTAGCGCTACCTGGCCAGCTGCCTTAGCAGCCTTCATACCCTTAGTATGATTTGCCATCATATTCAAGTCAAATGGGTTCTTACTCATGTATATCTCCGTAGTTCAATTAGTAATTTATTTAATCTACTCCTGAACGCTGGGCATTGAGATAGAGAAATACCACTAGAGGCATGCAGAAATGCAAAAGGGCGCTCAGGCGCCCTTTTAGGTGTAGCAAGCTAGCTACCTTGGTTTAGCGTACAACGATATTTGCACCCTGACGCAACTGGGAGAGGAATTCAAACTGCTTCTTCTGAATCAAGCCATTACGAATAACCGCTTTCGCTTGTTCATAAGTTGGGGGCTTGCTAGTTTTTTTGTCTTCCAACTTGATTAAATACCATCCCTGTGGCATCTGAATCGGAGTAGGAGAAACCTGGCCCTTAGATAGGACTGTGAGAACAGCAGCAATCTGTGGCAAGGTTTGCCCAGCCTGCACCCAGCCTATAGCCCCACCTTGAACCTTATTGGGTGCAAGCGAAACACTCTTAGCCACCCTATCAAAAGACTCACCTTTCTTAATTCTGGCTAGGGCGGCTTGTGCATCAGCCTCAGTAGCAACAGCAATATCACTCACCTTATATTCCACAATCATGCCTTGTGGGCCTAAAGTAGCGATCTCACGGTTGTACTCCGCTTGCACGTCAGCATCACTCACTGGATTTCTTGACATGTAAGTAGATAACTCGAGATCTGCCAAATAATTTTGCCGAATCAATGCTAGCTGGCTATTCGCTCTGTCAGAGTTAGCAAGTCCATCTTTCTCAGCTTGCTGAGATAGGAGTGATATTTCAATCATTTTTCCTAAGACTGCATTACGAAGATCTGGAGAATCTTTTTGACCTTGCGCTAAGGCCGCCTGAATACCTTGCTCAACAACATCATTGCTGATGATCACTCCATTAACTGAAGCAGCAGCATTCACAGGTAGTGCATTCTGGGAATATGCGGTCGTTGAAATGCCTAAAGCTATCACTAGGCTTGCAAGATACGAAATGGAAAGGGATTTCATGGATAACTCTTTTCTAAAATGTAGAAGCAATATTAACAGTTTGCGATCATTAAAAAACCATGGTTGCAGGGATTGGCTCAAACGGCGCAGCCGACTCAGTTCCCTGCGCTTGAGCCTGCTCCTCACCATCGGGATTTTTGACATAGCGAGCATCAATAGGTGCATTCGGATGCTGACCGATAGAGGGAGGCTCTAGATAAACCGGGCCTGCAGGAGTCTCTACTAGCGCAATGGGCTGGCTATTAAACTCCTGAATTTGGGTGGGAGTATAGGGTGAGAAGGTCTGAGCAATTACAGTCATTGGAAATATAAAGAAGAAAGAAATTGCTTTAAGTCGAATGAAGATATTCATGAATCTTTCCTAGCTTAGGCAAGCAAGCCATCAGTAATTAATTTAATACTAGCCACTAATAAGAAAAATTGGACGATGATGTAGTACCACTTAGCGGAAATCTTTTTAGCCAAATAAAATCCTAGGTAAACGCCTGACGGCACTAAAGGTAAAAACAGTATCGAAGTACTTAATTGATTGAAGTTGAGTAAATCAAGATAAGCATAAGGAACTAGCTTCCCAAAATTCATTACAGTGAAAAAAACGCCTAATGTTGAAGAGTAAACGATGGGGGAGACTTTCTCTCTTAGCATATAGATTGTGATGGGGGGTCCACCTAAATGCGCAACAAAAGAGGTGAATCCGGATATACCCCCCATCAATCTGCCAAGCCACGGAAATGACTTCGCCTCATTTAGATCAATGCGCGACATCACAACACTTTGGATCAAAAAGAGGAAGGTAAAAATTCCAATCGAAAGAGAGAGAATCTTGGGGGTAATAGCCGAAAAGAAGAGATAGCCCAAAAGCATTCCAAATGCAGCAGGCAATAAAACTAACTTCAGTATTCGCCAATCGGCATTTTTGAGAAATCGTCGCAGCCCAACTAAATCAATTGCGATCAACAGCGGCAACATCACTGCTAAAGCCTCATTGATACTGGACTGGCTTGCCATTAGCGGTAAGGAGAGCACTCCTAGGCCAGCACCGAATCCACTTTTAGAAATACCCACAAGAATGACACTAATCGCCGCAAATATAAAAAAGGCAGTGGAGTGGTCGTTAAAGGCTTGAAAAAAAGAAATCATGAAAAGTTTACTAAATACATAATAAGTCAGGAGTCATTTTAGGGCTAAAAAGGTATCCTAAGACAAATAGGCTTTCCAATTTATAACTCATGAATATGTCAATCCCATTTACCAATACGTTCTATAAGCTTGGCGATAGGAGTCATTACCAGATTCGTCCTATCCAAGCAAATGATCGAGAGCGAATCATTGAGCTATTCAATCATCTCTTACCTGAGAGTCGCTATCTCAGATTTGCCCATGCCATCTCAAAACTTCCAGATGACTTTCTCGATGATATATTGCACTTGGACTATAAAAAAGAAATGGCCTTACTTGCGATAATCGCAAGTCCCACTGGTACCGAGGAGATTATTGGCATTGCACGCTATGTGACGCCGCCCAATCGAAATGCTTGTGAGTTCTCTTTGAGCGTAAGTGATAACCATACCACCCATGGTGTGGGCACACATTTGATGCTGGATCTCATTGAGCATGCCAAAAAGAATGAATTACAGGAAATGATTGGCTATGTCTTGAGCAAAAATTCTAGAATGCTGCATCTAGTCTCTGATCTGGGCTTTCAGATTCATGTCCAAGATGATGACCCTGACTTTAAAACTGTGAGTCTGACACTGTGAAACAATCAAACCAAATCTACTCAGAAAACTCCATCCTCATCTTGAAATAGGACTGGGCTTACGAGTCTTTATTTGCTATTCTGCAGCATCACTTAAAGGATTTTTATGACGAACGATACTCAAACCCAAAACGACGAAGATTTTGATTACGGGTGCGAATGCGCCATGACGCTCTTAAATGAGCCAACAGAAGATTGTTTAAATGATCTGATCGATGAGCTTGATGAAGATGGCATGATAGCCACAGAAGTAGTTTACGGTCTCTTGGCAACCATTCTCATGAGCATCACCTCAGAGGATGAAGATGATGAGGAAGTACAGTAAAACGAACTAAGCTGAGATTTGCAGGGCGAATTGATCCATCGCACTCGCCATGGCGATATCGAGCTCAGTCAGAGCCTTCATTGAATGGGTGCTCAATTTCACTGATACCTTATTCCAAGCATTTGACCAGTCTGGGTGATGATCCAACTCCTCAGCGAAGTCTGCACACAGCGTCATAAACTCAAAAGCGCTCTTAAAGTCCCTAAATACAAACACCCGCTCCAGCTCTTGAGTATTCAGATTTACCTGCCACTCAGGTAACACTTTTGAAAAGTCAAAATCTTTAGCAAGTAAATTCGGTTTAGACATTGGGAGCTCCTACACTCTGAGATAGTTTCTGTAAATCATCTGGGTACAGCCAACGCCACTCACCCTCAGCCAAGTCTGCCGGCATGATGTATTGTCCGATTTCGCTACGGTGCAATTTGGCAACATGATTACCTACTGCAGCCATCATTCGCTTTACTTGATGATAGCGACCCTCAACAATCGTCATTGCTAAAACATGCTCTCCAAGCTGCTGGCATGCTGTAGCAAAACAAGGTTTTGGATCATCATCTAAAACTACGCCTGTTAATAAATGATCGATTTGTTTTTGGGTAATGGGCTCAGGCGTGGTGATCTCATATACTTTTCCAATATTTTTCTTGGGCGTGGTCATCTTATGAATAAACTGGCCGTCATCTGAAATCAAAATTAAGCCAGTAGTATCAAAGTCCAAGCGTCCAACGCACTGCAGACCTCGCTCTACAAAAGGCTTGGGTAACAAACTGTAGACGCTGGGGTGATGCGTAGTTTTGTGAGAGCACTCATAGTTTGGCGGCTTGTTAAACGCGATGTAGGCTTTTTCATGAAACTCCCAATCTTTGCCCTCTACATTAAGTATTAATCCCTCGGTAGCAATGCGCTCTTCTGGATCATCCGCTGGAACACCATTGACCTTGATTAAGTCGGCATAAACTAAATCACTGCAATAGCGCCTAGTACCAAAGCCTTGGCTAAATAGTATTTTTTCGAGAGAGATTGGTTTGGCCATACCTTGCCGAGAATACTACAAAGCCGCCCTCACAGGAGCCGTAGAGTGAAGCCGTTATGATGGATACATCTTGCTTTCAAGCCGCTTACTTACTACTGCCATGCTCTCAACCCCAGCCCCTAGAAATTCCCTCCACACTCGTGAAATTACTTTTCAGGGCTACGCTCGAGAAGATGGTCTATGGGACATTGAGGCGCATTTGCGAGATTTTAAATTTCAGCCATTTACCACCGGCGGAAAAACTTGGGAGCCAGGCCAAGCCTTTCATGACATTTGGGTACGTATTACCGTCAATACTGAATTAGTGATTCAAGCAATTGAAGTGGCCATGGATAGCCATCCCCACCCAGAATGCCCGGAAGTGATACCCCCAATGGATGCGCTGATTGGTACTCGCATTGGTAAGGGCTGGCGAAAAACAATTAATGAACACCTTGGAGGTATTAAGGGGTGCACTCATTTACGAGAACTTCTGAGCAACATTGCTACCGCTGCATTTCAGTCTATTCCAGGAGCGCTATTTGACCCGGATGACAATAAACCGCCACTCTATTTGGGAACATGCAAATCTTGGGATTTCAACGGACCAGTAGTGATGCGCGTCTACCCCAAGTTTTACAAATGGAAACCTACAATCTAGGCTTTATTGCAACTCGCCCCGGTGAACATTAAAACCATGGAAAGCCTGCTGCACTGGCATTAACTCCACTAAATTAATATTCATATGACTTGGTAAGTTAGCAGACCAATAAATCGCCTCTGCTACATCATCTGCACTTAATGCTTTCACTCCGGTGTAGACCTTATCTGCCTTGCCATCATCACCCTTAAAACGCACATTAGAAAACTCAGTTCCAGAGCACATTCCAGGTTCAACGCAAGTCACACGTACTGGCGTGCCAATTAAATCAGCCCTGAGATTTAAGCTAAATTGCTGAACAAAGGCTTTAGTACCTCCGTAGACGTTACCGCCCGGATAGGGATAATTTGCTGCTACTGAGCCCAGATTAATCACATGGCCGCACTTGCGCTCTACCATTCCCGGTAAAAAAGCCCGTGTCATATGTACTAGCCCCTTGATATTGGTATCAATCATCCGATCCCAATCCTCAAGAAAAGCTTGATGCGCTGGCTCAAGACCTAAAGCCAATCCAGCGTTATTGACTAGCACTGTCACCCTTGCAAACTCAGCTGGTAGTGTGGCTGCAAGTCCATCAACCTTTGCGCTATCGCAAACATCCACGGCTAAGGTGAGTAATTTTTTCTGCTGCTCTACCGGCAAGGATGCTTTTAAAGCGTCTAGGCGCTCAGCTCTTCTGCCTAAGGCGATCACTTGATGGCCATGCGCCAAAAATCGTCTCGCAGTTGCCTCTCCAAAGCCAGCAGTAGCGCCGGTGACTAAAACTGTATGTTCCATATTTTTCTACTTATTTCATGTAATTAACTGAGTCATTTATATTACTGCGTATATGACATTGTTACGTATTTTTACTCACTTCTTGATTTCACTAGGATTAATAGGAAATGCTTTCGCTGATGAAAGCAAGTTCTCGGGAGGTTTTTTAAATTTAGAGAAAGCATCTGATCAGTACTCGAGTCAGCGGGTTCTGGAATTTTGGGGGTATCACAATACCTTTGGAGAACAAACCCAAAGCGACACCTTGAAGCTTCGCTACTACCAGCCCCTGCAGTTTGATCAGTGGCGAGGTACCATGCGGCTCGATACCTCCTATGTTTCAACTTATGGACCCACTCTTGCAGAGCAGTCATCCGGTACCTATAACGCCGGCAATACGATGCTCACAGTCTGGGGAAATCATCCCAGCATTCTAAAGAATTGGGAGGGTACATTAGGCGCTAGGGTTATATTTCCGTTTGGTAATAACGGGCAATGGGCTGCTGGTCCTCAAATCGGTACAGTCTATGTACCAAACAAAGGCAGTGACTCACGACTCTCAGATTTTTCACCATTGCTCAGGTATATGTATGGATTTGACACTAAGGGCAACTCATTTGCTAATCAACCCAATCAACCGCCCCTAGTTCGTAACCTCAATATTTTTCCAACACTTGGATTTAATATTTCTCCGAGTACTCAATTGCGATTATGGGATGAAAATGGAATTGCTTGGAATACAGGTGGAGGGGGTGGCTGGTTTGTTCCGCTCGATGCCATGGTGACCCATCGTCTTAATAAAAGTTTCTTATTTGCGGCGGGTGCTAGCAAACAGGTCGTGCAAAGTTATGCTGTTTACGACTGGTCTTTTTATGGCAAGCTATCATTTAATTTCTGACGAACTCTTTAGTCTTGGTTGATTAAAAAATCGTGCTCGATAGCTGCTGCTTTTGATTTCACTAAAGCCTCTACCAACCAATCTTGAAAATCTTCAACACTCATATTGAGCTGCTTACGAATATTTTCCAAGACGGGTGTAGCCGCAATCCACTGATGAGCCTCTGCTAGCTTACGTTTACGCCATTCCAATAGCTTGTACTTCAGAAGCACCTTAGCACCATGACGTGCATTGCGGTCGGTATCGCTTGAGAGGTAATCAAGGCGAGATTTTGCGGTCTCAATCGATTGCCTGACGTCCGTAAAAGGCTTGCCATGCCCAGGAATAACTAATGCAATGGGGAGTCCTTCAATCAACTCTAAGGTTTGCGCCACTTCTTCGAAACCACCCTCACCCCAAAGCTCAGGAAAGATGACGCCAAAGCCCTCTTCCCATAGTGCATCTGCAGAGATCAAGATTTGATGCTGCTCTTGATACAACATGACTGAATGGTTGTCATGGCCTGGAGCACCCAGAATTTGCCAGTGATAAGAGCCTAAGATGATGTCTTCACCAGGCACGAGAAGGGCATGGTGTGTGAAGCGTGGGCACTCTTGCCCTAATTGCTGAAAGCTTAGCAAATCTTCATTCCAGTCTCGTACTGAGATTGCCTCTGACTCTGGTATCCATATCTCGCAATTAAACACTTTTGACAAAGCTGCGTTACCACCGCAATGATCCGAATGTAGGTGGGTGTTGACTACTTTATTGAGGTTTTTTAGGCCATGTTGCGCAAGTGCACCAGCAACTAGATCAACAGTCATCTGCTGATGCGTGCAGTACCCACTATCAACCAGCGATACATCTTCCTCACTGAAGAGCAATACATTATTTGCCGACAACCACCCGCGCTCGAAAATTTCTATTCCGGGTGGGAGCAAGTAATTGCCAATGCGCTTTTCAACTACCTTCATTTTTCTGAGCAGTGATTTCAAGCTTTTGAATATCGAATTGTTGTTGTTTTAAACGCTGCAATAAATCGGCGTAGACTTTGGGGTCGATCTGAGGAGTTCTTGATAGCACCCAAAGATATTCTCTTTTAGGATCACTCACGGCCGCTAATTGATATTGCGGATCTAAATCAATTACCCAGTAGTCACCCCATACTAAAGGTAAAAAAGATAGCCACTCAGGAGCAAAACGCACCTCTAATTTAGGAGAATCCTTGCTACCAATTTGGCGAGCCAAACCCTCTGCCTCCGAAATATCACCACCGGCAGTTTTGCAGCTATTGAGGGCCCGAAGATTACCATCCGACTTAGCGCTATAAACAGCCTTGGTATTGGAGACAC
>Ga0209499_1001494_pt1 | contig 16116 bp, 19 predicted proteins | sample C_130208_EF_Meta_FD_187306 | JGI IMG/M metagenome (GOLD analysis project Ga0209499, IMG submission 187306) | Freshwater microbial communities from Lake Croche, Canada to study carbon cycling - C_130208_EF_MetaG (SPAdes) (version 2) | ecosystem: Environmental > Aquatic > Freshwater > Lake...
CCACTACTTCTTTTGGTAATGTGACGTTAACAAACCTGACTGTTTCTAGTGTAGCAAGCGCATTTCCAAATAGTTTTCTAGCAAATAGCAGTGTCACCATCAATGGCTCATCTGTGAGCTTGGGTGGTAGTGTCACCATCACGGCTACAAGCCCAGGCAATCTGACTATAGGCACAGGTTTATCTGGCACAAGTTATAACGGTTCTGCCAATGTAACCATTGCTATTGACAGCACTGTAGCTACTTTGACAGGTGCACAGACTTTAACCAACAAGACCATAAGTGGTGCTAACAACACGCTGAGCAATATTGGCAACGGTTCTTTGTCCAATTCAAGCGTCACCATAGGCAATACCTCCGTATCTTTGGGCGGTACTGCTACGACTTTAGGCAATGTCACGTTGACCAACGTCACCATTTCTAATGTTGCGTCTACATTTCCCAATTCATTCTTGGCTAACAGTACGTCAACACTTGGAAATGCAACCATTACTCTTGGTGGAACAACTACAAATGTAGGCAATCTGACGCTTGCAAATGTCACCATCACCAGTGTAGGAACAACATTCCCCAACAGTTATCTTGCAAACAGTTCTGCTACTTTAGGAAATACGTCTGTTACTTTGGGTGGGACTACAACGTCTGTAGGTAACCTGACCCTTACAAATGCAACTATTTCTAGTGTGTCTACACCTTTAACAGTTGCTCAAGGTGGTACAGGTTTGGTTACTATTACAGCTAATGGCTTGATGACGGGTAATGGGACAGGAAATGTAACTATTATTTCCGCAGGTACAACGGGTAATGTGTTGACTTCTAATGGAACGGCTTGGTTAAGCACTGCTCCTACTGCTCAAGTCTACCCTGGTGCAGGTATAGCTAACTCTACAGGCACTGCTTGGGGTACATCTTATACTACTAATGGCACGGGAACAGTTGTAGCTTTGATTACAAGCCCTACGTTTGTAACTCCTACTATAGGTGTTGCAACTGCTACTAGCGTTAATAAAGTAACAATTACAGCCCCAGCTACAAGTGCCACATTGACTTTGGCTAACGCTTCTAGCTTGATTACAAGTGGTGCTTTTTCTCAGACTTTGACGGCTACAGCTAATACATCAGTCACATTGCCCACAAGTGGCACGATTATGAGTAGCGTGACTGCACTATCAGGTGCAGTAACAGGAACACCATCTAGCACAACGTATTTACGGGGTGATGCTACTTGGGCTACTGTAAGCGGTGGAGGTTCACAAGCTACTGCAACAGCATTGGGTACTGTTTACGCTTTGCAAACTACTGGTGGTGGTACACCTTATTTAACTGCTTTTGGATACAACGCAGGTGTAAGTACGACAGGGGTTAGTAATACTGCTATTGGAACACAAGCACTTTATACAAATAGCACAGGAGCTAACAACACCGCAGTAGGGTATCAAGCAGCATATTTTAATACCGCTGCTAATGTTACAGCGTTTGGTTCGGGTGCGCTTTACACAAACTCAAGTGGTACATTAAACACAGCAATTGGTCAGCAATCGCTTAACAAAAACACAACTGGTTCGTCAAACTCCGCTTGTGGTGTTAATGCGCTTTATACAAATATTACGGGTTCATACAACACGGCAGTTGGTGATTCAGCATTAACAGCAAATACAGCCGACCGCAACACTGCTGTGGGTTATCAGGCGGGGTATACAATCACAACTAACATTGCCAGCACTTTTGTTGGATACAGGGCAGGTTATTTATCTACTGGCGCACAATGCACATTTGTTGGTGATAACGCTGGTCAAAATTCCACAGGAATTTTAAACGGATTTTTTGGTCAAGGCGCTGGTTATTTAGTAACTTCAGGTGCTAAAAATACGATAATTGGGTCATTTGATGGCAACTCTAGTGGCTTAGACATTCGCACAACAAGCAACAACATTGTGCTGTCTGATGGGGATGGGAATCCAAGATTTCAAATTAATTCTGTTGGTCAATTAAAGTCACCGCCAGTTACAAGTTATACATCTACAACTCGTACAAGCAATGTTGTTTTAACCATGGCTTCAAATGCATCAGGTGCAGATGTAACTATGTGGCTTACGGATGCAACCTCATACAACTATTATTTTGGCGGTTATAACGGAACTGCTTATGTCTCCGTCAATAATAGTGGGGGTGTTAAATTAGCATCAGGTGCTACATCTTGGGCGGCAGATTCTGATGAAAGATTTAAAAATATTAAAGCACCAATTACAAATGCTTTAAGTAATTTGGCAACACTTAGAACTGTTTACGGGAACTACAAAAATGATACAGATGATGTAAATCGGTTGTTTTTGATTGCCCAAGATGTTCAAAAAATTTATCCTGAAGCGGTTGATGTTGGAAATGATGAAGACAAAACATTAGGTTTAAGAGCTGTTGATTTAATTCCTGTATTAGTTTCGGCAATTCAAGAACTAAAAACAATTGTTGACGCACAATCCGCAGAGATAGCGGAACTCAAAGCAAAGGTGGGAATATGATTGAATTAACAGAAACACAGCAATGTAAGGATTAACATGGCAACAACATTTACCACAACCATCACACAAATGTTCACAGTACCTAACCCAACAGGGTATGTGGTCAATGTGCTTTTTAACGTATCAGGTACTGATGGTACTTATACAGCCAACATTGATGGAAATATTCAATTTCAACCTGAACAAGGTGAAGTTGGGTTTGTTCCGTACGATCAACTCACACAAGCAGAAGTAATAAGTTGGATCAATACTGCAACCAACAACCAAGAAAATTATTACGCAAATGTACAGGGGCAAATCAACTCAATGATTACGCCTCCAGTATCCCCATCATCACAACCTTTGCCTTGGACAGTTTAATGGATACTCAGCAAATCTTTAATGTCATTGTTGGTATAGCAGCGTTCTTTGGTGGATGGGTACTGAACAACATCACTAAGGCTATAGAGCGTCTAGACAATGATGCTAGAGAGATGCCACACATTTATGTTTCTAAAGATGACTACCGTAGAGACATAGACGAGATTAAAGACATTTGTAAACAAATCTTTAACAAGCTAGATGCTAAACAGGATAAGAATTGAACAATGATAATTTGTCTTATGTTGAGTTTGGAGATACAGAAGGTTTAGGTAGGTTCTTGTTTGAGAACGGTGTTCAGCACCAGTTGTTTTACGAGATTCTGGCTGACAAGGGTATTCTTGTGCAAAAGTATCCGTTGATAGATGCGGATACCAAAAACTTAGATGACTGGCTTTTTGTGCACAATCAAGAACATCAGAGGTTGGCAACTATCCTTAACCTTGACAACCCGTTTCAGTTGTTGGATAGTGATTGGAATGTAGAAGAAGACTTTTATGACTGGTTAGGAGTTCACCTGACCATTCATCAACAGATACAAGCTCAATTAGGAGTTTAATGTGGCAGTAGATGACCAAGCAATTAGGGATTTTGTAGCAGCAAACATAGACAATCCACAAGCGATTGCTAGTGCTGCTCAAGCCAATGGCGTGTCTGTAGAACAGATAGCCTCTGCCATGCAATTGCCTCCAACAACTGTAAACAATTACTTTACAAGTGCAAATGTACCTCCACCATTAACTTTTAAATCAAGCAATACAGGTGGAGCAGTAGGTCAGGCAACTGGACAAGCCTCTGCTGGTCAAATAAACCAGATAACAGCGCAAGCACCTAACTTAGTAAATGCTATCCAAAGCGGTACGGCTTTACTTAACTATGACGATACTGGCGTTCCTCAACTTGTAGATAAAACAACAGGACAGTCTTTGTCTGGATACGAATATGTCCAAACCAGACCAGATGGAAACATTCAAGTAAACATCAGTGATGGTAAAGGTGGGTATGTATCTGCGGTAACTACCGTAAATCAAGAGGGTACATTAGCTCCTGTTAGTTCTGGTAATGTTTACACGGCTACAAAAGCAGCTCCTGACAAAAATATAGTTCCAACTTTAGTTGCTTTAGGTCTTGCTTATGCTTTGCCTATTGTGGGTGAAGCTTTAGGTGCGTCATTATCCACATCTTTAGGGGTTACTGTATCTTCTTCTGTGGGTACTGCTTTGGCTGCAATAGGAACGGGTGTATCGCAAGGTCAAACTATAGAGCAAGCTATCAAGAGTGTTGGACCTGCTTTAATATCTGCTGGCATTATAGATGCAACAGGTTTAGATAAATTAAAAGTTGATATTACTAATAATACGCAATTACAAAATGTCATCAACAACGTGGCTAATTCAACTGTTAGCACTGCGTTAAAAGGTGGAACTGCTAAAGACATATTTAACAACGCTCTTGCTTCTGGTGGTGGAACAATTATAGGTCAGGCATTGACACCTGATTTAGGCACTTATGGAGCAAGCATAGTTGGTCAAGGTTTGGCTACGGGTGCGGTAACTGGTAGTGGGTTGGCTGGTTTGACAGCAAGTGCAGGTACAGCAGGTGGACTACAAGCTACACAAAATTCTTACATGAGAGACATTGACAATGTTTTAAACTCTCAAGCTAGTGGTGTTACTCCTCAAAAAGTGTCGTTAGACTTTGTTGATTTATCTCAAGGCACTCAGGTGGCTGGTCCTGGTGGATTGCCAAATGACGGGTTTAAACCAGGTCAAATGACGCAAACAGCTACGGGATTGTTTACCACTCTTAGATTGTCTGACGGTTCTATTGTCAATGTTCCAGTGCAATACAACCAAGGTTCTAATAGCTTAACAACTAATTCAACCAATCCTGAGATTGTTAATCAAGTTAAGTTGTTAAAAATTACGCCTGAAAACATTACAAAAATTAACCCTGTGTTTTTAGACAAAACACCTATCAATCCAAATATTTCTGCTCAAGAACAAGCTGATCTAAATAAAGTTTCTGGTGCTAGTCAAAGACAAGTTGACCTTTTAAAGGCAGGAAAATCTGTTGACGAATATTACAACACATACGCTTATATTCAATCGTTAGGAACTACAGCTAACTTAATTGCTGATGAATTGGCTAAAGACCCAACTGGTGTTGACCCGTCTTATGACAAAATGAGAGCTGAATACCAAAAAATTACTGGTATTCCATTTAATATTGCTAGTCCTGCTACAGATTTAGGCGAAATTATTGTCACGGGTAAGGTCATAAAATCTGACCCTACTACAAATACTTCCACTATTCAGACATCAGATGGCGTAACCATTAACGTCAATTCTGTATTGCCAAAAGACAGTAGCGTTGCTGTTAACAAAACAACAAGTGCGGTCATTCCTACCAGTGTAACCAATCAAACGGCTAAGACAGATACAAGCCCTGTAAGCACCACAGATACAACTACAACGCCCACAAGCAACGTATCTTCAAGTAATGTAACCATTACGTCTGGTGGTACAAATAACGCTTCAAACATCAAGTCTAATGTTGGGACTAATCTTGCCCAAAACATTATTAATTTACTGTCAACTAACACCGCTACAAATACTGCCAGTAATTTAACTTCCAATGTAACAACCACAACACCGACATCCAATGTTGTTATTACAAGTGGAGGTAGCAATAACGTAGGAAACGTAACCATTACAGGCGGTACTGGTAACAATACTATAAACAATATTGCAAATGTCACTATTACAGGAGGCACAAATAACAATATTTCTACAGTTACTCCTAAAGTGCCTAGTGCCAATGTAACAATTACAGGCGGTGGAGCTAATAATGCCGTAAGTAACGTGTCAGATAACAACGTGTCTATTACGACCAGTTATGTAGCTCCTCCACCTTTAAAAGCTTCTTACCCTACAATAGTAGGACAATTTGCTTCTCCGTTAACACAGGCGGTATCTGCTTACAGACCACCTGGAGATATAGAGTCACAGGCAACGGGTAAAGAGAGAGAAGATGTGTGGAATGTGGAATCATTACGTAATGCTTTGGGGATATAAACATGGCTACAGCAGTAAGAAACTTAACCAAAATGGGTACGGATGTACGCAAAATAGCAGCACTTCTGAGGGCTAAAGCTCCAGAGGGGCACATGCTTGCCTATATATCTCCTGAAGAAGCACAACTCCTTAAAGACAGAGGCGGTAGTGGTAAGCCACATGCAGACACTGGGATACCGTCTTTTGAGCTAGATGATGATTTAGCCTTGCAAGGTGGTGGTGAACCATTGACGGGTGTAGCCCCAGCTACTTCAAATACTTATGGTGGAGATGTTAATTATGGTGGTCAACTAACAGCTTTGCCTTCTTACGACATACCTGAGTCACAACCTATTCCTAATGTACAGGCGGGTGCTCCAGAAACGGCTTTTGCAACAAGAGGTCTTAGTGTCCCTCAGCCTATATCAACACCAACTTCTAGTGCATTACAAACACTAAGACAAGAACCATTTGACATGGACCAACCTGCTAAAGCAGCAGGCACTGCACCATTACAAGCCCCTAAAGGTAGAAGTATTGAAGATGTGCTTGGTAGCAAACTTGGTGTGGCTGGTATTACTGGCTTACTGGGTGCACTACAGGCTAGAAAAGCAGGGCAAGCAGGTCAACAGGGTGCTCAAGACATTCAGAAATTGGCAGCACCTTATCAACAGACTGGTCAACAATTACAGGCACAAGCACAAGCAGGTGCACTCACCCCTGCTGGTCAACAGTCTTTACAAGCCCTACAAGCACAAGTAGCACAGGGTGTTCAAGCTAGAGGTGGTGTAGGTGCACAACAAGCTCAGGCTGCGGTCGAGCAATTAAGACAACAGTTGTTACAACAGCAATACGATTACGGACTCAAGTTATCAGGTATTGGTGACAATATAGCCATAGGTGCTATCAAGACTGGTATGCAAGCTGACCAGTACGCTAACCAGTTGACTGCAAGTTACTTCAACAACATTGCTCGTATTGCTGCGGGTACGCCCACTGCAACACCACAAGTAGGAGTAACAACATAATGGCTCTGCAAGAAATATTAAACAAACCTCTTAACAAGCCGTTAACTGCGGGTGCTAAGTATGAAGCTGCTATTGCTGAACCCATAGAAAAAATTGGTAAAACTCAACAAGAAATCGGTGAGTTTGAAGCTACAAAAGCAGAAGACTTAGCTACCAGAGAAGCGGGTAAAACAAAAGCTAAAGCAGCATCTACCCGTGCAATGAGGGAAGAAATTAAAACATCTCCAGAAATGGGCATGTTGAAATCAACAGAAGAGCAGTTAATGAACGCAGCGTTTGTGCCTACACAAGACAATGCTAAAGACTTGGCTGGACTCTTTTCTTTGATTAACGTCATTGGATTTGCTATTGGTCGTGGCGGTAAAGGCAATGCCCAGTCTGCAATGTCTGCTATGAACGGTATGGCAGAAGGTTATCAAAAAGGTCGTGCTGACTTGTACAAGAAAGAAAAAGACCAATTTGATACGTCTATGAAGGCTTTAAAAACAAAGTCCGACATTCTTGGACGCAGACTTAAAGAAATTAGTGAGTTGGCTGCAATCAATAAACAGGCAGCAGATGAAGATGCAGATGTATTGTTTGCCGAACAAGGTGCTGACTTTTTAAAGAAATACAAAGAAAAGTATGGTTTGGCTGCCACTGTAGAGTTCTGGAAACAAGTTGCTCAAGCTAAAGGCAAAGCCACAGAATTGACCATACAAGAACAAAAACATAAAGAAGACATGGCTGCTCGTGAGCGTCAACATAGAGAAACTATGGCTGCATCTGCAAGACGTGAAGCAGCCAGAATGACTCATCAAGAGAAAATGGCTGAACTAAAATCTGTAGGAAAACCAGTTTCTGCCACAAATGAACGGTATGCAACTACTGTTTTTAGGGCTTCTAATGAAGTTTTAAGAAGTCTTGAGTTAATAGAAAAAATAGGTATTACTACTGGTGGTGGTGCTTTAGGTGGTGTTGTTGGAAAAGGGACTATTCCGTCAGAATTGCAAAGAAACCTTGGACAATACTTCACTGAAGAGCAACAACGTAACTACAACACAGCCATGTCTGGTATTGCATTAGAGTTGGCGTATGTGTTAAACGGTGGTTATAAGCCAACTGAAGGACAAATTAGTAAGCTAGATGCTTTGCTTGCCGTTGGTCCTAATGACACTTATGGTAATGCTGCTTATAAGTTCTCTGATGTCACAGCTAAATTAAAGGCTGCTATAGAAACTTCTCCCGCTTACACAGAAGACCAAAGAAAAACAAAAGACATGCTTAACCAAAAAATGGATAGGTATGCTACTCCCGAAGAAGTACAAGCAAGAATTTACGGAACACCTAAATCAGAAGAGCCAGTAGTACGTGCAGGTGAAGTTTCTAGACCGCAAACAAAACAAGACTTTGATGCTATACCTTCAGGTAGTTTATATATTGACCCTGATGACGGAAAGACATACAGGAAAAGGAAGTAATCATGGCACGTTTTGACGGTGAACTTGTAGAAGAAACTAAACCAAGGTTTGGTGGCGAACCTGTGAAAGAAGAAAAACAAGCAACTCCTGAAGCTCCAAAAACAGGAATGGATAGACTCAAGCAGTTTGGGGAAAGCATGGTTGGTGGGACAATTTTGGGTGCAGCAGCTCCAGAATTAACAATGGGTGCGGGAGCTGCAATAGGTGCAATACCAAGCCCATACACAAGAGCCGTTGGTACTGGGTTGCAATCTGCTGGTAGAGCTATGCGTGGAGAAAGAGGTTTGGCAGCAGCAGGTGGTGCGTTATCTGGTGGCACTGGCGATATTGCTGGTCAATTTGCACAAGCTAGAGGTGCGGGCACTTTGGGTACGTTTGCTGCTGAACTTGCAGGTGGTATAGCTGGACCTGCTTTTATCAACACTATTTCAGAAGCAGTCAAATATAGTGCTAAAAAGTTATTGGGCATAGACCCTATTAGTGCAGTCAAAACAGTAGCTAAAGACTTGAACATTGATGAAGCAATGTTGACTCCTACTCAAAAACAATACATTAAAGACCAAGTTGAAAAGTTGCGTGGCGGTCCTGCAACAACAAAATCACAAGAAAAATTGCATGATGTATTGAAAACTGGAGCAACTGACATTACGGCTGAAGCTGAAAAACGTGCATCTCAAGCCAAATTGGACGCTGCTACTAAACAAAAAGAACTAGAGGCACAGGCTCAAAAGATGAGCTTGGCAGGTAAAAAGACCGAAACTATTGGTGAAAAAGCTATAGCAGAAGCTCAAGCAGCCAGGTCAGGTATAGGCAATGACCGTGAAGTTAGTAATATAGGTTCTAGTTTGCGTGACCGTATTGTCAATTTATTTGGTGATATTGCTAATAAGCGTTCACAAGCTTACAACGCACAAAAGAAAATTAGAGACGCTGTTGTTGCTGAAAAAGAAAGTGCTGGGCAATTGGTCAAAGACATGCCTGAGTACAAAAATCTGTTAGATGACCTAAAAAGACAATTGTTAATAGGTGCGGAAGCGCAAACACAAAAGACTGCACCAGTAACTGAAAAAGGTGTGCTACAAGCGTACCAAAATATCTATGATGCTGTTTCATCTAGGCGTGTTCAAGTTGGTGTTAATGAAGAAGGTAACCCTGTTTTTAAAACTTTCCCCACATCATTTGAAGCTTTGGACGATGTTCGCAGACGCTTGGGTGATGTTGCGTTTGGAAAAGAAGTTGAAGGTTACACAGCTATTGGTTCAAACATTGCCAAAAAATATTACGGAAAAATTAGTGAACTTCAATCTAAGTTTGCTGGAGAAGCTCACGATGAGCTACAGGCTGGCTATGAAATGGCATCTAAACTTTTGGAGAAATACAAGTCCAGAGTTGGTAAAAAAGCCACGGCAGAAGACAGATTTGACCCCACAAGGTTCATGACTGACCCTGCATCACTGCCTAAAGATTATTTTCAAAGCAAACAATCTGTTCAAGATTTAATTGACTTGACTGGTGGAGATAGAGGTTTTGTCGTTCAAAATGCTAGTGATTTTGCTGCTCGTGAGTTAAGAAACAAAACTACAGCATCTACTGCTAAAACTTGGTACAACAGCAATAGTGACTGGTTAAAAGCGTTGCCAGAAGTTCAAGGTAAAGTAGAAAGCTACATTAAAGCCTTAGAACGTGGTGAACGTATTGCGGGTAAATCCAAAACAGCACAAGACATTTTGGGTGTAAGAGCACCTGGTCTTTTGCGTGAGGGCGAGAAAGGTGTTAAGGCTGCGGAAACAGAAGCAACCAAAATAACTCAAGAAGCTCAAGACAGAGTAAAAACTATCCTTGGAGACAGAAACCCTGCTGCTAGGATTACTGAAATTGTTTTGGGTGGAAGACCGTCCGTATGGAAAGAAGTTGGTCCTCTTTTGTCTGGCTCACCAGAAGGCAAAAAACACATTGCTGACGCTGTAAATCAGATTATGGCTAACCGTGTTCAGACGGGATTGGTAAGCTCATTAAAAGCTTTTAGAGAAGATGTTAGACCCAGTTTAGAAACAGCCAAACTAATGAGTAAATCTCAATTAGACCAATTGGAATCAACTTTACAGTCTATTGCCAGCACGGTAACGGGTGAAGAAGCCAAACTAAGTGCAATGCAAAAAGCCATTAAAAACGCTTTGATTGGCGTGACTGCAACTCCTGTGGGTGCAGGTACTATTGCGGTAGGCAAGATGGTCATGCCTCAATCAGCCTCTGATGTGCTTAACCGTAAAGGTTCTGTTAGCTCTGTTCAACCTAGATTTGGTCAATAAAATGTCTAAAAAGAAAGAAAAGGGTATCAACCCAGAGCTAGAGAAGGCTATCAACAAGCTTATGCAAGAGGTCATGCTTGACCAGACAGCGACCATTGTGGACAAGATGAGGGTGATAGACAGGGCTTTAAAGCTAGAGGCTCTCAAGATGAAGGACGATGATTCCGCTTGGGGTGCTGGTTTTATGGATGATGACGGTGATGAGTAGATGTGATAATATGATTACTTCATTAACTTTTGAGGGTAATCATGGACGCATCAATCATTGCATTTATCAGACTGGCGTTAGAGGTCATATCAGACAGGCTCATCACGATATTGGCTCTGGCTATGTCGTGCGGTCTAGCTTGTTATACGATGTGGGCAGGGGATTGGACAAGAGTAGCGACTCTTGCTATATTCGTAGTATTCAGTTACCTAGTGGTACAAACCAAGGAGAGAAGTCATGCCAAGCAACAACAGAAACAATCCGATGATGCCTAGTGCTAAGTTTGAGAATAGCCACATGGCTAATTCAAACCATCAACGTCCATCTGAAGTTAACCAACAGATAGCAAAGTCTGTCCGTCCTCAATTGCCTAGAGACGGTTCTAGGGACATGGAGAGATGGCAACCAGGCACACTGCCTAAAGGTGGATTTAGAGCCGTGTTTGATTTTTCAGATACGACTGTGTACAACACTAAGAAGTCACCTACATCTGGTGGCGGTGGAAAGGTTTACTGAAATGGCAAATAATATTCCTTTTCAGCCTATGGGCAAGACCTACAAGGCTAATGTCACAACTTCTAGTCAAACCTTGACTATTACTCCTGACGGTCCTTGTAATCAATTGTGCGTGGCTAACCATCAGCCTTCTGGTGCTACTGGTCAACCTGTTTACTTTACGCTGAGTTCTAATGCCAGTGTGACGGTTACAGCCCCTGCCAACGCATCTCCTCAATATGCTTTGGTGTCTGTACCTGCTACGGTTAAAGTCTACACTGTGCCTTATCAGTTCAGTCCTAGCACACCTTTGTATATAGCTTTTATTGGTGAAGGTGCGTCTGAAGCTTACTTTACACCAGGCGAGGGATATTGATTGACCCGATTTCTGCATTTGCAATGGCTCAGGCAGCAATTGCAGGGGTCAGGAAGTGCGTTGACCTTTATAAGGAAGCTAAGTCTGTAGCAGCCGATGTGACCGAGATTACTGGTGAAGTGTCTGGTCACATAGGTGTTTTTTTAGAGGCTAAAGAAAGCTTAGAAATAGCCACAGAAGAGGCTAAGAAAAAACCTCCACCTAAAGGGGTGAGCCTGAACAAACAAGCCTTTGACAACATCATGCGTGTTAGGCAGTTGGCAGAACAAGAAAAAGAACTCCGAGAATTTATGATTTACCAAACCCCTGGGTGGGGAGGTATCTGGGGTGATTTTGAGAAAGAAAGGTTGCGTCTCAAAAAGGAACAAGAGGCGGTCGAGCGAGAAGCAAAAAAGCTGCTCAAGAGGCTATCCGAAAAAGGAAAGCTCTCTTTGATAAATACCAGTACCGAGCTGTTATTGTTGGAGCAGTGTTGATATTGGTGTTGGAATTTGTTGCACTTATGTATTATGTCCACATAGAATATCAGAAGTCTAAGTATCATTTGGAGAGTAAGTAATGGATTGGTTAAAATCAATTGCTCCTACGATAGCCACAGCTCTTGGTGGTCCACTAGCTGGTCTTGCTGTCAATGCTGTCTCCTCTGCTCTAGGTATAGACCCTAGTAAGGTAGAGGAAACTATTGCATCAGGCAAGCTCTCTGCCGACCAAATAGCATCTATTCAGCAAGCCGAACTAGGATTAAAAGCTCGTGCACAAGAACTAGGACTAGACTTTGCTAAACTGGCTGTAGACGATAGAAAGTCTGCCAGAGAACTCCAAGCCACTACTAGAAGTTTTATCCCCCCAGCCCTTGCTATTCTCGTCACGGTAGGATTTTTTGGGATATTGGTGGGCATGATGATGGAAACATTCAGAACGAGTGAAGCTCTGATGCTGATGTTAGGTAGTCTGGGTACGGCTTGGACAGGGATTATTGCGTTTTATTTTGGGTCTTCTGCTGGTTCACAAGCTAAAGATGACCTACTTCATAAGAGTACGCCTTCAAAATGACTATTCTTACTAAAAACTTTACTCTAGAAGAGTTAACAATCACCGAACATCGGGAGTTTGACAATGAACCTAACGAATCTGAGAGGGCAAATCTTGTCCGTTTGGCAATCTTTCTCGAGCAAGTTAAAGAGCTTCTGGGAGGCAAGCCTATCATGGTTAACAGTGCGTTTAGAAGCAAGCAAGTCAATGACGCAGTGGGAAGTAAAGATACTTCTCAGCACCGCATTGGGTGTGCTGCTGATTTGCGTGTTCCTGGTCTTGTGCCTGACGATGTAGTCAAAGCCATCATTGCCAGTGATTTACAGTTTGACCAAGTGATTCGAGAGTTTGACAGATGGACACATATTTCTGTACCATCACATCCAGATGACAAACCTAGAAGACAAGCCTTAATCATAGATAAAGCGGGGACAAGACAGTATGCCTAATAAGTCGAAACCAAACCTATCAGTAGGACGAGGAGAAAAGCAGTCTGTGTCCAAAGGGGGAGGCTTGACAGCAAAAGGACGAGCCAAATACAACCGAGCAACAGGCAGTAACTTAAAAGCCCCACAAAAATCAGGACCACGGCATAAATCATTTTGTGCAAGAAGTAAGTCATGGAAGGGTGAAAGAGGTTTAGCTGCCAGAAAGAGATGGGGATGCAGATGAAAAAGACACCTAAAGCAAAACGTGGTCTTTACTACAATATCAACAAGAGACGCAAGCTAGGATTACCTGCTAAGAAACCTGGTCAGGCTGGCTACCCTGCTAAAGATGCCTTTAAGAAAGCAGCCAGAACTGCCAAGCGTTAGTCTGAAAACAAAAACACTATCAAGGCTGCACCCCATATAAGTAAAATAACTTCTACAGGGGTGAGGTTCATGGAGCTGGTAGCAAGCCACCTTCAAAGAGGTAGCTACCCAAGTGTCCTAGTCTAGCCCAAGGTGCAGCGTATATCTTGATGCCATTCTTTCTAGCAATGTGGCAGAAAGCATAGTCTTCAGACAAAAGTCTCTCTGTACCAGGCTCTATCATCACAGGGAAGTATTCATGGATACGGTCTACTTGCAGAGTACCTGCTAGGTCATGTACATCATTGATGTAAGACTTGACCTTCTTCTTGAGCTTGGTAAACACTTCCTTCTTGATTAACATAAAGCCTGTGCCCCCATTCCATATTTCTACGGGCTTGTCCACGGGCACAGTGACTTCCCCAGAGTAGTCCACCAGATTGATAACCAAAGAGCCTGTACGGGTCTTTAACTCGTCTGTAGGCACACCTTCAGCTACAGCTCTCTCGACTCCTCCCCAGTTAATTTCTTTCTTGGGATAGATACCGCAGATGACATCCACATCCGCAGCCAACATGTGAAGAATATCGTGTGGATTGAACTTGATGTCAGCATCTATGAACATCATGTGCGTCATGTGGTCTTGCTTCATAAAAGCGTGTACTAGGGCGTTTCTAGCTCTTTGTATCAGGCTTTCGTTGAACATGAAGCTAAAGCTAATATCTACGCCTTGGTCAGCAAACAGCTTGGGCATAGAGATAATTGACTGGGTGTAGAAGCCTGTGCACATGCCACCATACATGGGTGTGGCTATGAACAGATGAGGCTTTTTAGCTACTTTCTTTTTTGGCATGTTAATCCTTGTTGGTTAGAAAAAGGCAGACTGAGGGGTATCAGCGTGTCTGCCAGACACTGTTCCTAACCTCAGACTTGCTCTGAAGCACCACCCCCACTTGGAGATTCAATAAAGGTCATGCCATCTTCAAACCCTTGTTTGTAAGCTTTGGCTAAGAGTTGTGCTCCTGACATCATGAAATGTCTAAGCGTCTCATCACGTACCTTCCCTTGGAGTTCTTGCTCCATCCAATTATCAAAATCTTCCATCCTGCGTCCCTTACTTTTGGTAAATAGTCAGACTCTTGTATCTTCTTCATTCTGGCAGCCACACCTGTCGAGGTGCACTGGACTGCCAGAGTCTCGTCTTTCTTGATAGCTAGGATGTCTATAAACCCAAACAGGTCCTGACGTATCTTTGCAAAGGGATTCCACCTCTCAACAATTGCACAGGTGTAACCCTCTTCTCTCAGGTATGCCAGAGTTCTTTGTGTGGGAGATAGACTACTTGCCATCAGAAGGGTATGTCATCATCGTCACGCTTCCTGTAGCCTGTTTTAGGGGGTTGTCTGTAGGTAGGGGTCACCTCTGTAGGTTGAGCCTTCTCTAGAGCCTTTTCCTTGAGCCATGAGTTCTCTTTGATAGAGAGCATAGGCTTACCAGTACGTGTCTCTTTGTACCAGACATCAAGCTTGATTTTCTCCCCAGCTTTGTAGTCCATCTTGAGAATCATAGAGCCGTCATAGTCTGGAGACTGTGGGTACTTTTTGTCTTCTGGTGCGGTATAAAACAGGTTTGCGTACCCTGGTTTATCTTCATATTTGTTGTCCATGTAAGTCCTTTCTGAGTGTGTATCTGGCAAACTCTTTGCCATTTTCATTAACCATCGTTGTATGGATGCGGTGTCCCTGTCTTCTAAGAACCTCGATATGTGCTGCAAGTCTAAAACTCCCGTATTGGTTGAGTGCTTCCATAGGTGTTATAGAAGCACTCTCCAAGTGTTTTAAGATATTTGCTCGTTGTGTTCCTCTTTTACTGGTGTCAGGGACTGCACCGACTTTGGGCTTGGGTTTACCCCTGCGTTCACAAGCTCTGCCTTAATCTTGATTTTGTCATAGGAAGATAGGGTAGAGATGTAGTCAGCATTGGCACTAGCCAAGCCTTGTAGCTTCTCGTCTTTTTGTTCAACAGAGTACCTCTCGGACTTGTAGATACGTGCAGCCATGTTGACATAGCCTGTCAGCCATTCTTCTTGCGTGTGATAGCGAGCATAAGGCTCTTCTGAATTGGGGAGCATAAGCTTGTAAGCCCCATCTGCTTCTTGTACATCTTCAATAGGTCTAAGGACCTCCACCTCTGGTACGGCTTTAGGCTCGGCACGTTGAGGAGTGGGTGCAAAGTCTGCAACTTCTTCAGGCGTATAAACCCCCACGACACACCCAGGGTAGACTGAACGAATACCTTCCGAAACACACCGTGCTCGTAGCATCGCACGACTATAGTTCTTCCAGTTGTCTTTGTTTGCAATGCCGATAAGCTTGGCTTTAGCAAGCGTCCACGTAACCTCAAGCGAACCCCCTTGCGGGTGCGAGAATAGCCCTGTAACGACATCATCTGTGTACTCCTTCCAATCTACTTTCCCACC
>Ga0209499_1001495_pt1 | contig 16112 bp, 13 predicted proteins | sample C_130208_EF_Meta_FD_187306 | JGI IMG/M metagenome (GOLD analysis project Ga0209499, IMG submission 187306) | Freshwater microbial communities from Lake Croche, Canada to study carbon cycling - C_130208_EF_MetaG (SPAdes) (version 2) | ecosystem: Environmental > Aquatic > Freshwater > Lake...
ATCATCGCATAGGCCATCGGCCCCCAGAACACCTGCCGCGAGATGGGGATCAGCGCCAGACTGGCCGCCGCCGCCGTCAGCAAGATCGGGCGCGCACGGCTGTCGGTGGCGTCAAACACCGCGGTCCACATGGCAAGGCCCTTGGCGCGCAGCTCTTCAATCTCATGCACCAAGATGATCGAATTGCGAATCAAGATGCCCACCAAGGCCAGCACGCCCAAGATCGCCACAAAGCCCAAAGGTGCACCTGACAGCAGCAAAGCCGCCACCACGCCGATCATCCCCAAGGGCGCCACCGCCAGCACGATAAAGCTGCGCCGGAAGCTTTGCATTTGCACCATCACCAAGGTCACCATGATCAACAGCATAATCGGCACCACCGCGATGATCGGCGCTTGGCTTTCGGCACTGCTTTCGGCAGAGCCTGCCACCGCGACGCTATAGCCTGCGGGCAGGTTGGCGGCAAATTGGTCGATAGCGGGCTTTAAGTCTTTGGTCAGCGTGGCGGGTTGGTCTTTGGTCACCACGGCGGCTTTGACCGTCACGGTGGGCACGCGGTTGCGCTGCTGGATCAGCGGTTGTTCCAATGTCCATTCCAGCGTGGCGAAAGAGCCCAGTGGGATCGGTTGGCCCGCCGCGTTGCCCAGTTGCAGGTTTTGCAACGCGGCTATCGAGGACCGATCCGCCGCAGTGCCACGCGCCACAACGTCGATCAGGGTCTTGCCGTGGCGCAACTCTGTCACCGTGACGCCGTCAAACAAGGTGTACAGCGCTTTGGCGACATCGGTTTGGGTCACGCCCAACTGGCGCAGCTTGTCTTGATCCAGCACCACACGCGCCACCCGGGCGGGTTCGTTGAAGTTCTGCGTGATCATCGCCAAGCGTGGATCGCGGGCGAGCACGGCGGACAGATCACGCCCCAGATCGGCCACCTTGTTCGCATCCGGCCCCGACACACGATATTGCACCGGCTTGCCGACCGGCGGCCCAAGTTCCAAAAACTTGGGGTAAAGATCGACCCCGGGCAGGGTCTTGGCATAGTCTAACACCGCCGCTTTCAAAGCATCGCGGGCGGCCAGATCAGGGGTCATCACCACAATCTGGCCCAGACTGTCAGACGGGGTCATGGCATCAAAGGACAAAACAAAGCGCGGAGCAGAGCGGCCGACATAGGTGCTCCAATAGCTGGCTTCTTTGCGGGTGGTCAGCCAGCGGTCCAAATTGGCCATCACCTCATCGGTTGCTTGGAAACTGGTGTTCTTGCGCAGCGTCACGTCGATGATGATCTCTGGCCGGTCAGAGGTGGGGAAAAACTGGCTTTCCACAAAGCGCAGCCCGTAAATCGAGGCGGCGAACAGGCCCAGCGTCACGACCACGGTCAGCCATTTTGCCCGCATCGCCCCGCGCAACAGCGCATGAAAGACCCGGCGCACCCGTCCGGGTTCGGCGGCGTGGTGCTTCATGGTTTTGGGCAGGAAGGTGTAGCCCAAGATGGGGGCAAACAACACCGCCACCACCCAAGACAGCAATAGCGCGATCACAATCACATAGAACAGCGAAATCGTGTATTCTCCGGCTGACGAGGTGTTCAGCCCGATCGGGATAAACCCCGCCATGGTCACCAAAGTGCCCGACAGCATCGGAAAGGCGATGGACGACCACGCCGCACTCGCCGCCTTTTGCAGGCTTTCGCCCAGTTCCAGCCGCGAGATCATGGTTTCAATCGAAATCATCGCATCGTCGACCAAAAGCCCCAGCGCGATGATCAGCGCGCCCAGCGAGATGCGCTGCAAGGTGATGCCCATCATCGCCAAGACCACAAAGGTCAGCGCCAAGACCAAGGGGATGGTCATGGTCACCACCAACCCCGCCCGCACGCCCAGCGAGACAAAGCTGACGCCCAGCACGATCACCACGGCCTCGATCAAGGCGCGCAAGAAGTGGTTGACTGACTCTTCCACCACGGTGGGCTGGTCGGCGACCTTGTGCAGATCAATGCCCACGGGCAGGGACGGCTGCATCTTCTCCATCACCTGATCCAAAGCGGCGCCGAAATTCAGGATATTCGCGCCCGCGCGCATCCCCACAATCAGCGCAATCGCCGGCTTGCCGTTGTAGCGATACAGCGCCTTGGCCGGATCGACATAGCCCGCCGTCACATCGGCCACGTCGGACAAGACAAAGAACGTATCGCCCACCCGCAAGGTGGTGGCCGCCAGTTCCTGAGCCCCCATGAAGCGGCCCGAAACGCGGACGGCCACTTTTTCGCCCGCCGTGCGGATCACGCCCGAGGGCACGATGGCGTTCTGGCTGGACAGGGTGTTGAGCACCGCCGACGCATCCAGCCCAAGGGCGGCGAGTTTGCGGGCCGAGAATTCGATATAGATCACCGGGTCTTGCGTGCCGACCAGATCGGCCTTGCCCGTGTCATGCAGTTGCAACACCGCGTCTTGCACGGTTTCGGCCCAGTGCTTGGCCTCGGACGGGGCATAGCCATCATAGGTGACGGCGTAGATATTGCCATAGACATCGCCAAAGCTGTCGTTAAAGGCGAAGCCTGCGAATTCCTTGGGGAAATCGCGGCTGATATCGCCCATCATATTGCGCACCCGCTGCCATGTCGCCGCCACGGCGGGGGCTTTGGTGTCAGATGTCAGTTCGACATAAACCGTCGCCACGCCGGGCTTGGTTTCCGAGCGGGTGAATTTGAGGGTTTCCAGCTCTTGCAGCTTCTTTTCGATGCGCTCGGTGACTTGGGTGACGGTTTCTTGCGCCGTGGCACCGGGCAGGGCCGCTTGGATGATCATCGTCTTGATGGTAAAGGACGGGTCTTCTTCGCGCCCCAGTTGCATATAGCCCAAGGCCCCCGCCAAGAGCGAGACGAGGATCAGATACCAGATCATCGACGTATGGCGCAGCGCCCAGTCTGACAGATTAAAGCGCATCAGTTTGCCCCCTCGTCGCCCGCGCTGGTCAGGGCGGCACCGACGGTTTGCCCCTCGGCCAGCGAATGCACCCCGCGCACCACAATTTCATCGCCCGCCGACAGGCCCGCGGTCACAACCACCCGGTCACCGACAGCCTCGCCCAGCGTCACGGGCACAAGGGCGACCTTGCGCCCTTCACCCACGCGCCAGACCTGCGGCGCATCGACAGCACCTGCCAGCGCGGCTTTCGGCACCGAGATCACCGACAGGCTTTGTGCAGACAGCCGCGCCGAAATCAAGCCGCCCAGCCGGTAGGTGTTCGCCGGATTGCCCAAGGCCAGATGGATGCGGCGGCTGCGCGCGCCCGCCCCTTCGGAGGGGTCGATGCGCGTCAGGGCCCCATGGATGGGCGCGCTGCCGCGGCCGCTGACCTCAAAATCATCGCCCAAGTGCAAAAGCGACAAGAAATCGGGCGGCACGTCCAACACCGCCTCACGCCCGGTCAGTCCGGCCAGCGTCAGGATCGGGGTGCCCACCGACACCACGGTGCCCGGATCAGCCAAGGTGGCCGTCACAATCCCATCCATCGGCGCGGTCAAAGCGCTGTAGCTGGCGGCATCCTTGGCGCGGGCCAGATCGGCCTCGGCGGCGGCGATGGCGGCCTTGGCTGTCTCTAGCGCCGCTTGCGCCTGTTCCAACTGCGCGGCAGAGGCCACGGCGCGTTTGGCCAAAGCCTGCACGCGCTCAAAGCTTTGCCCGGCAAAGACCCCCCGCGCCTGAGCCGCTTGCAGGGCGGCTTGGGCGGCGGTCAAATCCTCGTCCAGCGTGACTTGGTCCAAGCTGGCCAGCACCGCGCCCTTGGCGACCTGATCGCCTGTGGCGACCTGAAGGGTGGCCACGCGGCCAAGGGTCAGAAAAGCCAGCGTGCTTGTCACCTCGGCTTCAACCCTTCCGGTAAACACGCGGCTTTGGGCGGCACCGGGGCTGAGGATTTCAGAGACAACCGGGCGCATACCCTGTGGCGCGGACGATTGTGTGTCGGCAAAGGCGGGCGATACCACAAGGGCGAGGGCGAAAAGACTGCACCGCATCATTGGCCCTTTGCGATTATGGCCACATGGCGGCCGGGATACAAAAGCTGCGATCCATCGGTGACAACGATCTCGCCGGCCTGCACCCCGCCCGACACCACAATGACATCGCCGCCATAGGCGCTGACGCTCACAGGCACTTGGGTGACCGTCAGCGCCGAAGGATCGACCGTCCAGACCGCAGGCTTGCCGTCCAAAGAGGTCAAGGCCGTCCAAGGCAGGGTGATGGCTGCGGGTTGGGGCACCTGCAACCGCCCGACGACCGCGGTGCCAAACACCACGCCGACGGGGGCCCCGGCATCGAGCTTGGCCTTGACCACGACCGCGCCGGTATGGGCATCGACCAGCGGGGAAACCTCGGTGATTTTGGCGTTCAGCGTCAGATCGGGGTGGTCGATGGGGGTCAGGGTCACCGGACTGCCCAAGAACGCCTCTAGATCGACCCCATCTGGCGCGTTGAACACGCCCTCTAGCCCGCCTGTCGCGGCCATGGTCAGGATCTTTTGCCCCGGATTGGCGACATCGCCCGGATCGGCCAAACGCGCGGTCACAGTCCCGTCGCGCGGCGCGCGCAAAACGGTGTTGTCTTGCGCCGTGCGGGCCTTGGCGGCTTGGGCTGTGGCTTGGTCATGCGTGGCTTGGGCGGCAATCAGGGTTTTGGTCGCATTGTCCAAATCTGCCCGCGTGCCCGCGCCTTGTTTGAGCAAGCCCTGCGCGCGGTCATTGGCCTGTTCAGCCGCGCGCAAGCCGGCATCGGCACCTTGCAGATTGGCCAAGGCCGCGCGTAAGGCGGCATCGGCCTGAGTCGGATCAACCCGCGCCAGCTCTTGGCCTGCCAAGACAGCGGCCCCCTCTTGCACCTGCACCGAAATCAGCCGCCCGCCTTGCGCAAAGGCCACAGGAAAGGCGTTGACCGCTTGCAAAACGCCGGTCAGCGCAACCTCGGTGGGGATGCTGATCACCGACGCTGTGACGACATCAACCGACAGGGTCTCGGCGCAGGCAGATTTGGCAAGAAGGACGAAGGCGGCGGCAAGCCTTAATCGGGTCATGTTGGATCAATCACCTGAAAGGGATAACTTTTACGAATCGGCGCGAAGGTGTTAACCTTAGATAAGCCTAAAAATCTTTGGTGTGCAAGCAGCCTAGCTCATGGCAGCCCTGACCCGCTTCGGCCGTGCAAAAGACCGCATCTGCCCGCCCGATGCCGATAAAACAAAAGGGCCTAGGCATTTCTGCCTAAGCCCTTGAATTTAATGGTGGACCCGGAGCGATTCGAACGCCCGACCCTTAGATTCGTAGTCTAATGCTCTATCCAGCTGAGCTACGAGTCCACAGTGTGGCGGGATTTAGACCCAGTGGCGCGCTATTGCAAGGGCCAAAGCGCATCAATCGGAAGCTTCGGTCCGCCCCAGCGTTTTGGGCAGGCGAATGGCGAATTCTGTCCCCCCTGCATCCGTGCGCATCAGGTCCAACCGCCCGCCGTGGCCACGCACCAGTTCTGCGGCGATGGCCAAGCCAAGGCCAATTCCCCCCGCCCGCGCGCCGCCTTGAAAAGCCGCAAACAGATGCTCGCGTGCTTTGAGCGGCAGGCCCGGGCCGGTATCGGCCACGCTGATCCACCAATCGGCCTCTGTCTCACCGCCCGCGATCGTGATCGTGCCATCTTGGCCCATCGGCTCCATCGCTTGACGGGCGTTGCGGATCAGGTTGCCCAAGACGCGGTAAAGCTGCTCGTTGTCTGCGCGAATGATCAAACCGGGGCTGGTCTGGATCTGGCAGGACACGTGGCCCGGGGCGGTCAGGCCCTCGCCGTCGACCAGATCTTCCAGAAAGGGGCGCAGGGCAAAGCGGGTCAGGCGGGGGGGGGCCTCTTCGGCCTTGCCAAAGGCGAGGGTGGCTTCACACAGGTTGACCGCGCGGCTGATCGAATTCACCAGTTTGGGCGCAGCACGCGCCACGGCGGGGTCAACGCTGGCCTCGATCCGGTCGGCGAACAATTGCGCGGTGGTCAGGATGTTGCGCAGATCATGGGCGATCTTGGCCACCGCCCCGCCCAACTGGGCCAACCGCTCTTTTTGGCGCAGCGCGCCGGTCAACTGGGTTTGCATGGCTTTGAGCGCCTCTTCGGCCACGCGCAGTTCGACCACGTTGGCCGTGGGGTCGATCACGCGGCGCGCATCTTCGGGGGCTTGGGCATAGGCTTGCATATGGCGCACCACGCGGCTGATCGGCTGCACCATCAAGCGCTGCACCGCCGTGAACAGCAAAAGTGCTGTCACCGCCGAAATCAGCGCCGACAGGCTAAGGATTCGCAACCCATAGTCGATCATCGCCACTTTCAGCGGCCCCGACAGCAGGGTGATTTCGATCAAGATCCCGCCGTCTTGCACCGGATAGCCGATCACCCGGATCACATCGCTTTCGGGCTGCAAAAAGGCTACCGCGGCATCGCGGATCAAGGCCCAAGGCCCCGCCATACGCAAGTCATAAGTGGCCACGATCGGCGAAGGGATGGGCGAGGACAGCACCAATTGCCGGATCTGATCGCGCCGCAGCACCACGTTGAAGACCTCGGCATTCTTGAGCAGTTCGGCCTCAAGGGCGGGGGAAACCATGTCAGGGGCCGCCAGTTGCGCCAGCGAGGCGATCTGCGCCTCTTTTAAGCGCACCAGCAGGAAATCAGCGCGAAACCGCGCCATTGAGGGGACAAAGATCATCACCTCGGCCAGCAGCACAAAGGCCACGGTCAGCAAAAAGAACCTGCCGGACAGGGTGTTGAAAAAACCGTCTTTACGCCAGATGCGCATGCGATCCCAAGCTTTGGTTAGGCCAGAAACCTTTGCACGGCCCTGACCAAGGTCTTAAGCCAAGGGTTACCAAAAAGGCGGGGGGAAAAATAGGCTCCTGCGGCGCGTTTGGAGATTTCGTTTAAGGTCGGATAGGGGGCCACCATGCCCGCAAGGGTGGAAAGCTTAACGCGCCCAGCCAAGGCGAGCGCCCAAAGGCTGATCTGCTCGCCCGCATGGGCCCCCACCAGCGTGACACCTACGGGGCGACCTTTGACGATCATCAGCTTGATAAAGCCCTCGGTGGTCTGATCGGTGATGGCGCGGTCCATATGGCTGAAATCCTCGCGCACCACGGTCAGGGCCGCGCCAAAGGTCGCGCGGGCCTCGGACTCGGTCGGGCCGATCTGGGCGAGTTCGGGTTCGGTATAGGTCACACGCGGCAGGGCGGCTTTGGCCTTGGCAGGCAGGCCAAGCACCGCTTGGCGCAGCACCAGCCCCGCCTGATAGGCCGCAAGATGGGTAAACTGCGGGCCGCCTGCGACATCGCCGATGGCAAAGATTTTGCGGTTGGTGGTGCGCAAAGACCCATCCACCACAACTCCGCCGTCTTTCACCGCAACCCCCGCGGCTGACAGGTTCAACTTGCCAATCGCAGGGGCACGCCCCATCGCCAGCAACAGATGCGAAGCGTCAAGAAGGGTTCCGTCCGACAGCGTGACGCCAACTCCCTGCCCCACGCGCTGCACGGCACTGGCTTGGCAGCCTTCCAAGATCGTCACCCCTTCGCGGCGCAGACGATCAGCCACCACCGCCACCGCCTGCGGATCGTCTTGCCCCATCACACGGCTGCGCGCCACCATCGTCACCTTGGCCCCCAGCCTGCGAAACGCCTGCGCCATTTCCACAGCCACAGGGCCTGCGCCCAAGATGACCAAGTGGTCCGGCAGGGTGGTGAGCGTAAAGATCGTCTCGTTGGTGAAATAGGGCACCTGATCCAGACCGGGCAGGTCGGGCACACTCGCATGCGCCCCCGTGGCAATCACAAAGCGGCGGGCGGTGATGATCTCGGCCCCCGCTTCGACCGTGTCAGGCGCGGTAAATCGCGCCCAAGCACGCACCACGCGCACGCCCAAGGCCTCAAACCGCTCTTGGCTGTCATGGGGGGCGATCTCGGCAATGGCCTCTTGCACGCGGGCCATGACGGCCGGAAAATCCACCTGCGGTTCGGCCCCCGCCACCCCCGGCCCACCTTGCCGCACCGCCTGCACCCGCTTGGCAACAGCCAGCAGCGCCTTGGACGGCACGCAGCCAAAGTTCAGGCAATCGCCCCCCATCAAGGCGCCCTCAACCAAGGTCACCCGTGCGCCTAGCTGCACAGCGCCCGAGGCCAGAACCAACCCGCCCGACCCCGCGCCGATGATGCACAGGTCTGTGGAATAGCGCGCCATTTTAGCTCTTTCGCTTGGTGGAAAGCTTGATCAGCAAAGGCGCAAAGGACAAGGCCGCCAGCCCCAGCAAAGGCAAGCCGAATTCCGGGGTGAAAAGAATGTGCAGGTTCGGATGCTCGCCCCGCGCAAAGACAGCGCCCAAGCCCGCGCCCAATTGGGTGTAGATGATATCCGCCGGAATGATGCCGACAAAGGTGGTGATGGCAAAGGTCCAAAACCGCACCCCCACCAAGGCGGGCAGGATGTTTGACACCAGCAAGGGCAGCACCGGAATAAGCCGCATCGACAAAAGCACTGTCACCTGATGCTCTTTGAGCGCCTGCTGCATCCGCGCCACAGCCCCGCCGCGCGATTCGATCCGCTCGGCCAGCTCATGCCCAAACCCGCTGCGTGCCGCCAAAAAGACGATCACCGCCCCCGTGGTGGCCGCAATCACGTTGTAAACCACCCCCGGAAACAGCCCGAACAAAAAGCCCCCCGCCATAGCCACCACCGCCGACCCCGGGATCGAGATCACGACCAGCCCCGTGTAAATCACGATGAACCCCAAAGAGGCCGCCAGATAATGCTGCTCTACCAGCGCCAAAAGGTCATGGCGGTGCTGCTCTAACCCGTTCAGGCTGACCAAATGGCGAAAAAACACAAAGGCCATTATGGCGGCCAGCGCGATCAGCAAAATGGGCGCGCGGCGCAGCAGGCGGGCGGTGAGGGTCTGTGTCGGGGTCATGGGCCTTGTCACTTATTTGTCGCCATTTTGGGGTGAACCGCGCCCAATGGCCAGAGGCTTTGCACGCAGGCAAGCACGACAGCCGCCAAGGGCCGCAAAACCCACCTTGGGTCCTTTGCCTGCACTTGATGACAGAAATATTGCGACCTGTCGTTGACTTGTGGGCCAAGCCTTCGTAAAGGACGGCTCTCATGTTGCACCGTCTGACGAATCCGTAGGGGTTCGGGGCGTAGTCTAAGGAAGATCGCGATGAAGCGCACGTTCCAACCGTCGAACCTGGTTCGCGCCCGCCGCCACGGTTTCCGCGCCCGTATGGCCACCAAGGGTGGCCGTCTGGTGCTGAATGCCCGCCGTGCACGTGGCCGCAAGAAACTGTCGGCCTAAGATCGCGCCGGCCCGTCGGGTCGGCTGATGGAGGCTGATATGACACCGCCGAGGCACTCGGATATCGGGGATAGCCCTGACGCCGAGCTGCCTGCGGCGGTTTTGTCATGTCTGACGGTCCTGCGCCAGCGCGCCGATTACCTGCGCGCCGCCCAAGGGCGCAAGGCGGGGACGGGCGGGTTTTTGCTGCAAGCCCGCGCCCGCGACGATGCTGACCCCAGCGCCCGCGTGGGCTTTACCGCCAGCAAGAAAATCGGCAACGCCGTGTTTCGCAACCGCGCCAAGCGCCGCCTGCGGGCTTTGGCGCGCGAGGTTTTGGCCCCCGCGGCCCGCGCCGGTTGGGATTATGTGCTGGTGGCCAAGCCCAACGCCACGGTCAGCCGCGATTACGCCTTGTTGGAAACTGATCTGCGCAGCGCCATCGCCATGGTCCACAAGGACCGCGCATGACCCCCGCCGCTTACCTGTTATCCTTGCCCGTGCGCGCCTACCGTTTGGTGCTTAGCCCCTATGTCGGTCACGGCTGCCGTTACCAACCCACTTGCTCGGCCTATGCGCTAGATGCGCTTAACCGCCACGGCGCGCTCAAAGGCGGCTGGCTTGCGCTTAAACGCATCGGCCGCTGCCACCCCTTGGGCGGCAGCGGCTATGATCCCGTGCCGGGCGCTGACCCGGAGTTTGACGTTAAAGCTTCTCGAAAGTGATGCTGACATCGCCCAAGGTAATGCCGTATTTCATCATATAGGCGCGGTTGTAGGCGCGGGTGTCTGACAACAGCCAGATCCAGTCGTCAAAGCTGACACGGGTTGTGGTGGTCGGGGAACCCGCCTTGGTCACAGGCAGGTCGATCGTATATTTCCAGTTGAACCGATCGCCGCGCACTTCGCCCGTTGCAACACCGATGACGCCGGGGGCCGTGCCCTCCCACGTCGTCTCGCCTGTCTTGTGCAAGGTCCATACACGCTGCTCGGTCGATCCGTCCTCATAGACGAAATCTTCGACCAGCTTTAGCTCTTTGCCATCCCACTTGCCGGCAATCTTCACCTCAAACTGGCGACGCACCGTTCCGAAGCGGTCTTGGAACTGGCCGTGGGCGACAAAATTCCCGTCAAAGAATTTCTCAAGCTGGAACTGGCGGTTCGAAAGGCTGGCATCCTTAAACGACGGATGCCCGGTGCAAGAGGCCAAAAAGGCCAAGCTTAACGACAAGGCGGTGGCCAAACCAAGGCCAAGGGTCAATCGGGTGGCACGCATGGCAAACTCCTTATGTTTTGAATACTACGCACGAAAGCCGCCTTTGGATCCATTTTCAGACTTGCCCAAATATCCCCGCCGGAGGCTGCACCGCCAGCCTGCGGGCCAAACGCCGGTTTTCTGGCAACATCTTGGCGCGTGGCCCCCCGCGTGCGGCGATCCCGACGCAGTCGCCAATGCCAAAAACCCAGTATTCCAAAAAAGCCGCGCTATGTGCGCGCTGTACGGGCAGCGATTGCCATCTATCCAATGGCCGAACGCGGCCGGCGCTGGTTGGTCTGCCTGTCGGGCGGCAAAGACCGTTCCCCGCTGTGGCCAGTCTGACCGAATTGCATTGGCGCGGGGTTTGGCAGGTCGACCTTTTGGCCTGCAACCTTGACCAAGGCCAAACGGGCTTGCGGGCGACCGCCTTGCTGCCGGTGTCAAGCGCCAAGGGGCTTGCCCCTGAATTGAGGGTCAAGTCAGCTAAGGTCAGCCACAATGCCGTTGACCGCAGCAGACGATTTGTGCGTGTGCCGCCCCTTGGCCTTTGTGGCGCAGGCCGCTTGCGACGCCTTGCCCGTGCGACGAAGGATCCCGTCATCCCCTACTTTGTTTGGCAGCCAATAGGGCTTGCACCGTGCCCAAGTCAAAAACAGCTCAACGAGTGGCGGGCGCACACCCCCAGCCGCCAGATCAGGTTTTGTGCCTTGATGACCATGCACCCGCGATATCTGGGCGAGCCAGACCTGTTCGACTTTGCTGGTCTTAAGCGTCATTTTGGGCGCGGCATTTGGGCGAATTTGCTGAAAATCCTATGGATTTAAAGGCTGCGGATTAAAGATCGCTTCGTATCCTACCTCTAGCTTTGACCCGTGGCGAAGCACCGCGTGTGATGGCAGGAGAGTGCGTGATGATCCTTGGCTCTTGGAAAAAACCATACCCACCCAAGGCCCCGCACCCGCAGGGCGCTTTGGAACAGGCCCTGCGTCTTGGCGAGATTTGCGCTTATTATCAGCCTCAGGTCTGCGCCAAAACCGGTGCCCTGATCGGATGCGAGGCGCTTGCCCGCTGGCACCATCCCCAGCGTGGCTTGCTGACGCCGTCAGATTTTCTCCCCCAGATTGGGGCTTGCGGGTTAACCGCATTTCTTGGCGCGCTGATGGTGGAAAACGCCCTGACGGCGTTAAGCGCTTGGGACAGGGCGGGGATTTTTGTGCCGAAAGTCGCCGTCAATTTTGCCCAAGCCGACCTGAACCGCCCGTATCTGGTAAGCCAACTGGCGTGGGATATTGACCGCTTCGGCTTGACCCCCGACCGTTTGACGGTCGAGATTTTGGAAACTGTCCAAAGCTGCGCCAAAACCAGCCGGATTTCGGCCAATATTGCCGGCCTTGCCCGCCTTGGCTGCGGGATTGATCTGGATGATTTTGGCACAGGCCACGCCACGCAGGCTGCGGTCAGGCACTTTGCCGTAGGGCGCATCAAGATTGACCGCCGCTTTGTGCGCGGCGTGCACAGTGACCCCAGGCTGCAAAACTGCATCAGCGCCATCGTCGACCTTGGCAAGGAATTGGGCCTGCAAACCTTGGCCGAAGGCGTGGAAAGCCCTGCCGATCTGGCGATGCTGGCTGCACTGGGCTGTGACGCCGTGCAAGGCTTTCACATCGCCCCGCCCATGTCGGCCAATGCCATGGCCGCATGGATCGCCCGCTATAGCGCGCCTAGCGCGTCGTTCAGCCTGACAGCCTAGGGCGCAAACCCCTTCAATCGGATCGACTTCTGCCAGCACGGGCGCAAATACTGTGAAACCGCTTGACCTTTCATCCCCCCTGTCGTTGAACGTCGCAGATTATGCTTAGAAATGGCGGAAGTCCCGATGGACGATCAAAACAAGAACCTCCTGCTTGCAACCGTGCTATCGGCCTTGGTCATCCTGATCTGGTTCGTCGCCGGACCAATGCTGTTCCCGACGTGGTTTCCCAGCGACAAAGTGACCCTCACAGCGCTGCCGTCGCAAACGGCCACCACCGCCGCAACACCCACGGTCGCCGATGGTGCCACCACGGCCCCTGCGCTGACCGCCACAGCCGAACCCCAAGCCCCGCGCCTGACGGTGGATACGCCCAAGCTTTCGGGCTCTGTCTCGCTGCTGGGCGGGCGGATCGACGATCTGGCGCTGAAGACCTATCATGAAACCGTTGACCCGACCTCGCCCACGGTGCAGTTGCTATCGCCCGTGGGCAAAGACAAACCCTACTACGCGGTCTTTGGCTTTGCCCCCGGCAATGGCCTGACCGAGGCCGATGTGCCCGGTGCGAAAACCGAATGGTCGCTGACCAAGGGCGGCACGCTTGCTCCTGACCAGCCCGTGACGCTGACATGGGCCAACGGCAAGGGCCTGACCTTCACCCGCACGATTTCAGTCGACAAAGATTTTCTGTTCACCGTTACCGATCAAGTCGCAAACTCTGGCACGACCGAGGCGCGTCTGGCCCCCTACGGCATCATCGCCCGCCACGGCCTGCCCAAGCTGGAAGGCGTCTATGTCGTGCATGAAGGCCCGGTGCGCCGGATCGACGGCGATCTGGAAGAATCCAAATACAACGGCATGCCCAAACTGGCCGATTTTGAAGGTGCCAAGGGCGAAGCGGTCGAGTCAAAAGGCGATGGCTGGATCGGCTTTACCGACCATTACTGGATGACCACGCTGATCCCTGAACAGGGCAAACCCTTCACCGCTGTCACCAAATACACCCCCACCGCCGACATCTATCAGGCCGAGGTGCGCCAACCCCTGATGACCGTCGCCCCCGGCGCTACGGCGCAATCGTCGATCCGCCTGTTTGCCGGTGCCAAAGAGTGGGAGACGATTTCAAACTACGAAAACAACCCCGGCTGGCTGTCGCGCCTGTTCGGGGCAAAGGTGAATCCTGACCAAGTCGCCATTCCGGGCTTCGTCGATTCGATCGACTGGGGCTGGTTCTTCTTTTTGACCAAACCGATCTTCTTCGTGCTGCACCTGATGCACAAGGTTTTGGGCAATATGGGTCTGGCGATCATCGGGCTTACCTTCATCTTGAAGCTGCTGGTTCTGCCCTTGGCCTACAAAAGCTATGTGTCTATGGCACGGATGAAAGAACTTCAGCCTGAGATCGAGGCGCTGAAAGAGAAGGCCGGCGAGGATAAGGCCAAACTGCAGAAAGACATGATGGCCCTGTATAAGGTGAAAAAGGTCAATCCGGCGGCGGGTTGTTTGCCGGTGTTCTTTCAGGTGCCGATTTTCTTTAGCCTGTACAAGGTGATCTACGTCACCATCGAGTTGCGCCAATCGCCGTTTTTCGGCTGGATCAAAGACCTGTCGATGCCCGACACGTCGTCGCTGTTCAACCTGTTCGGTCTGCTGCCATGGGCAGTGCCGGTGACAGGCAGCATATTGCACACCATCTTTATTGGCCTTTTGCCAATCTTGCTTGGTATTTCGATGTGGTTGCAGCAAAAACTGAACCCGGCTCCCGCCGATCAGGCGCAAGCACAGATCATGGCATGGATGCCGTGGATTTTCATGTTCATGCTGGGAAGCTTCGCCTCGGGACTGGTCTTGTACTGGATCACCAACAACACCATCACCTTTGCCCAGCAATATATCATCATGTGGAGCCACGGGCGGCGGCCGGATATCTTTGGCAACATCACGGCGGCGGTGAAAAAACCGATGCCAAAAGCGGCCAATAGCCCCAAAGCGCCGAAAAAATGACAGGCCAGATGGCCAAAAATGCGCAAACCAAGACCCAAGACGACGGACGCGAGGTTCTCGCGTCCGTTGCGTTTTGCGCCGGGTCGCTCTGTGACGAATGGACCGAAAGATGAGCCTGACCTTCCCCTTGGCCGAAGAGCCTGACTTTGAGCCTAAAGAAAAAGGCCGGCTTTTATTCGCCGGACCGGTGGATTTTCTCAAAGGCGTGGTCGGCATGGTGCATATGCCGCCCGCCGACCGGCTGGAGGTGTGCTTTGCAGGCCGCTCGAATGTTGGTAAATCTAGCCTCATCAATGCCTTGACGGGGCGCAAGAACTTGGCGCGGGCCTCGAACACGCCCGGTCGCACGCAAGAGATCAACTTTTTTACCTTGGGCGAAGAGCGGTACTTGGTTGACCTTCCGGGCTATGGCTATGCCGAAGCCCCCGTGGCCGTGGTGGCCAAGTGGCAGGCGCTGTTGAAACAGTACCTCGCCGGACGCCAAACCCTGCGCCGCGCCTTCGTGCTGATCGACACGCGGCACGGGGTGAAGGATGTCGACGAGGAGATCCTGACGCTGCTCGACAAATCGGCGGTGACGTTTCAGGTGGTGATGACCAAGGCCGATAAGGTCAACGCTGCCACGCGCGAAGCAAATATCGCCCAAGTCCAGGCTGCGCTGAAAAAACATCCTGCGGCCTATCCGGAAATTGTGCTGACCTCTTCGGAAAAGGGTGAGGGGATTGAAACCTTGCGTGCCATCATTGCCGGGTTGGAGTGAGCGCGCAGGTCGCCGTCTGTCTTCAAGCCCGCTCTTTGCAAATTGGCCCCGATTTTTCTGCGAAAAATCTCAAGGAAACGAATTTTCGCCGAAAATTCGAAACCAGATTTTTCGCAGAAAAATCGTGGCTCAGACGTGCTGCGCACCGTTAACTTGCAGCTCAGCACCCGAAATGTAGCTCGACTGATCCGAACACAAAAACCAAATCGCATCCGCCACTTCGCGCGGTTGGCCAAGCCGGTTCATCGGCAGTTTCTCGACGATCTTATCGGTGCCGGGCGACAAAATGGCTGTTTCAATTTCTCCCGGAGCTATGGCATTGACACGCACGCCCAAAGGGCCAAAATCATGCGCCATCTCACGCGTCAAGGCTGCCAAAGCCGCTTTTGACGTGGCATAGGCTGCGCCTGCAAAAGGATGCACCCGACTGCCGGCAATCGAGGTGACATTCACCACCGACCCCTTGGCCGCCGACAATTCGTGCATCAATCCCCGCGCCAAGACAATCGAGGCGAAGAAATTGACGTGAAACACCTGCCCCCACGTCCGCAAATCCGTGGTCAGCGTCGACAATCGCGCGCCACCGGGGCCTTTGGGGCTGATGCCCGCGTTGTTCACAAGGGCATCAAGCTTGCCATTGACCTTGGCCTTGATCACCTCCAGCGCGGCAATGGTTTTGTCCGGGCTGGCGAGGTCGATCTGGATGTGATTCTCTTCGCCCCCCGGCCACGGGCAGCGCGGGTCAAAAGGTTGGCGCGAACAGGTCAGCACCCGCCAACCTTCGGCCGAAAAGCGCTTGACCGTGGCGTGCCCGATGCCCCGCGAGGCACCTGTCAGAACAAGAGTTTTTTGATATGTCATGTGGTGCATACTACCCAAGCCGCACCAAAGGGCAAGGTGCTTGGCAGGGCGGCGCTTCTGCCGTAATTGAGGGTGCAAACCCCGGAGATCGAGATGAAACCCCAAACCGTCAGCCGCGAAGAAGCCCTTACA
>Ga0209499_1001496_pt1 | contig 16099 bp, 15 predicted proteins | sample C_130208_EF_Meta_FD_187306 | JGI IMG/M metagenome (GOLD analysis project Ga0209499, IMG submission 187306) | Freshwater microbial communities from Lake Croche, Canada to study carbon cycling - C_130208_EF_MetaG (SPAdes) (version 2) | ecosystem: Environmental > Aquatic > Freshwater > Lake...
TGCCCGTGAGAATGTAGAACTTTCACTTGCCGCTGCTCTTGAGGCAACGATTTTAAATCGGGCACCTCGCCAAACTCCAGATGAGCTCGCTGCCTGGTCTAGTTGTATGGATAACGTTAGCAATAACGCATTTAAAACCTATCGGGCGCTAGTCGATCATCCGGATTTACCAGCCTATTTCTACGCTTCAACTCCAGTTGAACAACTTGGAAATCTCTTTTTGGGTTCGCGCCCATCACGTAGACCAGATGCTAAGGGTGGACTCGAATCATTGCGCGCAATTCCTTGGGTATTTGGTTGGACGCAATCCCGGCAGATTGTTCCTGGATGGTTTGGCGTTGGCTCCGGTTTGCGAGCCGCTCGGGAAGCTGGAAATGAAAAGATCTTGGAACAAATGTTACGAGATTGGCACTTCTTTAGAACCTTTATCTCTAACGTTGAAATGACTCTTGCTAAGACCGACCTAAAGATGGCCAGCAAGTATGTAAATACCCTAGTTGATCCCGAACTACACCACTTCTTGGGAACGATTGAGGCTGAGTTCGAGTTAACGAAACAAGAGATCTTGTTATTAACTAAGAAATCTGAGCTACTTGGTGATCAACCAATTCTTGCTAGAACTCTTCAAGTCCGAGATGCCTATTTATCGCCATTGCACTTATTACAAGTGACTTTGCTTCACAAAGTGCGGGCTAGCCAAGATGTAGATCCACTGATTAGACGGGCGCTATTGCTCACTATTAATGGTGTTGCCGCAGGCTTACGCAATACCGGCTGATTTATTTATTAAATTCTTGCTGGGCAAATTCCAGCCCTTTTTCAATTAATCGTTCAACAGCAAGTGCACCGCGCGAAATAAAACTATCGAGTTCTTTTTTCTCAACGGATGAAAATGGTTTGAGAACAAAATCGGCAGGATCTTGTGGCTCTGGTGGTCTGCCAACTCCCATTCGCACTCGATAGTAATCTGGGGTTGTGAAATTAGTAGTTATTGATTTCAATCCATTATGACCGTTATCGCTGCCGCCTATTTTTAAGCGAATAGTGTTAAAGGCGATATCAATCTCATCGTGAATGATGATTAATCTATCTGGGGAAACTTTGTAAAAGTCAGCGAGGGCTTTTGTTGGGACACCAGATTCATTCATGTAGCCATTTGACTTAGCAAGAGTTACTTGTGCGCCAGCAACTCGGATATCTGCAATTTGAGTTTTAGATTTATGGGCGGAAAACTTTGTGTTAATGGCCAGATAGTTAATAACCATCTGGCCAATATTGTGACGAGTTGCTGCGTACTGGTCTCCAGGATTACCTAACCCAAGAATTAACCAGCGCTCTGAACTCATTTATTTGAGTCTGTGAGTATTAAGACTTCGCTGCGTCAGCAGCAGGAGCAGCACCTTCAGCGGCAGCAGCACCTTCAGCGGCAGCAACTGGAACTTCTTCAACCGCAGTAGAGCGCTCAGAAAGGTGAACGACTGGCATCTGTGGATCAGAAATAAGAGTTACACCTGCAGGGAGAACAACATTGGAAGCGTAGAGGGAGTTTCCAGCCATCAACCCATCCATATTCAATTCTAGGAATTGTGGAATAGATGTTGCTTCAGCTTCAACCTCAATTGTGTTATTCATGTGTTCTAGAATTCCATCAACATCGTGCTTACCAGTTGTGTGAACTGGAACTTCAACTGTTACTCGTTCACCACGACGAACAATTACCAAGTCGATATGGCGAAGTACACCGGTAAGTGGGTTACGTGTAACTGACTTTGGAAGTGTTAACTCAGTTTTGCCATCAACAACAACATCTAGAAGGACGTTGGCACTCTTAAGAGCAATTCCAAGTTCACGCAATGGAAGTGCAACGTGTTGTGGCGCTTCACCGTGGCCGTAGATAACTGCTGGGACTAATCCAGAGCGACGATCACGACGTGATGCACCCTTACCAAACTCAGTGCGCTTGGTTGCAGCGATAGTAATTTCAGCCATTTAATTCTCTCCCTCGAGTAATCCGTCAATGTAAAAACGTCCGAGGAGAGCAAAACCGTCGATTACGGATTTTTAATCCCTCGCCGGAACGATGGCCAAAGGTTAGCGAACTAGCCCACTCAAAGCAAAATTGGGTTAGGAATGACCGTCGAAGAGGCTGGTTACGGAGCCATCCTCAAAGACTTCGCGGATCGCGCGCGCAAGAAGAGGTGCGATTGAAAGGACCGTTAGATTTTCAAATCTGGCATCTTCTGGGATTGGCAAGGTGTCGGTCACAACAACTTCACTAACATTCGAGGCCTTTAATCGCTCAATTGCTGGGCCGGAGAAGACCGCGTGCGTAGCCGCGATGATGACATCCTTTGCGCCTTCGGCATAGAGCGCATCGACAGCCTTGGTAATTGTTCCTGCCGTATCGATCATGTCATCGATAACAACGCAAGTTTGACCCTTTACGTCACCAACTACTTTTCCAACCACTGATTCATTTGGAATCCGCGGATCGCGCATCTTGTGAATAAATGCGATTGGGCAGCCACCGAGTAAATCTGACCAACGTTCAGCGACGCGGACGCGACCAGAGTCTGGTGAAACAATTGTTAACTTGGAGCGGTCAACTTTACTTCCAACATAGTTTGTTAAAAGTGGAAGTGCGAAGAGATGATCGACTGGACCATCGAAGAAACCTTGAATTTGTGATGTGTGCAGATCAACGACCATTAAACGATCGGCGCCGGCGGTCTTGAATAGATCTGCCATTAGTCTGGCTGAAATTGGTTCCCGGCCCCGATGTTTCTTATCTTGGCGTGCATAACCATAGAACGGAGCTACAACAGTAATTCTTTTTGCGGAAGCGCGTTTAAGCGCATCAACCATTATGAGTTGTTCCATGATCTGCTTATTTACGGGAGCGGCATGACTTTGAATTACGAATGCGTCACTTCCGCGAACACTCTCTTCGAAGCGAACAAATATTTCACCATTTGCAAAGTCGTAGGCCGAGGTCGGCGTAATTGGAATACCAAGTTCTTCAGCGACACCTTCAGCTAACTCTGGATAACCGCGACCAGTAAATATGCGTAACTTCTTTTCGGAGGTGAGTCGCAGTTCGCTCATTTAGTTCGCTCCTTTTACTTTTCAGTAGTTTCGGTTGCGCCAGCTTTTTTTGCTGATTCGGCAGATTTCGTACCAGACCGCTTACGAAGAACCCACCCAAGAATATTGCGTTGCTTTGCTCTTGCAACACCGATTGCTCCTGCGGGTACATCTTCGGTGATGATCGATCCAGCAGCAGTGTATGCGCCGTCACCGATGGAAACAGGTGCAACCAACATGGTGTCGCTTCCAATTCGGACGTCATTGCCGATTTCGGTTCGGTGCTTCTCAACTCCGTCGTAATTTACAAAAACTGCGGCTGCCCCAATATTGGTTCCAGAGCCAATCGTGGCATCTCCTACATATGAAAGGTGCGGAACTTTTGAGGATTCACCAACTGTGGAGTTCTTGATCTCAACAAATGCACCAACTTTGCTATCCGCAGCAAGTTTCGTTCCGGCTCGCAAGAATGAATAAGGACCAACGCTTGCGCCGGCGCCGACTTCACTATCCGAACAATTTGATTCAACAACCTTGGCCCCAGCTCCAACCACAACGCTATGCAACGTAGTACGTGGTCCGATCGTGGCGCCAGTTGCGACAGTTGTTGTTCCAGTGAGCAAACTACCTGGAAAAATTATTGAATCAGGAGCTATTTTCACATTTGATTCAATCCAAGTTGTCTGTGGATCAATAATCGCAACGCCAGCCTTCATATGGGCCTCATTTATTCGATCCCGCATAATCGCTTCACATTCGGCAAGTTGCGCGCGATCATTTATCCCAAGAGTCTCGGTGTAATCATTCGATAAAATTGCGGCGGCGCCATTGGTATTGCTATTTATTGAGGCAATCACATCAGTCAGATAAAGCTCACCTTGGGAATTGTTATTTTCTAATTTTGCAACGGCTGATTTCAAGGCATCGATATCAAATAGGTAGACGCCAGTATTTACTTCATCGATTAATTTAATCTCTTCACTCGCATCGCGCTCTTCAACTATTGCAACAATTTCGCCAGTTTCATCACGCAAGATCCGGCCATAGCCAGTTGGATCTGGTAGTTGGGAAGTTAAAACTGATGCTTGATACTTTGACGATTTGTGGACGCCAATAAATTCAGCCAGCGTTTCACTTCGTAGCAGCGGGGTATCTCCCGCAAGAATTAAAACTGTTCCTTTGGTTTTCAGATCTGCGAGCGCCAATTGCACTGCGTGACCAGTTCCATTTCGCTCGGCTTGAAATACCGTAGTTATATTTGGATAAATTTCCGTAATGTGGCCTTCAACACGCTCCCGGCCAGCGCCTACAACTACTCGAGTTTCTTTCGGCGCCAAATTACTTACTTGGGTTAAAACATGGTTAATGATTGTCTTTCCAGCCAAAGTATGTAAAACCTTTGGGGTTGTTGACTTCATGCGAGTGCCTTCGCCAGCGGCAAGAACAATTGCTACCTCTAGCTGGTGCTCCAAAGTTTCGCCTCCGCCCTATCTTGGTATGAGCCTACTTCTTACTTTTCTGGCGATCGCTCCGCCACCAGGTATCGATCCTGGACCCTGGGCTTCAAAGGCCCATGTGCTAGCCACTACACAATGGCGGAACCTGAATTATCCCTTACCAAGTGAATACCACCAAACCGTCACATTTTTTCAGGGTTATTCCTTACGTTAGCTAGCGTTAACTAGCCTCAACTGGCTTTAAAGGGTCTCCACCACCCGCGCGCCATGAACCGGTCCACTCGCCCTTACAACTCCAGCCACAACTCCACTCGAACTAAGTGCAACTGTTAGATCCAACGACTTTTCTTCGTCTTCAACCAAAAATGCAACGGTTGGGCCAGAACCTGAAACGATTCCACCGAGTGCGCCGTAATCACGTCCAACATCTAAAACCAATCGCAAAGCTGGCCGCAGTGAACATGCAGCTGCTTGCAGATCATTTGAAAGCGCACTTCCCAATGAGATCGGATCACCGGCGCGAAGCGCTTGCATCATTGCATCGCTAATTTGTGGCTTTGAAATTGTTAAACCCTCACGTAAGCGATCGCACTCTGCATAGACCGCTGGTGTTGAAAGACCCTGACCGGCAAGTGCCAGAACCCACTGAAAGTTGCCGCGACCAAGTGCAGGAGTTATTTGATCACCGTGTCCACGGCCGATTGCCGTTCCACCAGAAATCGAAAATGGCACATCACTTCCGAGGGTTGCGGCAATTTTTTCCATCTCATCTCGTGACAACCCGAGGTCAAATAGCGCATCGATTCCGACAATTACGCCAGCAGCATCCGCACTTCCACCAGCCATACCACCTGCAACTGGAATTTCTTTCTTGATGTGAATTGCTAAATCTTTTGACAACTTATATTTATCACACATTATTTCAGCAGCTTTGTAAGCCAAGTTCGAAGCATCAACTGGCACGCCGTTTGAAGTTGAACCAGATAGCGTGAGAACGATTCCAGATTCATCCGTGCCATAGCGGATGGTTACATCATCAAAAAGTGAGATCGCTTGAAAGACCGTTGTTACTTCGTGAAAGCCATCTGGATCTAAGGGCCCAACCGAGAGTTGCAGATTAACCTTCGCAGGTACGCGAACTACTACTCCCTTGGCGCTCATTTAGAAAGCGTAGCAATTTTAATAAAATCTGAGAGTTCTAACGCTTCTCCGCGCAAAGTCGGATCAATCCCGGCCTGGGTGATTACTTCACTTGCCGCAGCGCTCGTGCCACAAACTTCGGCCAGAGCACCTCTTAGCATTTTGCGCCGTTGGGCAAATGCGGCATCAATTAACCGAAACGTTTGAAGTCGAAGCTTTTCATCACCTGCAGGAGCATGACGGACAAAGCGCACTAATGAAGAATCCACATTGGGTACTGGCCAAAAGATGGAGCGAGCCACTGTTCCGGCAGATGTTAAGTCAGCCCACCAGTTCGCTTTAACAGTTGGGCTCCCATAATTCTTGGTATTTGGTTTCGCCACTAGTCGATCTGCAACTTCACTCTGCACCATCACAACACCTGAGTTTAAAGTTGGAAATAGTTCAAGAAAACGCAGTAATACTGGGACCGAGACGTTGTATGGCAAATTTGCAACCAGGACAGTTGGATTAATAGGAAGAGTTGCAACATCCATTGCATCTTGGTGAACAATCGTCAGTTTTGAAGTATCGAAGCCGTGTTTGGCTACCGTTAGCGGTAATTCACCTGCAAGTCGATCATCAATCTCAATCGCAATAACAGAACTTGCACTCTCAAGCATCGCAAGTGTTAGCGATCCCAAGCCCGGACCAATTTCAAGGGCAACATCCTTTGGACCAACCTGTGCGCTCTTAACTATGCGCCGACAAGTATTTGCATCGACTACAAAGTTTTGACCAAGTTTCTTCGTTGGCCGCAACCCAATGCGTTCGGCGATCTCTCTGATTTCGGTGGCGCCGAGTAAGCCAGACATTAAGCGAACGACCCAAAGATTCGTTCGGCAGTTGCCGAGATAGCACTTGCCAATTCATCTAAATCTGCGCCACGTTCTTGCGCCATAAAGCGAAGAATTGTTGGGATCTGTGCCGGTGTATTAAGTGCTCCTCGATTTGGCATTGGTGCAAGGAACGGTGAATCGGTCTCAACTAGTAATTGTTCTAGCGGAACTAGTTTTACCGCCTCGCGAAGCGCAGGCGCATTCTTAAATGTCAACGTTCCCGCAAATGAAAGGATGTAACCCTTATCAATACATTCCCGGGCCATCTGGGCATCACCAGAAAAACAATGAAAAACTGTATTGGTTGGTGCGCCCTCTTCATCCAACACATCTAGGACATCTCGATGCGCATCTCGATCGTGAATTACCAGTGCCTTATTTACCGCTTTGGCAAGTGCGATATGACGCCTAAAAGAATATTTCTGGCGTTCCTGTAATTCTGGTGGCGTGCGAAAGAAATCTAAACCAGTTTCACCAATCGCGCGGACTCGTGGATGTTCTGCCAGTTTTGCAATAATTGCGAGATCTTTCTCTAAATCATCTACTACTGGTGCTTCATTTGGATGCAGCGCAACTGTGGCGAGCACGTTAGGCCAACTCTCGGCACATTTCACACACCACTCAGATTGTTCTGCTGAATATCCAACCTGAACAACTCGATCAATTCCAACACTTCGAGCCTCGGCAAGAATCGCACCAACTTCGGGCGAATCCGCAGCGGTGTTTGTGACTATTTCAATATGTGCGTGCGCATCAACGCACTTCGTTGTTAGTGGTTCTGGAAGTGGCGCGGGCAGGCGATCAATGTCCCGGTTATGGCGGTCTGCCATACAGTTACTTTGCTACTTCTTTTTCTTCAAGTCGTGGGAACAACACCGCACCCTTTACAACTTTGCTGCCACTTGGGAGTTGACCCCAATTTGCAACATCCATAATTTTTTGATCGGCGATTGCACCCAAAGTCTTATCTGCACCAAGGGAGCTCCATAAAATTTCGCAGGTAGCTGGCATCACTGGGTGAAGTAGTACTGCAAGTGCGCGAATTGCGTCAGCCGTGTTATACAAGATCGCCATTAACTCAGAATTTCGAGACTCGTCTTTTGCAACAACCCAAGGTTCTTTCTCGGTAACAAAACCATTTACGCGTTTGCAGAAATCCATTATGGAATTGATGCCACCTTGGAAATCTAAGGCAACCATCGCGTTATCCGCGGCTATAACGGTTTGTGTTAAAACTTCAGCCAGTGCATCATCTTTTGCAACAGCCGGGATAACGCCATCGCAATACTTCTCAATCATGGCAATCAAGCGTGAAGCTAAGTTACCGAAATCGTTTGCAAGTTCGCTGGTGTAACGAGCCGACATATCCTCCCAAGAGAAAGAACCGTCAGAACCAAAGGGGATTGCCCGCAAAAAGTAATAGCGGAAGGCATCTACTCCAAAGTGATTCGTGATGTCACTTGGAGCGATACCAGTAAGTTTGCTCTTACTCATCTTCTCACCAGCAACTAGCAGCCAACCATGGGCAAAAACTTTTTTAGGGACTTGAAGATTTGCTGCCATTAACATCGCTGGCCAAATAACTGCGTGAAAACGCAAAATATCTTTTCCAACCAAGTGAACATCTGCTGGCCAAGTTTGCGCAAATTTCTTGCCACCTTCTGATGCTGGGTCATCGCCGAGTCCAACTGCGGTCGCATAATTTAGAAGCGCATCAAACCAGACGTAAACAACTTGCTTGGTATCCCAAGGAACTGGGATACCCCAGTCAAACGTCGAACGTGAAATTGAAAGATCGGTAACACCGCCTTCAAGAAATGCTAAAACTTCATTGCGGGCACTCGCAGGTTCACAAGCTTCAGGGTGATTTTTGTAGCGCTCTATCAGTGCTGGAACGAAAGCCGAGAGCCTAAAGAACCAGTTCTCTTCACTTAACATCTCTACTGGGCGTCCGTGGATTACACATTTGCCCTCATCTAAATCCGCAGGCAATTTAAACTCTTCACAGCCAATGCAATATGGTCCTTCATATTTTCCAAGGTAGATGTGGCCCGCATCTTTTAAGCCTTGGAGAAAGCGCTGGACCCGCTCTTCGTGGCGTGGTTCAGTAGTTCTAATAAAGTCATCGTTGGCGATATTTAGCGCTTCCCAATTTGGCTTCCAAGCATCGGTCACTAAGCGATCACACCAGTCTTGCGGGGAACTGTTGTTTGCCTTGGCGGTGTTCATAACTTTCTCGCCATGTTCATCAGTCCCGGTCAAGAACCAGACATGCTCGCCGCGTTGCCGATGCCAGCGAGTTAAAACATCGCCTGCGACCGTTGTGTAAGCATGACCAATATGCGGGGCGTCATTTACATAGTAAATCGGCGTCGTTAAGTAGAAAGATTTTGCTCCGCTCATTGTCATATCTTATCGCCTGATTTATGAGTGACCATCGCATCAAATACGGTTCGCTTGCTGATACCGCTCGCTTTTGCAACCTCAGCTATCGCATCTTTTCGAGAAATCCCCGCACTCTCTTGCTTTAGAACTTCTGCGATTAAATCTGCGGTTTCATAGGCTGTCGTAGCTTGGTCGTAACCCGCGATGACCATAGTTATCTCGCCCAATATTTCATTAGTTGCGGCCCAATTATGCAACTGAGATAAATCGCCACGGATTATCTCTTCATAAGTTTTTGTCATCTCGCGACAGATTGCACCTTTTCTACTACCGCCAAATGCGGACTTAGCATCAGCAAGGCATTCAAGTAAGCGATGTGGCGCTTCGAAGAAAATTATTGTCCGGCTTTCTTGAGCGAGAGTTTCAAACCAGGTGCTACGCGCACCGCTGGTACGAGGTGGAAAACCTTCAAAGCAAAAACGATCACAAGGTAATCCAGAAAGTACCAGTGCTGTTGTTACTGCACTTGGTCCGGGAAGAACTTTTACTTGAATATCTGCATCAATAGCCGCGCGAACCAATCGATATCCCGGATCACTAATTCCTGGCATGCCAGCATCAGTCACAACTAATAAATCAGAACCGCTGTTAAGTATCGCCAGCAATTCACTAATTCGTTCGGTTTCATTGCCCTCAAAGAACGAGATGACCTTGGCTGAGTGTTTGATATTTAGATCGCTGCATAACCTGGAAAATTTTCGAGAATCTTCGGCAGCGATGAATTTTGCGGCAACGATCGCTTCACTGAGATGGCGCGAGGCATCTTTAGGATTGCCTAGTGGAATCGCGGCTAGAACGAGCATTGGAGAATTCTCGCAGGTTTAGGCTTCACCCATGACAGATCTGCGCACCCGAATCAATCGCGATTGGGCCACCGCTCTCGGCTTTGCCGCATTTGGTTTATCACTTCGCCTCTGGAACCTTGGTTCACCAAAAGGTTTTATCTTTGACGAGGTTTATTATGCAAAAAATGCCAACTCGCTCTTGCTAAATGGTGTTGAGATAGATCCAAAGACTCATAACGCTGAATTTATCGTCCATCCACCGGTTGGTAAGTGGCTGATTTCACTGGGCATAAAACTATTTGGCTACAACGAATTTGGGTGGCGCTTTAGCGGGGCAGTAATTGGATCAATTTCCATAGTCTTGATGTATTTCACGGCACGTAAACTCTTTGGTAGTACTTTCCTAAGTGCGGCTGCTGCCGCGGTTATCTCTATCGATGGTTTGCATCTGGTCATGTCTAGAACCGCGCTCCTAGATATATTTCTAACTTTCTTTATTCAATGCGCTGTACTAGCTCTTTTATTTAATAGATATTGGCTAGCTGCCATTACCCTCGGATTAGCAGTCTCAACAAAGTGGAGCGGTCTATATTTTATTGTTGCGCTTGCAATATTTGTTTTGATTTTAGATTACAACCGTAAAAAATATTATGGTGCAGAAAAACCAGCTCTTGCTGTTGCGATCGATGATCTACCGAAAAGATTTCTGCAGTTTTTTGTGATCCCCGTGCTCATGTACATCGCATCTTGGGTGGGCTGGATTGTTACTAAAACCGGCTGGGATCGAAACTGGTCACATAGCGTCTGGCGAAATCTTTGGCACTATCACTCTGAAATTTTAAACTTCCATGCGCACTTGGTCGAGAAGCATCCCTACTCGGCTAATCCATGGAATTGGTTAATCCTCGGCAGACCAACTTCATTCTTTTATGCTGCGCCTAAAAATTGTGGTTCTGGAAGTTGTGCGCAAGAAGTGATTGCACTGGGTACACCAATACTTTGGTGGAGTGCAGCGCTAGCCCTAGTTGTGACAATCGGTTACTGGATAAGTAATCGAGATCGAGTTAGCGGCATAATTTTAACTTTGATAGGCGCGGGTTACGTGCCTTGGTTTGCCTTTCAAAAGCGAACTATGTTCTCTTTTTACGCAATCGCATTTGAACCATTTTTGTTGCTAACTCTCATTTATGTTTTAGCAAAATTTTTAGACTCCGCCACGGGTCAAAATCAATTACGCCATCGGAAAAATATTGCAATCGGAGTCGGGCTCTTATTCTTGGTGAATTTCCTCTATTTCTTACCGCTGTACTTAGGCACGCCAATAGCCCACAGTTCATGGCAAGACCGGATGTGGTTTGGGTCTTGGATTTAAAACTATTCGTTAACTACGCCATAGCGCTGGACTGCGGCTTCTTCGGCCAATACTTGATCAAATAGCTCATCGCGAGTTGGGATAACTGATTCGGCCTGCGCTTTTTGTTCAGCAGACCAAGCACCAGGAACGGTCAAATCAATAATTCTTTTTGCTGGGACAGCTTTTGGCGCAGTTACATAAGTTGGTTGTGGAACCTTAGTTGGTTGCCAACCATTTCCTTCACGCGGAATTACAACGACGCCGGCAGTATCGCTTCGTTCGGCGAGTGGAATCCAGTGCTCCTTATTCTCTACTGCAAAATCGATTCGCGAAGAAAAAGTAATTTTCTCGATTGGTTCCGTAATAATTTCCGCTGCGGTTATTTTCTCAAAGGCTTTAACTCTTCTGGTTTTAATTTGTGAAGCAACAACTTGTCGGCGAACATGGATTACATAAATAAAGGAAGCACTCAGCGGAAGTAGCTCAATGATCGGTGAGAAAAATCCGATAAGAGCACCAACTCCAACAACAAGTAACAAGATTGCAAGAGAACCAAAAACAATTCTTCTAATTAATAAAGTATTTTGTTTCTTAGCAGGTGCACTTTTATCGATCACTTCTTCGGGGTTGGCTGGTACTTCACCAACTACCCGCATTGCACTCTTGTAGCGCTCAGCAGATTTTCCTGAAGCCTGGTCGTGATTTGTAACCCAGCGTGGAAGAAAATAGGCCATCCACATCCCGAGGATGATTAGATAGATAAATCCGGAGGCCATAGGGATTAACGATAAATCTAGTGAGCCTAAAATCTTGGGATTTGCGGGGTATGTCCAACTGTTATCGGATTGCCGGATTCTCTTTTACATAGGTCACATGATCCCGCCAAGCCCCATCAATATGTAAATAATTCGCGCGAATCCCTTCAAAAACATAGCCACATTTCTCGGCAACCCGCTTTGATGAGCCATTTTCGGGACGTAAATTGATTTCTATTCTATGAAGTGCAAGCTCTTGGAACGCGAAGTCAGTCAGCAAGGAGACAGCCCTGGTTGTGAAACCACGATTCACATAATTTTGATCGAGCCAATATCCAATATGGGCACCACGCATCGCACCAAATACGATCCCACCCATAGTTATCTGGCCGATAAGGCGTTGCGTACCGTTTTCTAAGAGCCAAATTCCCAGGGAGATCGAATACAACCCTTTTCCATCACGCCTGTGGATACGAACCATTTCAAAATATGAAGGCAGTGGGTAGTTCGATTCAACTTCTGGTCTAGTCGCCTCCCAAGGAGCAAGCCATTCTCTATTGGCTAAGCGAACCCGGTCCCAAGTTTTTTTATCACGATAGCGAAGTGGGCGAAGTAATAATTCTCTCTCACTTAACTGGATCGGCCATTTAGAGCTGGCGCCGATGCCTGACATTTAATTATTGCTCCGTTCTAGAAGCATCACATCAACTTGCGAGCCAACTTTGTATCCAGCCACTTCCTCGGGGACGATAATAAAAGCTTGGGCCTCGGAGAAGGAGGTCAAACTATTTTGGTCAGGTAGTGGGGTTGCGCTAACGCCACCTTGTGTTGAAAGCGTTGCGCGAATAAATGATCTCATCCCGATCGGGGAATCTACTGAGGTTGTTAATTTAGATTGAACTTCATTTCGATAAATGTTGGCCGCCCCCAACATCGTGCGAATCATGGGCCGAACAAATATTTCTGCTGCAAGCGCGGTTACGACTGGGTCACCCGGAAGCGTTATAACAGGAGTCCGATCAGGGCCAATCAAGCCAAAGTTATGCAGACCGCTCTCACTCATTTTGGGACGTACCGTATGAACATCGCCCAATTCGCGTAATACCGAAGTTATTAGATCAAAAGATTCATCGTGGCTCTCACCGCTAATTACAAGCAGATCAGCGCGGACCAGTTGATCTTCAACAATTTCCTTTAATTGTTGATGATTCTGGGCGATGGTGTGCACTCGAAATCCAGTAGCCCCTGCTTCGCGGACCGAAGTTGTTAACATCCAAGAGTTAGATTCAAATTCATCATCAAGATCTGCTAAACGCTGACCGGGTTCTACCAAATCATCTCCAGCTGAAATAACAACCACTCGTGGGTGGGGCAGGGTTGGCAAATGATTTAATCCAATAGATGCGGCTAGCCCGATTTGCGTTGAGCGAATTCGCGAGCCACCTCTTAATACGAGTCGCTCGCCCGCATAAATATCTTCCGCCAACGTTGCACCATGTGCATCCAAAAGTGGCATATCCAGCGCTGCAAGTGGGGCTGCAAGTCGCAAAAGCAGCGCGAGAAACTCATCGACGCCTAGCTGTTGCTCCATGACTAAACCTTACTTCTTACATACAGTATTTCCATGGATATAAAGCAGAAATTGCGGGATCGCTATCGAGCAGAGCGTTCCTTAAAAGATCATGTTGAATCCTGGGTCCACATTATTAATTCAAGTGAATTTAAATCGGCCAAAACGATTGCTAGTTACCACTCATATGGTGAGGAGCCACAGACCCAAGACTTGAACGCAAAGCTAATCGCACAAGGTTTTAGCGTTGCGCTACCTCGAGTTATAAGAGATCGCAATTTGGAATGGGTCCTCTGGGATGGCTCGAAAGAATCACTTCGTAAATCTGGCAAAGTTATGGAGCCGATTGGTGATGCGATTTCACCAACAAATATCGATCTTGTAATTGTTCCCTCGTTGCACGTTAATCAAGATGGCTATCGTTTGGGGCAAGGTGGCGGCTCATATGATCGTGCGCTCAAAGAGTTAACTGCTTGGACAATCGGCTTGATTTATGCCGGCGAATTAACCCCAGAACCAATGCCAGTTGAAGTCCATGATGTAAAACTGGATGCGGTTGCAACGCCAGATTTAATTATTAGGTTTACGAAAGATAATTAACTCTAAGTACCTTCGGCACGACGCTCTAATTCGGCTAAATATTTGTTGTACTTTGCCAGTTCATCATCTTCACCCATGGCCGCCGCTCGATCTTCGGCGCGATCGATTCGCTTTGTCTCCTTCTTGTCTTCGCGAACCCATTGAATAAAAGTTGCGACTAAAGCGATCAAAATGGGAATTTCACCCATGGCCCAGCCAACAGCTCCACCAGTGTGTTGATCAACGAGCAGATCACTCAGCCAAGGGCGATGCAAACTCGCAAAGTAGCCACCATCTAGCAGGGTTGTTGCTGACAGAAGTGCAATAGAGAAGAAGGCATGAATACTCATTGCTGCAAACAAGATAATTATGCGCACGATATGTGGAACCTTTTGTGGATTTGGATCAATACCAACGATTACGTGGAAGAAGAGCGCCCCGGCTAAGAGAAAGTGAATATTCATAAATAGATGGCCCGCATGGTTCTGCATGAGAGCACCAAAGAGTGGGGTCATATATAAAAGAAATAGCGAGCCATCAAATATTGCAAGTGCGACGATTGGATTCGTTAGAACTTTCAAGTAACGCGAATTCAAAAGTGCAACGAGTTGACCGCGAATACCTCGCTCACCATCTCCTCGTCCTTGTGGCAACGTGCGCAGTGCTAGTGTGATTGGAGCTGAAAGAATAAATCCAATCGGTGCAATCATTCCTAAAATCATATGTGCAATCATGTGGAAGGAAAATGCAAAGTGCGCATAAACACCAAGACCACCACTTGTTGCAAAATCAGCCGAAGCAACCCCACAGGCAAACGCGATAGTTCGCCCGACAGGCCAGCGATCGCCACGCTTTGCCAGAACCATGACACCTTTTACATAAAGTGCGGTAGCCAAAATTAATAACCCCAAGAAAAATCCATCAGGAGAGTAGGCCCAGATAATTCGCGAGAGCGTTGGTGCTTTAGGCATGGGCAAACCAGTAATTGATTGCGCGGGACTGACAACTCCACTTTCACTTGGATTTTCTGGGTGCTCTGTTGTGGAGAGCCAGCCACCCAGAGAAACAACAGTAATCATGAGCAAAACTTCACCGCATAACAAACGAAATATCTGCCGACTAGCTTTAGTTTTGGCCGCGATAAATTTACGATGTTGATAGCCAATAAATATCAAGATCATTGTCAGAAAAATCTTTAGCAAAACAATCTCGCCGTAGCGCGTGCCCCATGCACTCAGGAAATTCAATCGAGTCCAAGCATTTGCGGTACCGGTTATGACAATTCCAATTACCGACCAGAAGGCCAGTGCGCTGAATCTAGGGATTGCTTGTTCACGTTCTTCGGGATTGATCGCAAGCAAACCAATAACACCACCAACCCAAAGGCTGATAAAGATGACGTGAAAGAGCATGGAACCGATTGCAAGCCCATGATTTCCAAGGGCGCTAGCGTGACCTTCAAAGACTGGTGCTAATAGTCCGATAAAAGTGGCTACCAGCGTAAAGAAGGCGCCAGTTGTTTTTCGAATCCCAGTCAGAGCTGCAAATGCAATTACTCCTGCAATCAATTCGATCGCGTACGTTTTGCCAAGCGCCGTCTGGGAGATAAAAGAATTAATAACAACCGGATCGAAGGTAGAAACTAGTGAAGTCGAAAGCAGATGGGCTACCTCTAGAAAAAGGGAGCCGAGGGTTGTAACAATCCAGACCGCCGAAGCAATAAGTGCCAGTGATCGAATTCGAAGAGCTTCGCTAGAAAGTTTAGCGTGTTCCTCTTTGATAAAAGCAAACATGGCAAGTAGTAAGCCAATAAGAGTTATGGCAGAAATTAATTGTAGATCTTTTACTATTGGGACTACCGGCGTAAGCAAATTTTTATTATTTCTTCTTAGGGCTTCGCTTTTTTGAACCACCAAAAGTTTGCTTTGCATAAATTATCAGAAAAATAAAGACTAAAAACGCTAGAAGTAATAGGACGTAGACAAAGGTATCTGCCCCGTTATTTATGCTCAGCGATGAAGTTGATTTCTTGGAAGTGGTTGGCGCAGCTGC
>Ga0209499_1001499_pt1 | contig 16092 bp, 19 predicted proteins | sample C_130208_EF_Meta_FD_187306 | JGI IMG/M metagenome (GOLD analysis project Ga0209499, IMG submission 187306) | Freshwater microbial communities from Lake Croche, Canada to study carbon cycling - C_130208_EF_MetaG (SPAdes) (version 2) | ecosystem: Environmental > Aquatic > Freshwater > Lake...
GCAAAAAGCCAACTTACACAAGGATGGCTCCTACACCTTAGAAATTCCCTACTCGGATGACCGCGAGTTGCTAGGCGATATTTTGTTGTTTGGGCCTGATGTGGAGGTTGTGGGGCCCAAAGCATTAAGAGATAAGCTTATTACGGCCATTAGAAAAACCCTATCCAACTATGAACACTGATAGCTAATAAAGTGACTAGCGTTCATTGAAGAGTTTTTATTAAAACCGACCGTAACTTCGTCTCGGTATTTGTGCTGGCTGTGATCGATAGGAGACAAGCGCCACCTCCTTTTGCGCCGCTTCCAAAACCGCATCATCTACTCCCTTTTTTAATAGGGTGTTGAGTTTTGCAGTGTGAAGGCGTAGTTCTTCCTCGGTATTAAATTTACCGATGAAAAATGTCTCATCCCCTTTTTCAAAAATAAGCGTCCAAGTTTTGTCGTAATTAATGAAGGTTCGGTGTTGACGAAAAATAAAGGGTTTTTCTGACTTTTCCGTTGAAGTTGAGCTTTTTTTAGGGATAGGGTCACATATAAAGTGCACTACAACGACTACTAATATTAGGAGTAGAAATAAAGACATCTGGAACTCCTTTTTATTTTGTTTGTGAAATTTGTAGCGCCACTTTTCTTTTTGCATCTTCAAGCGTAGGTATCGTCATCCAATGACCGGGATTAAAAGAATCACGTCGCTTTAAAAACTTCCAGAACCTACTAATCATTGACCCTTCTATCGTGGGATAGGCATCAACCCTCCAAACCCACTGATCTACAACGCATATATTGCCGACTGGAAAACACTTTTTGCTTTCGTAGTAAAAAAGCAAGAGATTAAGCAGATATTCACGCGTTATAAAACAGTAGTAGTGACCTCCAAAAAATGTTCTCATATTTTGAGGATAAAAGGCATCAACCAGTGTTTTTGCATCATCAATGACCTCAAGGTCATCTATAAAAGGTGAAATATCTGCATACCACACGTCATACCCGCATAAGGTTTTCTGTCCACCCCATTCGGTTTGACGACGCCCACTTCTTTTAGGAAACAATGACATATAAAACTCCAATTTAGCCACTTCGACGAATGTCTGGGTGTGGCAATCAGGAACAAATCCACCCTAGCTGATTAGGTCAGCCAATCCGTGTTGGTTTAAGTAGCGGTCTCTTCCACAAATTTCTTTACCCCTGTTGCAATATCAGCCCCTAGTGGGTCACCTCTGATAGGTCTCAATAAAGAGTCAGGGACTGGGCCCTTCTTTCTAAAATACAACTTACCGTTAGAGCGCGCATAAGTCATTTGTCTTGGCGCCTCAGCAGTCCATAGGAAATCTCCGGCTTCAATCGTCAGCGCTCTCTGGTTCCAATGGGGTTTGATGACCTTGAGAATGGTTCCTATGTTTTCTGGGTTGTACGCATCTACTATCACTGCCAGATCACCTGGCTTACAGTTGCGTTTAGTCAATATTTATCCTCCTGATTTAGCTGCATTCGACAAATTGTCAGGGTCAGCAATCTGGATCAAATCCCCCTCGGCCCGTATGTGGACCAGGCAATAAAAAGCCCTCACAAGGAGGGCTTGACGCTTCACCCGCTTGGTTGCTCGTAGGAGCCACATCTGCTAGTGCAATCCACCTTGCCCGGAAGGCAGGTTGGCTTGGGCGTCAGCCCAACTCTTGATGACGATGTAATTTTATCACTTGAAACTAGTATCAGACAACACAAGCTCAATACATGATCTTGTAAATCGCTAGGATGTAAAAAACATACGAAGACAGACTAGATGAGGTGATGGTCACTACCTAATTGACGATCGAACCATGAACGGTGAAGATCGTTTTGGTGACGAACATATTCACTTTGGTACCGGGCGATTTCCAGATTGGCCAGCTGTTGTGGCTTATTTAAATAAAAAACCACCTGAAGGTGGCTAATTCACTTCCAACGCAAATCTAACTTGCGGTGATGCGCGGCGCAATCGCGCAAGTAAAGGTTAATCAGACTTTGGTATGGAATGCCAACCTGCTCCGAGATACCTTTGAAGTAGCCAATTGAATCCTCATCCAAACGAATGGTGATCTGCTTCTTCAGTTGGGAAGCATAAGGATTCTTGCGAGCCTTTGTGAAATCGTATTCTTTTCTCATGATGCACCTTTTATCGGTATTGCTTAGATTCATGTGTGGAAGCCTTACGAGCAGAAATGATCCGGATCACATTTCCTTGCTCACGATAGCAATGGCAGACCAACACAACTTTGAGTGAGCTACTTAGACCCAGAAGAACAAACCTTTCCTCATCATCGGAATGATCAGGGTCATCAATCAATTTTGCGTTTTCATCAAAGAAAACCGTACGCGCCTCTTCGAAAGAAATCCCGTGTTTCTTTTCGTTAGCAGAAGCTTTCCTAAGATCCCATTCAAATTTGATGTTACTCATAATTACACTGTAGTTTAACAGCAGCCAAATCAGTGAGTCAAACAAAAGCCACCCGAAGGTGGCTTGCCAAGTGATTTACCAGGTTAGCAATAAAACTTACTGAGGAATAGGCACAGAAGACCAAGAAACCATTTGCCAGCCTATTGCTCTCTTAGCCCAAACTTGCAAATAGCGGCTCATCACAATCTTCTTAGTTCCGGCGACTTCCACATTAATACGAAGATCTCCGTTGACCAAAACAATATCTCCCATCACGCGAAATTCGCGCTGCAAGATATCTAAGCCGTGGTAGTTGTAATGGCCACTGCCAAGCTTATCGAGGTACTGTTTCTTATCTTCCTGCACTGAGCTGGAATGGATATAGCGTAAATCTTCTCCAATCAAAGGATCTAAAGCCTTGAAGTCTTTATTGAGAATGGCTTGGGATCTTTTTGCATCCGCAGCTTCGATGGCTTGAATGACGTCTTTGTCGGTCATGGGTACTGTCTCCTTAAATTGGGGTTATTTAGGTGAATATAGCTGAATTAGGCAAACGTTTCCCGAGAACCTTTATCAAGCAGCACCTTGCAGATAAAAAGCAATATCATTCCAGTGTTGATAAATTAAAAAAGCTATGCTTCATATGGCTTACAAAAAAACGGAGACTAAAAATGCACAAAATATTCGGTACTTCTAATCGCAGAGCATTGCTTTGCGTATTACTGCTAGTGAGCGCCAGTTCATCCTTACCACTGTTTGCGCAATCGGCATACCCCAACCACTCCATCAAACTGATCACTCCTTTTCCTCCAGGCGGCACCAGCGACATGCTGGCACGTTTGGTGGCCTCCAAATTAAGCGATGGCCTTGGACAGACTGTTACGGTGGACAACCGCATCGGAGCCAGCGGCAATATTGGCCATGAGGCGGCAGCTAAATCACCGCCCGATGGCTACACGCTATTGCTTTCAAACAGCAGCACGACAGTGAACAACCCGCATTTGTTCAAAAAAATGCCTTTTGATCCCATCAATGATTTCGCAGCCATTTCTATCGTGGCGTCTTCCGGTCAAGTGTTGGTGGTCCATCCGTCTCTTCCGTTCACCACGCTTGCTGAGGTCACCGCCTACGCCAAGGCCAATCCTGGCAAACTAAATTTCGGATCAGGCGGCAAAGGTATTCAATCCCACATCAGTGGCGAAATGTATAAAAGTGCGGTGGGTATCAACATCGTCCATGTTCCCTACAAAGGTGGCGTGCTCGCGGTGAACGACCTACTAGCTGGGCATATTCAAATGGTGTTCTCCGACATGGCGCCTGCCATGGCACACATCAAAGCAGGCAAGCTCCGCGCCATTGCAGTCACCAGCGCGCAGCGCGCAGCGGCCCTTCCCGATGTGCCCACCATGATCGAGAGCGGTTTGCCTGGGTTTGAGTCTGGTGTGTGGTGGTCTATCGTTGCACCCAAAGGAACGCCTGTAGAAATAGTCAATCGCGTCAACACAGAGTTGGGCAAGATGGTTCAATTACCCGAAGTGCGTGAGACTTACGCCAAGTTGGGAGTGAACACCCAACACAGCACACCAGCCAAAGTGGTTGAAAGCATCCGTGCTGAATCACCCGTGATGGCAAAAATTTTGAAGGCGGCTGGCGTTGACGCTGAGTAGTTCAAGTTCAAATTTAAATTCACACCCAAATAAAATTATGTCTGTGCACACCCTCCCCACCCAACTTAACCCCGACCTCATACGACAAGCCAAGGTCCATTTGGCTGCAGCCCTCAGACTTGCTGTCTATGACGGCTTTGATGAAGGGATTGACAACCACTTCACAGTGTCTGTACCCGGCCGCGAAGACCAGTACATGGTCTTACCGTTTGGATTGCATTGGTCGGAAGCGCGCGCCAGCGACATGATGGTTTTTAATGAAGCAGGTAAAACGCTAGAAGGCCAAGGCGAGGTGGAGCTTTCCGCGCAAAGCATCCATGCGCCTTTGCACCGAATGACAGGCGCCAACGTGGTGTTGCATACCCACCAGCCTTGGGCGCTTGCTTTAAATATGCTCAAAGACAACCGTTTGATACCTGCAACACAAACGGCAGCTTTTTTGCATCACCGTATTGCCTATGACGACAGCTACACCGGCTTGGCTGCATCCTTGAACGAAGGCGAACGTCTTGCCGGGTTGATGGAGAACAAATCCATCATGTTTTTAAAGAACCACGGTGTGATCACCGTAGGCGAGAACATGGCAGAAGCCTATCGCTTGCTCTACAAACTCGAGCGCGCTTGCAAAACGCAGGTGTTAGCGATGAGTACAGGCCAACCTATCCATGTTTTGGAACAATCCGTGATCGACAAAGTGCGTACGCCCAGCGTGGATGATCGCCACCCCAGAGCAGAACGCGAGCGACTTTATTTTGAAGCGATGATGCGCGTAATTGACCGGGTCAATCCTGGCTACGCAGACTAACTTAACAGCTAGTCACTCCACCGCAATCTCATAAGGCACCGAGTACGCAGACAAAATTTTGTCTGCAGCTTGCCGGTCGTCCTCTGAGGCTTTTTGCAATTGCAATTTAGTATGCAAACCGCTGCCGCCCGTGTTGGTGATGTCTATGCTCCAAGGGCATGTCAAACTTTGCAGTGCTTCTTCAAACACCCTTTTAGCCGCATCCATTTGTAAAACATGCTTCATCGGCTTGCCCACAGAGGTCAGTGGCAACTTGTCAAGAATGAAAATTTCTTTTGGAACAGCGGGCCTCTCTGGAATGCGTTCGCTCGCAAAGCTAAGCAACTCCTCACTAGAGACTTGCATGCCAGGATGGAGTTCTACATAAGCAATTGGCAACTCACCAGCATGGGCGTCAGGCTTACCCACTGCGGCTACCAAGGCTACAAAAGGAGACTGCAACAAGGCTTCTTCAATCAGCCCAGGTTCGATGTTGTGTCCACCGCGAATGATCAAGTCTTTTTGTCGGCCGCTGATACGCAAATAACCTTGTGCATCCATGCTGCCAAGGTCGCCTGATACAAAAAAACCGTTGGGTAGAAATGCGTTTTTGTCTTGGCTGGCATCTAAATACCCACCAGCGACACCCGGACCACCTACGAGCACCATGCCGATTTCATCGATCTCACAGTCTCGCAAAATCGTTGCGCCCTCGCCCATCTTGACGATACGCAATTTGACATACGGCACGCGAATGCCAGAACAACGTCTTCGTACTTCGCCGTCGCGCGGGTCCAACGTGCAGTGGCTTGTGCTCTCTGTCATACCGTAGCTCTGAAGAACTTGCGCACCTGTAACCTCTGCCACACGGTCTTGTACGGCGGGCGCCATAGCGGTAGAGCCTGTTGCGAAATAAGGGCGAAGTGACGAAATGTTCTCGGTAGTCGGTGGGTTCTTAGCGAGTACCGACAAGGTGGTTGGAACGCCAGAGACTTGCGTGATGCCGAACCGTTCGATGAAGCGCCAGTAGTTGGCGATATAAGTTTTGTCGCGCGCTCCAAAAATACTGGGAATAACGGCGCTGTTGCCATTGGCCGTATTGACAAGCCCACGTACCAGCAACCCACCAATATGAAATAGAGGTGTATCCGAGAGCACCACATCGCGGCGCGTAAAAGCAAGTCCGTTATTAGCGGCCCAATGCCTAAACACCATGCCGCCATGCAATATCTTGACGATCTTGGGGTGTCCTGTTGTGCCACCCGAGTGCACATAACAAGCGATGCTGTCACGCTTAGCTGTTTCGCGCGGGAATATGAGTCGGTCGCCTGGGTGCTGAGATGCAGCAGTTAGTAAGTCATCTTTGGCAGGCGCGCTAAAAGCTTCATGCAATGTGAATAACTTAGGTTGGCTAGGCAGGCTTGCAACGGCTGCTTGCACGTTCTCCCACACAGAAAAACCTTCTGTCTTGCCCAAAGCAATGACCATCTTGACTTGTGCGCGTTGCATCAAGTCTGCCAATGCATGTGCATCAAGCATCCAGTTGATGGGAAACACACGCACCGCCAGCAAGCCGCCAATCATGGTGGCAAACAAACCTGGAACGGTGGGAGTGACTACCGCGACCACATCGTCTGCCCCCATTCCAGATGCGCGCAAAAGATTGGCGCATTGGATCGCGCGATGTTCTAGTTCGCCAAAGGTCCATGTACGCACTTCGCCATCGACATTACCGTTGTGCGTGGCATACAAGGCAATCCGACTCGGGTCGTCACGACAACCATCGAGCAAATTTAGAGCAAAGTCCCAACGCGTGATGCGTTCTTCTAGTGGAGTTTTTTCTATGGCTTCGACATCTGCCATAGTGCGAAGCGGGTCGTAGTGGTCTTTTATGACGCCAGCCCCCGGCAGGTAATGGCTCATAGTGCGCCCGCAAGTGCCAATGTGCGTTCAGCTAAACGCACGTTGGCGTAATCGACCATCATGCCCTCGTATTTCACTGCGCCTACACCACGTGCCTCGCCTTCACGGAATGCGGCAATCAAACCACGGGCGTACGCCACTTCCGCCTCGCTAGGAGAAAAGACGGTGTGCATGACATCGACTTGGGTGGGATGGATGGCCATCTTGCCCACAAAGCCCAACTCGCGCGCAATCAAACATTCTTCGCGCAGCATGTCGGTATCTTTGAGGTTCATAAAAACACCATCGACCAGCCACTGCACGCCAGCGGCACGCGCATCGACCACCAGTTTGCTGCGCGGATAAGCTAGCGCCAAACTGCGAGGCGTCCAGCGTCCACCTAAATCGACCATAAAGTCGCCCTGCTCCGCGCTGGCCAATGCCATGCCAACGACCCGCGGTGAGGCTTTGGCAATATCAAAACCATTGCGAAGACCTAAGCAGGTTTCTATCAAAGGCAATATAGACAGGGTTCCTTCTTGGATGCTGTGTTTTGCCTCTACATCTTTCAAAGCTTTGGCTATTGCTTGTATATCGTCAGCGTCATCGGCTTTGGGCAAAACAATGCCAGCCACATTTACCAAACTACCTGCGTCGGCCAAAACTTGGAGGTCGGCCAAGAAATCACCCGCCCTCGGATTGCTGATGCGCAAGAACATCGGTTTCTTTAAACCAGCAGCCAACGCATCGGCGATGTTTTTACGGGCTTCGTCTTTGGCGTTTAGGGGAACGGAATCTTCTAAATCAAAAATCATGGCGTCTGCATCGCCGAGTTGTGCTTTGGACAGCAACTCGGGGCGACTGCCAGGGGCGAACAACAGGGTGCGGAACATCTTGATGGGCTGACTATCCATAACTTATTGACCTTTCCAAACAGGCGCACGCTTTTCTAGAAATGCTTTGGGCCCTTCTTTTGCGTCTTCGGTGGTGTAGAGAAATGACGCTAAATCTTGCTCCAACCGAAGCCCGTCTGCCAAGGTCAAATCTGCGCCTCTGTGCACCGCTGCTTTGGCGCTCCGCACGGCAATGGGGGCGTTGGCTGCTATTTGCTCTGCCAATTGTGTTGCTTTCTCGAGCAACTCTTTGGCAGGCACCACGTATTCGACCAACCCCATAGCAAGCGCTTCTTGGGCTGAGACAGTGCGCCCCGACAAAATCATGTCTAAGGCGCGGGCAGTTCCCACACGGCGTGAAAGGCGCTGTGTACCACCATTACCGGGCATCAATCCACGTTTGACTTCGCCAAATGCAAATGTTGATTCTTCAGCGGCAAAAGTTAGGTCGCACAAAAGCGCGAGTTCTACACCACCACCAATCGCCAAACCATTGACCGCCGCGATGATGGGTTTGTCAAATGCTGCAATGCCTTCATTGTTTTCCCAGCGGTAGCGCTTCATTTCAGCTACGGGTACATCGGCATTTGCTTTAGAAAATTCGCGCAAGTCCATGCCTGCGGAAAACGCTTTTTCACCACAGCCTGTCAGCACCACCGCGCCTACTTCTGCATCGCGACGCAAAGCTTCTAGAGCTTGGCGTAATTCACTTCGCATTTGCATATTGATCGCGTTCATGGCGTCAGGTCTATTGAGTGTCAAGGTGGCGACGCGCCCGTGTTTTTCGACCTGAATGGTCTCAAAGGTGATAGTGTTCATAGGGTTTGATTGGTTGTCCAAATATAGAATAACCCAATCAGGTCATATCACCTGTAGCCTGTTTGTCAGCAATACCTATGAATTTTGGAAATACCAGCGATCAGGAGTTGATGCTCCAGTCCGTGCGCTCTTTGTTAGACGATGTCTGCAGCATGGACTACGCCGCCAAGTGCGACAACAACCATACCCCACCCAGAGAAGCTTTCGACGCGATGGCCCAAAACGGCTGGCTGGGTTTGATTGCCCCTGAATCATTCGGCGGATCGGGCGGATCCCCTACCGATCTCGCTTTAGTTTTGGAAGAAACAGGCCACCATTTTGAAGAATTAGGTTTGTGGCTGTTTCGCAGCTTTACCTATGGGTGCTATGCCATCTTGCAACACGGTACCGATGAACAAAAACAACGCATAGTGCCAGGCGCCGCCAACGGCAAGTTGTCTTTTGCTTTTGCACTGTCAGAGCCTGACTCGGGTTCTGATGCTGCTTCACTTAGAACACGCGCCGTGATCGATGGCGACTATTTCATCGTCAATGGACGCAAGCAGTGGACATCCGGCATGGACATCGCTGACTACGCCTTGGTAGCACTGCGCACCAACGACTTAGGCAAAAAGCAATTGGGTATCAGTACCCTCATGATTGATACCAAACTCCCGGGCATCGAAGTGCGCAAGATCGCCACCTTGGGCCAACATGCCATTGGAACAACCGAAGTTACTTTTACCGACGTGCGCGTGCCACGCACCGCTTTGCTCGGACAACTCGACCATGGCTGGGCTGTCTGCGAAGACACTTTGCGCTATGAGCGTCTATGCCTCTCCGCTGTTCGAATTGGCGCCGCGCGCCGCGCCTTCGAATACGCGCTGGACTATGCCAAGACCCGCCACCAGTTTGGCAAGCCGATTGGCAGCTTTCAAGTCACGCAACACAAGTTTGCCGATATGAAAGTGATGCTTGACACATCGTTCACCATGGTGCGTCGCTACGCGTGGTTGATGGAAAACGGCAAAGCTGAACGCGCGGACACTGCGGTGATTAAGTACTACATCGCCGAGTCTTACAAAACTATTTCGGACATGTGCCTGCAAATCCTCGGGGGCTATGGATACAGCATGGAATATCCAATGCAACGTTTCTTCCGTGACTCGCGCTTGGCCACCATTGGCGGCGGCACTTCAGAGATTCAAAAGAACATCATTGCTTCTACTTTGGGGCTTTGAGTTAACTTCGCCACAAGAAGGCCTACCTATTCATTGGCCTTTTTGGTTTGTAACTGACGATTAACTACAAAGATGCTCTAGCCAAAATCAAGGCTTGTTCAAAAGGATCACTCTCCACCACTTGCGTAACCAAGCCCCATCGCTGGGCTTGTTCAGCATTAAAGGGCCGCCCAGTCAATGTCGCATACGCCAATCCGCGTGGAGACATGACCTCGCCCACTGCTTTGAGAATCTGCCCGCCAGCGACAAAACCGAAATTGATTTCTGGCAAACCTAACTTGGCTTCGCGTTGCGCTACCACCGCAGTGGACGCAGCCACAATGGGCAATCCCCCACCCAAGCAATAGCCTTCGATAGCAGTGAAGATTTTTTGCGGCATTTGGCGCAGCAACTGAATGCGCCAATGCTCGGTGGCTGCCCGCGCACGTAGCAAGACATCGGGCGGGCGAGTCGAGCTGTCGAAGAAGTCCTTCATGTCCATGCCGGCACAAAAATGACCGCCTAAGCCATGGAAGACGATAGCTTTCACAGTTGAATCGGTTTTGGTTTTAAGCAGCACGTCTTCTAACGCTAGCGTCATCTCTACGCCAATGGCGTTGCGTTTGTCTGGTCGGTTTAAGCCTATGCAACGAATGCCGTCTTCTGTGTCTTCAATCTTGAGCATTTTTATGCCCCTGCGCCTGGCTTAGATTTGCCTGCCAGAAAACTCTCAATCGCCAAGGCGCGGGGGGAAGGACACCCGGCTTGGAGAGATTTGATTTCCGCTTGTTGGACAGTCGTGAAACTCAATATGTCTTCCCAAGCGATAGAAGCAACTTGTTGCACCGTTTTTTTGGTGAAGCGCAGTATGAGTGGGTCTTTGGATGCGAGTTCCCGTGCTAATTTATAGGTCTGCTCTTCTAGCTCTGACGCGGGAAAACTTAGCGTAGCCCAGTCGTCTTGTCCCGTGGCGAGAACGATATCGAAAGCTTGTAAGACAGCTAACGCCTGATCATGAATCTGCCCATGCACCATGGCCACAATGGGTTGAGGCAAATCTCGCAAGCCTTGCACAAACTGATGGTTAACTTCCGGATCGGTATCAGCAGCAGAACCAAGGGACGCGCCAAATTGCTCACCTTCGTCGCGCAGCACGATGACGTTGACGTTTTCATCGGCCTGCGCGAATGACAACAGAGCCATGAGGTTATTCATCGCGTTCACGTGTAATGACGTAGTCAACTCTGACGCAATGCTCGCTTGGGCAGCCGGTAATCGAATAGTCAATACACCGTCAACCAGATCAACCGGCGCATAGGGACTAGCGCCCATCAAGCCACTAACTCACACATGATGCGATAAAGTTTTGCCTGGCCTTCAAAACCAATGCCGGGCCGCTCAGGTAAGTTCAACTTGCCCTCAGTCAAACGCGCATCGTCTGCAAATCCACCGAAATCGCCAAAAACACCAGGGTAGGACTCGGCCCCACCAAGGCCAAAGCCCGCGGCAATATGCAAAGACATTTGGTTGCCGCCGTGGGGAAACAGTCCGCTTCTTTGCCAACCCATGGCATCCAACTGAGACAAGGTGCGCGCATATTGGGCAATGCCGTAAGCCTGCGGTGGATCGACTTGGATGACATCGCGGTCACCACGCAGTCCACCGAATCGCACTAGGTTTTCTACGTCTTGGGTGGAGAATAAGTTTTCGCCAGTGGCCAAGGGGCTCTCATACATCTGGGCGATATCGGCCATGAGTCCATAGTCCAACGGGTCGCAAGGTTCTTCGAACCAACGCAATTTGAAGGGGGCTAAGGCCTTGGCGTAAGCGAAGGCGTTCTCGCGGTCAAATTTGCAATTGGCATCTACCGCCAAACGGTCGCCAGAACCTACGACTTGCAGCACGGCTTCTAAGCGGCGTAAGTCTTCAAACAAAGGTAAACCACCGACTTTCATCTTGACCATGGTGTAACCCGCATCAAGATGGCGACGCATCTCGTCTTGCAGGTCTTTGATGGTCTGGCCCGGGAAATACCATCCGCCGCCAACATAACAAAACACGCGGTCTGCAATTTTTCCGCCATTGAAACGTTCTGCCAAAACACGGTGCAAGGGTTTGCGCTCGACTTTGGCTACTGCATCCCACAGAGCGACTTCTATCGTTCCGATGGCGATCGAGCGCTCGCTGTGGCCACCGGCTTTTTCTCGCTGCATCATGCAGGCTACGATTTTTTGAGGGTCTAGGTTTTCACCTGAGGCGTCTAGCAAGCTAGCAGGATCGGCGCGCAAGATACGCGGAATAAAACGATCACGCATCTGTGCACCACATGCGTAGCGGCCGGTGGAATTGAAGGCATAGCCAACAACAGGTTGTCCGTCGCGCACGCAGTCGGTGATCACAGCGACCACCGAAGTGGTCATCTCTGAAAAATCAAAACTCGAATTGCTGAGGGTGGAGTTGAGAGGTACAGCCCTCTCTCGTATGTCGACGATACGCATAGCTAAGTGAATGGTCAGCTAAGAAATTATTCAACCTTGATTTTTGCGTCGCGTATCACTTTGCCCCAACGATTGACTTCGGAATGGATGTAGGTATTGAACTGCTCAGGCGTATTGCCCACAGGGTCGAACCCCATAGAGAAGAGCTTTGTGCGCATATCGGGTTGCGCCACAATTTTGACGATTTCTTGATGCAACCGATCCACGATAGCCTTAGGTGTTCCAACAGGAACTAACAAACCTTGCATGGTCTCAGCTTCTTGTCCACTGATACCCGCTTCGGCTAATGTGGGCACATCGGGCAACTCAGGATTGCGTTTAGCACTTGTAACAGCGAGCGCACGCAAGGCGCCACTTTTCACATGCACCATGGCTGGAGGCAGCGCTGTCACGCCCACAGGTGTGTGTCCTGCAAGGACTGAAGTAATAGCAGGACCTGCTCCGCCAAAAGGCGCACTCACCATGTCAATGTTGGAAGACAAGCGAAGCAGCTCTCCTGAGAGATGCGGTGTTGTACCCACACCAGGGTGCGCGAAACTGTATTTGCCAGGATTTGCACGGATCAAAGCAATAAGTTCTTGAACCGTTTTTGCAGGGACTGATGGATGAACAACGATCAGATTGGGCGACGCACCAGCCAATGAAATAGGTAAGAAGTCTTTGTAGGCGTCATAAGGCACGTTGGCATAGAGACTGGGATTAACAACAAAACTACTGCTGACCATCGTGAGCGTGTAGCCATCGGGTGTGGCTTTGGCGCCCATACCCATACCAATATTGCCCCCCGCACCCGCGCGGTTTTCCACCACGAAGGATTGGCCCATGCTCTCGGTAAATTTTTGCGCCAATATGCGCGCCATGGCATCTGTTGGACCACCAGTTGCAAAAGGCACGATGATGCGCACCGGTTTATTAGGGTAAGTCTGGGCTATGCAAGCAACAGACAACAGCAGGGCCATAAAACTGATAACGATGCGCACGATAAATTTCATTTAAGTCTCCTATTTATTAAGACGAATGCTAGCATCCCTCCGTCATTTGGCAGTTAAAAAAGGAGACATCGTTATGAGTACAAGTATTGGCGTGGTAGGACTCGGCATCATGGGTGCGGCTTACGCACGTAATCTGATGGGTAAAGGTTTTACGGTGATCGGCTTCGATGTCGACACCACAAAACTGAAAGAGCTTGAAGCGCAAGGACTCCAACCAGCAACTTCACCCGCCGATGTGGGTCGCCAATGCGATTTGGTAGTTACGTCTTTGCCAACACCCAAGGCTTTCCATGCGGTGATGTCTGGCCTCAAAGGTTTGACCGAAGTCGGCCGCCCTATCGTGGTGGCGGATACATGTACTTTGGCTTTGAGCGACAAAGAACAAGCCTATGAAGCTCTGACCGCCGCAGGCGTCACTCTTTTGGATTGCCCTGTCAGTGGAACAGGCGCGCAGGCTGCAAAAGGTGATTTGGTATTTTTCGCCAGTGGCGACAAGGCGTCCTATGACCGTATGCGCCCAGCACTGTTAGCCATGGGCCGTGTTGCACATCACCTAGGCGTTTTTGGTAATGGAAGTCGCATGAAGTATGTGGCCAACTTATTGGTGGCTATTCATAACGTATCGACTGCAGAAGCCATGGCTTTTGGCATGAAAGCCGGCATTGCGCCTGAGACGATTTACGACGTGTTGTGCGGCAGCGCAGCGACTTCTCGGATCTTTGAAGTGCGCGGCCCCATGATGGTTAAGAACACGTACGACGAAAACGTATCCGCTACGTTCGTCACCATGGGCAAAGATTTGTCTGTGATTGGCCAGTATGCGCAAAGCATTGATTGCCCCACGCCTTTGTTTTCATTGGCTTCCAACATCCATGCCGCTGCTGTGGCGCAGGGCATGAAAATGTCAGATACCGCGGCAGTGTGCGCGGTAATGGAACGCTTAGCAGGCGTTGACCGCAGCCAAGTGCCAGGGCCTACGCACAGTTAAGCGGGGCTTAACTGCCTTTAAGCGCTTCGTGAAAGGTGGTGATTTGCCTTTTGAGACCAGCAATCATGGATGAGAGGTCTGAGGTAATCATCACCATATCGAAACCGCGCTTGACCGATGCGGCAGCAAACTCAGCGCTCGCGCAATGCATGCACACCTTTTTGCCATGGCGATGGGCCACTTCTTTGATGCGGTCACACGTTGACATATGCAGCGGATCTGGGTTGTCAGCGCGTGGCGCCATACCCAATGCGTAAGAAAGATCTGCTGGGCCGATGTAGATGACATCCACGCCAGGGGTGGCGCAAATCTCTTCCAAATTGTTCAAACCTTCTTTGGTCTCGATCATGGCCATCAACAGGATTTCATCATTTGCTTTAGAGAAATATTCGGGGCCGTGAATTTGCAAAGCACGCACAGGCCCTGAAGAACGGTCACCTACTGGTGGATAACGACAAGCCGAAACTGCTTTGCGGGCTTCTTCTGCGTTGTTGATAAGTGGAACGATGATGGCAGCGGCGCCAAAGTCCAGGGCTTTCATGATGGCGGCGGGTTCATTCCAACCGACACGCACAACTGGAGCCGCGTCGGTCGCTGAAACTGCTTGCAGCATTTCCATCAAACTGCCCAAGTCTGTGACACCATGTTGCATATCGACACAGACTGCATCAAAACCTTGTCTGGCCGTGATTTCTGCGGTGAAGCTGTTGGCGATGGAGATCCATCCCAAGGTGACAGGCTTGCCTTGCGCCCATAATTGCTTAATTTTGTTGGGTTTCATTTTGATTCCTTGTTGTGACCTCGCTGAAGTCTACCCTTTATGTCTACAGAAGAAGTACCCAAAGAGTTCTTACAGGCCTTACAAGAACTTGGCCTCACCAAATCTAGTGCACTTCAGGGAAGTCCACTGACCGGCGGCGTCTCCTCTGACATATGGCGCATAGAAACTGAAAATGGTTTGGTGTGTGCCAAACGTGCTTTGTCTAAACTTCGGGTCGCGGCTGATTGGCGTGCGCCTGTTGAGCGTAATCTCTATGAAGCGCGCTGGTTGCAAGTAGCCCATATGGCATCTGCTGGTTGTGCACCAGAGTTACTGGGCCAGCATGCAGAACTCGGTGTGCTTGTCATGCGCTACCTGCCACCATCAGAATTTCGACTTTGGAAAAAAGAACTGCATGCTGGGCGCGTAGACGCATCCACCGCTAAAGAACTGGGGCATATTCTGGCCAGCATCCACAGTCATGCAGCCAATAGGCCCGAGTTAGCGCATGAGTTTCCAACAGAGAAAATATTCTTTGAAATTCGCTTAGCACCCTACTTGATAGCAACGGCTGAGAAACACCCCAAACTCTCTAGCGCATTGCATGCGCTAGTCGATCAAACGCAACACAACGCCAAAACTTTGGTGCACGGAGATGTCAGCCCCAAAAACATTTTGTTAGGCAAGCACGGTCCTGTTTTACTTGATGCGGAATGCGCTACTTGGGGTGACCCTTCATTTGATTTGGCGTTTTGCCTCAACCACCTGTTATTGAAATGTCTGTGGACGCCCTCTTCCACATCTGATTTTTTACATAGCTTTGGCGTATTGGCCCAAACCTATTTGCAAGGTGTCGATTGGGAGCAACCACAAGCGCTTGAAGCCAGGGCTGCGCGTCTTCTCCCTGGGCTGTTACTCGCGCGCGTCGACGGAAAATCACCGGTGGAATACATCACCGAAGATAGTCAACGTGACCACGTCAGACGAACCGCTGCTGCATTGCTTGTCAATCCAGCCTCACAACTTCAACACATTGCCCAAGCGTGGGCAAAGGAACTCACCACATGACTTCGTCTGCCATCCAATCCATTCACGGACGCCGCGTCTGGGACAGCCGTGGTCGCCCTACCGTAGAAGCAGAAGTCACTTTGCAGGATGGCGCAAAGGGTCGCGCCAT
>Ga0209499_1001501_pt1 | contig 16077 bp, 15 predicted proteins | sample C_130208_EF_Meta_FD_187306 | JGI IMG/M metagenome (GOLD analysis project Ga0209499, IMG submission 187306) | Freshwater microbial communities from Lake Croche, Canada to study carbon cycling - C_130208_EF_MetaG (SPAdes) (version 2) | ecosystem: Environmental > Aquatic > Freshwater > Lake...
CGACGCCGTGGTGGTCAGGTTTCGTCCCTTGCGGCCGAAGCGGAGGTCGACGCCGACATGCACAACGACATAGAGGTCACCGGGCGGTGCTGTGGCCTGACCCGCAGCGCCTCGGCCCTTGACTCGGATCCGCTGGCCGTCCTCGACTCCGGAGGGGATGCGGACCTTGACCGAGCGGGTCGAGGCCTCGCGCCCGGTGCCGTGACAAGAGCCACAGGGCGTCTCGACCACCTGGCCTCGTCCTCGACAGACCGGGCACGGCTGCGAGAGCGAGAACATGCCTTGGTCGTCGTCGACCGATCCCGATCCTCCGCAACGACCGCACGTCGAGACCTGTGTGCCCGGCGCGGCGCCGCTGCCACGACACGTCGAACAGGCCACATCGGAGGGGATGTTGACACTGGTGGTGATGCCGCGGATGGCATCGGCGAACGAGAGGTGCAGACCCGCCTCGAGGTCAGCACCTCGGCGCGGCGCCTGCTGGCGACGACCGCGACCGCGACCGAAGAGGCCACCGAGAAGGTCACCGAGGTCACCGACATCGCCGGTGCGGAAGGTGCTGGGGTCAAAGCCCGTCGGACCACCAGCGAAGCCTCCAGGCCCGCCGGCCATCGGACCCATGCGGCGGACCTCGTCATACTCCTTGCGCCGGTCGGCATCCCCCAGGACGTCGTAGGCGGCTGACACCTCCTTGAAGCGCTCCTCGCCGCCGGGGTTGGTGTCCGGGTGCAACTCCTTGGCCAGCTTGCGATAGGCGCGTGTGATCTCCTTGTCAGTGGCGGACTCCGCCACACCGAGGACCTTGTAGTAGTCCTTCTCGAACCACTCGCGCTGCGCCGCCATTGGACTACCCCCTCACGCGGACCATGGCCGCGCGCAGGGTGGCGCCACGGAAGAGGTAGCCAGCTCGGAGCACCTCATCGACGACCGGTCCCTCGCCCTCGTCGGCTTCGACATGCATGACCGCCTCATGGACCTCAGGATTGAACGGCTCGCCCGCCCCGGGCACGGGCTCAAGGCCGAGTTTGTTCAGGGTGTCGATCAGGATCGAGCGCGCGCTGGTCAGCGCCGCCGCCTCAGCGGAGACCTCTCCCTCGGTGGACAGGTGACTGGCTGCGAGGTCGAACGTGTCGACCACGGGAAGCAACTGCTCGACGACGGCGGCCACCCGGCGGTCCGCTGATTGCTCCGCCTGAGCCGCCGAGCGCTTGCGGAAGTTCTCGAAATCCGCCTGGAGGCGCTGGGCCAGCTGGCGGAATTCATCACGCTCGGCGAGGGCCTGGCTGAGCTCGTCAAGGTCCTCCTCGACGGGCTCAGCCAGCTCGGCCTCGCTGATGATCTCCTCGGCGTCGGCCACGACCTGCTCGGCCGCGCTCTGCTCGTCGTGGATCTCGTCGCTCACGACTCGTCGACGATCTCTGCGTCAACAACCTCATCATCATTGACCTCGCCACCGGCGCTCTGCGCTCCGGCATCGGTCTGGGCGCTGGCGTCATAGAGCTTCTGCGACAGGGCCTGCGACGCCGTCATCAAGGTCTCGGTGCCCGTCTTGATGGCCTCGAGGTCCTCTCCGGCGAGCTTCTCCTTCAGTTCAGCGATGGCCGAGACAGCCTCCGCCTTGTCGGCGTCGTCGAGCTTGTCACCCTGCTCGTTGAGGACCTTTTCGGTCTGGTAGACCAGCGTGTCGGCGGCATTGCGCACCTCGACCTCCTCCTTGCGGCGACGGTCATCCTCCGCATGGCTCTCGGCGTCCTTGATCATCTGGTTGATGGCGTCCTTATCGAGGGACGACTGGCCAGTGATGGTCATGGACTGCTTCTTGCCAGTCGCCCGGTCCTCGGCCGACACGTGAACGATGCCATTGGCGTCGATGTCGAAGACGACCTCGATCTGGGGCACCCCACGAGGGGCCGGCGGGATGTCGACGAGCTGGAACTTGCCGAGCGTCTTGTTGTACATCGCCATCTCGCGCTCGCCCTGCAGAACGTGGACCTCCACCGACGGCTGATTGTCATCGGCGGTGGTGAACACCTCGGACCGCTTGGTCGGAATGGTCGTGTTGCGCTCGATCAGGCGGTGCATCACGCCACCCTTCGTCTCGATGCCGAGGCTCAGGGGGGTCACGTCGAGGAGCAGGATGTCCTTGACGTCACCCTTGAGCACACCAGCCTGGACGGCGGCGCCGATGGCCACCACCTCGTCAGGGTTGACGCCCTTGTGGGGCTCACGTCCCGTCATGCTCTCGACCAGGTCCTGGACGGCGGGGATCCGAGTGGAACCTCCGACCATGATCACGTGGTCGATCTCCTTGGTGGTGAGGCCAGCATCCTTGATGGCCGCTTCGAACGGGATGCGGCAGCGCTCGACGAGGTCGTGGGTGATCTCATTGAACTTGGCCCGGCTCAGCGTCAGGTCGAGATGCTTGGGGCCCTCGGCGGTGGCGGTGATGAACGGAAGGTTGATCTGCGTCTCCTGGGTAGAGGACAGCTCGATCTTGGCCTTCTCGCCGGCCTCCTTGAGGCGCTGCACGGCCATCTTGTCGGCGGCGAGGTCCACGCCCTCGGTGTCCTTGAAGGACTTGACCATCCATTCGATGACGGCCTCGTCCCAGTCGTCACCACCGAGGCTGGTGTCACCGCTGGTCGACTTGACCTCAAAGACGCCATCGGCGATCTCGAGGACCGACACGTCGAAGGTGCCGCCTCCGAGGTCGAAGACGAGGATGGTCTGCTCCGGGGCGTCCTTCTCGAGCCCATAGGCCAGGGCGGCCGCTGTGGGCTCATTGATGATGCGGAGCACCTCGAGGCCGGCGATGGCGCCCGCCTCCTGGGTGGCCGTCCGCTGCGCGTCGTCGAAGTACGCCGGAACCGTGATGACCGCCTGGGTCACGGTGTCGCCGAGGTAGGCCTCAGCATCGCGCTTGAGCTTCATGAGGATCCGGGCCGAGATCTCCTGGGAGGTGTAGGCCTTGCCGTCGATGTCCATCGTCCAGCTGGTGCCCATGTGACGCTTGACCGAGCGGATGGTGCGGTCTGGGTTCGTGATCGCCTGACGCTTGGCCACCTCGCCGACGAGCACTTCACCCGTCTTTGAGAAGCCGACCACCGATGGGGTGGTCCGAGCGCCCTCGGCGTTCGGGATGACGACGGGCTCGCCCGCCTCAAGGACCGAGACCACCGAGTTGGTGGTCCCGAGGTCGATTCCCACAGCCTTCGCCATGATGGTTCCTTCTTTCGTTGGTTGCTTGAACGGTGAACTCCCGGTGCCGCTCGGCTCCGGTTGATAGGTCAAGTGTAGCATAGTTGATACATAACTTGTTAAGTTTTCTTATGCTGAAGATAAGAATCTTTGCGATCAGCCCAGGCTCCTCGGGCTGGCTACGATCGGAGACATGCCAGAGCTGATCCTCCTGCGACACGGGCAGTCCGAGTGGAACGCCCTCAACCTCTTCACCGGCTGGGAGGACGTACAGCTGACGGACCTCGGCCGAGCCGAGGCTGCCGAAGCAGGCCGGCTGCTGGCCGATGGCGGCGTCGACGTGCGGATCCTCCACACCTCGCTGCTGTCGCGGGCCATCTTGACGGCCGACCTGGCGCTCGAGGCCATGGGGCGGCTGTGGCTGCCGGTCAACCGATCCTGGCGGCTCAACGAGCGGCACTACGGCGACCTCCAGGGCCGCAACAAAAAGGAGACCGCGGCGAAGTACGGCACTGAGCAGGTCAAGATCTGGCGTCGTAGCTACGCCACCCCACCTCCGGCGCTGCCCGAAGGTGACCACCGACGCTCAGACGGTGACCCCCGCTACCGCGACGTGGCGACGAGCGATCTGCCGGCAGCCGAGTGCCTTGCGGACGTCGTCGTCCGCACGCTCCCCTACTTCGAGTCCGCCATCGTCCCTGATCTGCACGCAGAGGCAGCGAAGGGTGGGGCCGTGCTGGTGGTCGCTCACGGCAACTCTCTGCGCGCCCTGCGCAAGCACCTTGACGGGATCTCTGACGAGGACATCACCGAGCTCGAGATCCCCACTGGCATCCCGTTCCGCTACGAGTTGGCCGACGACCTGTCGGTGAGGAGCTCGGGCTACCTCGGCGACGCCGACGCGGCTGCTCGAGCTGCTGACGCGGTCGCCAAGCAGGCTGGCTGACCGAAGGGCCCCGGCGCATGCCGTTGGGGCCACGAACAGTCGTCGCTCCGCGAGTGCCCTGATCCCCAATCTGCCCCGCACCAGACCGACTTCGAACGCCCAACGGGCGCCGAACGCACCGCTGGCCACCTCGACCCCAAAGTCCAGCCACGACGCGTGGGGAGACCTCTAGTGGAGGGCATCACCCCAGGGCGCGACGGTCCCCCGGCCCAGATGGACCGGGGGACCGCCACACGCCGGAGAGGCGAGCTAGAGGGCGTCGTGGCCGCGCTCGCCGGTCCGCACGCGGACCGCCGTCTCGACATCGATCACCCAAACCTTGCCGTCACCGATCTTTCCGGTGGACGCTGACTCCACGATGGCATCGACCACCGCCGGGGCATCGTCATCGTCGACGAGGACCTCGAGCTTGAGCTTCGGCACGAAGTCGACCTCGTACTCGGCTCCTCGATACACCTCGGTGTGGCCTCGTTGGCGGCCGAACCCCTGGGCCTCCGTGATGGTCATGCCCGAGACCCCCAGGGTCTTGAGCCGATCCTTCACGTCGTCGAGACGGAAGGGCTTCAGGACTGCGACGATGAGCTTCATGCGCTCACTCCTCTCTTCGTAGCGATGGTGACGGTGTGGATGATGGTTGCGGTGTGCTCCATGGTCCTCACCGCTCCGCCGTCAGCGAGCTGACCCGCTCAGCGAAGGTCTCCCTCGGATAGGCCTCCTCGTCGTGGATGGCCAGGTCGCCCACCTCGAGCACCTCATCCTTCTCCCGCAAGCCGCGGCAGACGAACTTCGTGATGTAGAGCAGGATCGCGCTCATCACTGCGGTGAACACGATGATCCACGCCGCCGTGAGGAACTGCTCCCACAGCTGGTGGAACGAGTGGGTGTAGAACCAGCCACCGACGCTGAACGAGCCTTCGCCGTTGTAGTCCTTGCCCGTCACGCCGTAGACCGTCTGGGACGGGTCTGCGACCAAGCCGATCATGAGGCCACCGACGAGGCCGGCGAAGCCGTGCGTGTAGACCACGCCCAAGGTGTCGTCGACCTTGGAGAAGGGCTTGACCTTGGGCAGGTAGTTCCAAGCGATCCAGACCACAGCCGAGGCGGTGACGCCCACGGCGATGGCACCGACGCCGCTCACGAAGCCCGCCGACGGTGTGATCCCGACCAGTCCGCAGATCATGCCGTTGATGGCACCGAGGAACGTTGGCTTCTTGGCCTTCGAGAACACCATGTCGAAGATGAGCCAGGTCAGCAGGGCCACGGCGGTGGCGATGTTGGTGTTCAGCACCGCTGCCGAGGTGTCCGCACCGGCGTAATAGGGGGCTCCACCGTTGAACCCGTTCCAGCCGAGCCACAAGATGCCGGCACCGACGGCCACCATCATGAGGTTGTTGGGCAAGGCGTGTGTGCGGTCACGCAGGAGTCGAGGTCCAACGATCGCCGCCGCCACGAAGCCGGTGACACCAGCCGAGAGGTGGATGACATACCCACCGGCGAAGTCAACCGCACCCTTCTGGGCGAAGAATCCGCCACCCCAGATGAGCGCCGCGTTGACGGCGTAGACGAAGGTGATCCACAGCGGAACGAACACGAGCCACGCCTTGAACTTGAACCGACCGAGCACCGATCCGAGGAACAGCAGCGGGGTGATCGCGGCGAACATCAGCTGGAAGTAGGCGAGCGACGACGTCGGGAAATGGAACGGCACGAGGGTGTTGGTCCCCGAGACCGCCTGCGACTGCTCCGACACTCCGCTCAAGATGGGCTTCGGGTGACCGATGAGCCCTGACCAGAACGAGCCGTCAGCTCCGAGGTGCGCCTGTGGCCCGAATGCCATCGAGTAGGCCCAGAGCACCCAGACCACCACGGTGATCGAGAACCCTGCGAACACCATGAGAAGGGTGTTCACCACCCACTTGCGCTGGACCAGTCCTCCGTAGAGCACTGCGATGCCCGGAAGGCTCATCAAGCCGACCAGGGTCGCCGCAACCAGCTGCCAGGTGTTGTCACCTGGGTTCAACCAGTTGGGGTATGGGATATTCGTGACTGCTTCGATCACGAGTACTTCTCCTCTCCTATTCAGAGCGGGGACGGGGCACCGCCCCGTCCGCCACTGAGCGTGACTCCAGTATGAGAGGCCAGGATTTCGCCACTGTTCCACCGTTGTTACGAGCGCGTGAACAAGGCCGGCCCGGTAGCATCGTGGACATGGCAAGCCTCAGCGACCGCGACCTCTCCTCCATCTGGCTCTTCTCGGAGTGCACCGCCAAGGAGCGCAAGACCATCACCCGGGCTCTCGACGAAGTGGTCGTCGAGCCCGGCCGCGTGCTCGTCGAGGAGGGCACACTGGGCAAGGAGTTCTACTTGATCGTCTCGGGGACCGCCTCGGTGCGGCGCAAGAACCGCAAGGTCGCCAGCCTCGTCGCCGGCCAGCACTTCGGCGAGCTCGCCCTGCTCGACCGCCACCCTCGCAACGCCACCGTCGTTTCCGAGACACAGATGAACCTCCTCGTGCTCGGTCAGCGCGAGTTCAACGGACTGCTTGAGACCACCCCCTCGCTCGCTCGCAAGCTGATGGCGGCCATGGCCGCCCGTCTGCGCGAGCAGGACCGAAAGTCGTTCCAGTAGCCCTGCTCCCTTCGGCGAAAGCCACCGGGGACCAGTCGATGGCGTGAGCGATCGAGGAGCCAGAGATGGCGGCCCCTCGACCAGGACCCGGGTCCAGATTGGCCTGATCGGTCTGCCCGTCGCCGTCGTCGCCATTGGTGGGTGGTCCCATCGATGGGTCTCTGACGATGCCTACATCGACTTCCGGGTGGTCGGGAACGTCCTCGCCGGCCACGGGCCCGTCTACAACGTGGGCGAACGGATCGAAGTGATCACCAACCCCATCTGGGTCGGGATCCTGACCCTCGTGCGCGGCACCCTCGGTTCGCTGCCCACTGCCTGGTGGGCGGTGCTCCTCGGCTTGACTGCAACCGCGTTGGGGGTAGGGCTCTCGGCTGTCGGATCGGCTCGACTCGCTCGCCGACGAGGGGCGTCGGTGGTCATTCCGGCAGGAATGCTCTGCTTGGTATGCGTGGACGCGATGTGGGACTTCGCCACCTCGGGCCTCGAGACCGGCCTGACATTCGGGTGGATCGGGCTGTTGTGGTGGCTCCTGGTCCGCCGCCTCGAGACCGGACGAGGCGCCACCGTACTCGGCCTCCTGGCCGGCCTCGGGCCCTTCATTCGGCCCGACCTCGGCCTGGTGTCCGTCGCCTTCGCCGGAGGACTCGTGGTCCTGATGACCACGTCCCCGAGCTCCAAGGACCGCCGACTCCTCGCCGCCGGCGCCTTCCTTGTCCCTCCGGTACTCCTTGAGCTGCTGCGAGCCGCCTATTTCGGAATGCTCCTCCCCAACACCGCCCTGACCAAGTCCGCCTTCACCCCCTGGCCGTCACAGGGCCTGCGCTACCTCCTCGACACCCTCGACCCCACTTGGATCTGGATACCGCTCCTCATCCTTGGCGGTGCCGCCGTGCGCCGGGGGGTCCGCTGGGGAGCAGGAGGCCATCGTCTCGATCTCGCACTCCTGCTCGTGCCGGTGGTCGCCGCCATGGCCGATGGTGTCTATGTCGTGGTGATCGGGGGGGACTTCATGCACGCCCGCATGCTGCTGCCCAGCCTGTTCCTCCTCGCCGGAGTGCTTTGGCTCGACCCGCATGACCGGATCGAAGGGTCGCTGACCGTTGGGGTCGCGCTCTTCTGCATGACTGGCATCACGGTCATCCGCTACCCCGTCCGAACGGTCGCGGCCAACGGGATCTCCAACGAACGGGGCTACTACATCGCGGTGAGCGGAAGCACCCATCCAATCAGCCAGGCCGATTATCACCAGACGCTCACCGCCATCAGCGGCCGCCATCTCGCACGGCTGGCCAGCCGGGTTCCGCCGAGATCATCGTCAGTCCTGGTCACCTCGATTCCAGGGGCTGTTCGATCTTGGGCGGTCGTCCCCTGTCGTTCGGTCGTCCCGGCCCGACTCATCGCCCCGGTCGTGACCATCGGAGTCAACGGGGTAACTGCGGGGAGCACGGTCTACCTCTTCGACCTGCTCTCGCTGGCCAACCCGATCGGCAGCCATCTCGAGCGGCCGAGCCCGAGCGGTCGGCCCGGCCACAACGATCCGACACCACAAAGTTGGATGGTGGCTCGGTTCGTGCCGGCCTCGTCACTCGGTCCCGTGAGCTCTGTCGAGCGCCGGCTCGATACGGGTGAACGACGTCAGCTGGCCTGCCCCACCATGGCTGGCTACCTCCACGCCATCACGGGCACCCTCACCCCGGGCCTCGTCTGGGGGAACCTGCGGCATTCGCTGACCTGGACGACCTTGCGTATCCCGGCGACGCCTGGACTCCGGACCCCCTGCCCACGGTGAGGAACCAGCTGGTGACGCGACGGTGCCCCGACCACAGGGCCGGGGCACCGTCGACGTGAGCGACTGACGGCTCAGGAGTCCTCGCTCAACTCCTCAGTCGGGGCCGGTGCCGCGGGGGTCGCCGGAGTAGTCGCCAGCAGGGACTCCTCGACCACCTGAGAGATGTCCATCACCCGGACCTCGTCACCCTTGCCATTCGCCTGAACGGCATCGTCGAGCATGATCATGCAGAACGGGCAGGCCGTCGAGACGATATCGGCACCGGTTCCGAGGGCCTCCATGGTGCGCTCCATGTTGACCCGCTTGCCGATGTTCTCTTCCATCCACATGCGCGCCCCACCGGCGCCGCAGCAGAAGCCCTTCTCTCGACAACGGCCCATCTCGACCTGCTTGACCCCGGGGATGGCATCGAGGACGTTGCGGGGCTCGTCGAATACCCGGTTGTGGCGGCCGAGGTAGCAGGGGTCGTGGTAGGTGACAGTGCCCGAATAGCTCCCACCGGGGGTCAGCTTGCCCACCTTGACGAGGTGGCTCAGCAGCTCTGCGTGGTGGATGACCTCGAACTCTCCGCCGAGGGCGGAGTATTCATTCTTGATGGTGTTGAAGCAGTGGGGGCAGGTCGCCACGATCTTGGTGACCTTGGCCTCCTTGAGCGTCTCGATATTCGCCTTGGCGACCTCCTGGAAGAGGTACTCGTTGCCGAAGCGCCGAGCCGGGTCACCCGTGCAGGACTCCTTTGGCCCGAGGATGCCGAAGGTCACCCCCGCCCGGTGGAGCATGCGGGCGGTCGACTCGGCCTGCTTCTTGCCCCGGTCGTCGAGTGCGCCGGCACAACCGACCCAGTACAGGTACTCGACGTCGTCGGGGATCTCGCCGGTGATGATGGGGACCTCGAAGTCGAGATTCTCGATCCACTCGGTCCGCTTGGACCCGCCGAGACCCCAGGGGTCGCCCTGGTTCTCAATGTTCCGCAGGAACAAGTTGGCCTCTTGCGGGAAGCGCGACTCCATCAGCACCTCATAGCGACGCATGTCGACGATGGCGTCGACATGCTCGATGTCCACCGGGCACTCCTCGACGCATGCTCCACACGTGGTGCAGGACCAGAGCACATCAGGGTCGATGACGCTCGGGACGAGGGACTCGACCTCGGCGGCCTCCTCGTTGCCCTCAGAGAGCAGACGATCGGCCGAGGCAAACATGTTGTCGCGAAGCGCCATGATCACGAGCTTTGGCGACAGCGGCTTCTCGGTGTTCCACGCTGGGCAGGCACTCTGGCATCGACCGCACTCGGTGCAGGTGGAGAAGTCGAGCATCTGCTTCCAGGTGAAGTCCTCGATCTTGCCGACACCAAAGACCGTGTCTTCGGTCACGTTCTCCATGTCCATGTCGGGTGTCTTGTCGAGACCTCCGAGAGCCCGGGGGCGACGAGAGGTCCCGACATTGATCGGGGCCAAGAAGATATGGAGGTGCTTCGAGTAGGAGACGAAGACCAAGAAGCCAGCGATGACGCCGACATTGGCGATGAGGAAGACCGCCTCGATCACGCTGTTGACCCCGGTGCCCAGAGGGTGCAGGAGAGTGGCGACGGCCTGGGAAAAGAAGGGCCACCAGTTCTTTGATGTACCTGAGGCCGGGTCCTGGAACGGGAAGTGACCGGTATTGATCTGGGCGGCCCGATAGACGACGAGCGTGACAATCACGCCCGCGATCGCGCCGAGGACCAACCAGGCTGCGCCCGTGTGGCTGCCGTAGAAGCGACTCTGACGCTGCTTCTTCGCCGGTGCGTTCTTGATGCGGATGATCGAGAAGACCACCAGTGACACAAGCACGGCGGCGGCGAAGAAGTCCTCAATGAAGCCGATTGCGGACCAGTGCCCGATCACTGGGATTGCAAAGTCACGAGCAAAGAGGGCTCCGTAGGCTTCGATGATCGTGAGCAGCAGGACCGTGAATCCCCACATGGTGAAGAAGTGCGCCAGGCCCGGGATCGTCCACTTCAGCAGCTTGCGCTGGCCGGCGACCTCGACGATCTCAGCCTCGGCGGCCTTGGCGAAGCCCTGAAACGGACGCTTCGCGGGAGCACCCGACCTGATGAGCCTGGACAGCCAGTGAAATCGGCGGCCGGCGATCGCGAAACAGACGATCGTGATTCCGAGGCCGAGGATGATGCGGGTGAGCACGACTGCGTCTCCTATGTGGTCGGGGGAGGTAGGGCGGACTAGGAGCGAGGACGGAAGTTGTCGGAGTAGCGACTCGGAGTCGGGCCACGTTGGCCCTTGTACTTCGATCCGAGACCCTTGGCGCCATAGGGGCGCTCTGCTGGTGTGGTCATCTGGAAGAAGCTGATCTGGCCGATCTTCATGCCCGGGTAGATGGTGATCGGCAGGTTCGCCACGTTGGACAACTCGAGCGTGAGGTGGCCGTCCCACCCGGCGTCGACGAACCCGGCGGTCGAGTGGATCAGGAGGCCGAGGCGACCGAGGCTGGACTTGCCCTCGAGCCGCGCCACGAGGTCGTCAGGGAGCGCAACGCGCTCGCTGGTGGAACCGAGGACGAACTCACCCGGGTGGAGGATGAACGGCGTGTCGGGACCGACGTCGACGAGCTCGGTCAGCTCCTCCTGGTCCTCCCGGACGTCGATGACTCGCGACGTGTGGTTCTTGAAGGTGCGGAAGAACTGATCGACGTGGAGATCCACCGAGGACGGCTGGATGCACTCGTCGCCCAGCGGGTCGATGACGATCGAGCCCTTGTCGAGCGCTTCCCTGATAGATCGGTCGGAGAGAACCATCGCTCAGACGATAGTTGCCCGGACGCAGGGCGTGGTAGTCCTCAGCAGCGAGGGCTCACGGTCGGCCTACAGCCCGAGCTGGTCATCGATCAGGCCCAGCGTGATGCGGGCTGCGTCGGTATAGGTCTTCTCGCCGATGAAGACGTGCTGGGTCCCGGTGTACATGTCTCGGAACGCGCGCTCGAGTCGACTCCCTTCTCTGATGGCCGAGGTGCCTCCGGCGAGGTGGGCCCACTCGACGACCTCCCGGCTGGCCTCGGTGGCGTAGGTCGCCGCCACCCGAAGCTCGGCGCGCTTCGATGGGGTGAACTCCTCGCCGGCCTTCATGGCCGCCTCGGCTGAGTTGAATGCGTCGAGGACGAGCAGGCGCGCTGCTCGCCACATCGCCGTGTGATGCGACAGTCCCCGTTGGAACGTGGGCCGATGAGCCAGTGACGCCTCATCACCCATCCGCACCTTGCCAATGGCCAGTTCTGCAACGTCGTCGAGGGCGCTCTTGGCCACCCCAAGCGCCCAAGCAGCGTGACCGGCAGCCGTCACCGGCATAAGCCCCATCCGGAAGACGACCGACGATCCTCGTTGGGGTGTGGTCTCAAACAGGGCGAAGACTCGATGTGCAGGGACGAACAAGTCGCCGACGTTGTAGTCATAGGACCCGGTGCCCTTGAGGCCCTGAACATGCCACCCATCAGTGAAGGTGATCTGCTCGCGCGGGATGACCGCCACCAGTAGCGGAGGGATCCCGTCGGACCCGAGCTCCATCTCGCCGTCGGCCGTGGGGATGAACCCCGCCGCCACGTACTCGGCGTGACCAGTCCCGGAACCGAAGTTCCAGGCTCCGGTAAGCCGATATCCGCCATCTACCGCTTCACCAAGGCCGTTGGGGAAGAACTGACCGCCGACCGTTGAGCGGTTCTCCCGGCTCGTGAACACCTCCGCGAATCCGGCGGCGGGAAGATAGGCGGCAGCGGCAGCGGCTGAGGGGATGTTGGCGATCCCGATCCAGCCGAGAGAACCGTCTTGCCAAGCCATCTCGATCCACGTCTCGATCATCTCAGCGAAGGTCGGCTCTGAACCGCCCGCCTCCGCCGGGTTGGCCCAGGTCATCAGCCCACACGCCCAGAGAGCGCCAACCATCTCCTCGGTCAGCGTGCGCTGCTCCTCACAGCGCTGGGCCTCCTGAGCAGTCAGATCTCTCAGTGAGCGCGCCGCCTCTACTCCCGACATCATCAGCATCAGATTCCCATCTGGTCGAGCAGGCCGACTCGCAGCCCGGCAGTAAATCCCCCGTCGACGACGAGCGCGTGTCCGGTAATGAAGGAGGCGTCGGCTGATGCGAGGAAGGCGACGGCAGCAGCCACCTCTGACGCCTGGCCGAAGCGACCCAGGAGATGCTCCTCTCGCATGCGTTCGGTATAGCTCGCCATGCCATCAGGATCGATGATCGATCGGAGCATTGGTGTGTCAATCGCGCCGGGGCAGACGCAGTTCACCCTGATTCCTCGGCGCCCGTAGTCAATTGCAATTGACTTGGTCAGCATGACCACACCACCTTTGGAGGCGTTGTAGGAACTCCCGCCCTCGGTCCCCTCAAGACCTTCGATGGATGCGATATTGATGATGCTGCCGCTCTCGAGCGGCAACATGGCGATGGCCGCGTGTTTCGCCACCAAGAAGGTCCCCTTGAGGTTGATGTCGACCACACGATCCCACTCAGTCTCGTCGAGGATGTGGACAGGGCCGCCTCCCGCCACTCCTGCAGCATTGACGACGATATCGACGCGTGAATGCTCAGCGACAACCTCGGCGAAGAGCGCAGCGATGGCCTCCTCGTCTCGGACGTCGAGCCGTCGATCGGCGCCGTCAGCCACATCGACCGTGACGACCGTCGCTCCTTCCGCTCCGAGTCGGGTGGCGCTGGCCGCACCGATTCCCGACGCACCTCCGGTGACGACCGCCACCATTCCCTGAAGCCGCTGCTGCATCGTCCCCCCGGACCTCGGTGCTCGAGAAGACCCTCTCGTCGCTGGAAGCGACCGTAGGAGGGAGGCGGGGGTTGGTCAAGACCGCACCAGCGAATTGTGGACTTCGGGAGAGGTCATGTCACCGGGCCGGCTCAGCGCGACGTGCGCCGTACCCCAAAGGCACGTCGTCGCGCACGATAGGATGAGGCATCCTGCGGGTGTAGTTCAGAGGCAGAACATCAGCTTCCCAAGCTGAGAACGCGGGTTCGATTCCCGTCACCCGCTCCAATCGTGACCTGCACCTTTAGGCCTTCGGGTGCCTCGGGTGCACCTTCCGACGTCGGTGTCGTGCGACTTCCGTGCGACTTCTCGCTGCCGCTCAGGTGGGCAACTGTCTCTTCGGCCATGCGAGACAGCGCCTCAGCCAACATCTCCTGCCGCTCTGGGTTTGTGTGCTGGTAGATCTTCGACGAACTCCGATTGGAGTACCCCCTCGTGCCAGCAACTCGGCTTCCGTGGCACCCAGTGCGCCGTAGGTCGTGTGATGGAAGTGGCGCCCGTCGTGGAAAGTGAAGCCCTCTAGTCCTGTCGCCTTCCGAGCCGCAGTCCATCACGATGGAGGGTGTCCGCTCTCATTGGACCGCCCACCTTTGATTGGAACAAGAACGAGTCGCTCTCGGGTCCCACATAGCGATCTAGATGGTCGTGAATCATTGGGGTCTGCTGCATGAATTGGTGACATCCAGACCTGCCCCCCCCGAAAGGTTTCCTCATTACCTGTTGAGATCGGACCAGCAGACCTTGACACGTATCTGTTGTGTCGTACACTTGTACGTACGGCAAGGAGCACCCAATGACGGTCAAGGACAAGCGCAGAGAAGTTCGGATCTCTTCAGTTGACGACGAGTTGCTCGTCGAGGCTGCGGGCCTGCTCGGGGTCTCGGTCTCTGAATTCCTATTGGATCGAGCCCGCGCCGAGGCGGCGTCCATCATCGAGTCCCACCGGTCGATCGTGCTCACCGATGCTGCCTTCAGTCAGTTCCTCGAAGTCCTTGATGCGCCCGTTCGTCCACCCGAGGCACTCGTCGAGCAGGCCCGGAAGGCGCGGCGGCTCAAGCGAGCCGACTAGGTGCGGGTCGAGCGACTCGACCCCTCGTTCGATCTGAACGGATTCGCCTGTGGTGTCGCAAAGCTCGATGTCTGGCTGCGTGACCATGCCGTCGAGAATCAACGGCGCAACCTCTCGCGCACGTTCCTCCTGATCGACGACCACGATCACGTCGCTGGCTACTACGCGCTGACCATGGGCGGCGTTCGTCGCGAAGCACTCCCGCCTCGATACGGTCGAGGATTACCCCAAGTTGAAATCGGCATGGTCTTGCTGGCGCGACTGGCGATCGACGAATCTCACCAGGAAGAGGGCCTTGGCAGGGACCTCCTCATCGAGGCGATCGAGCGAGCTTCCAGCGCCGGTACGCAAGTGGCTGCGAGGTTCATCGCCGTCGATCCCATTGACGAGCGTGCGCGAACCTTCTACGCGCACTTCGGCTTCAGAGACGTTTCCGGCGATCCTCAGGGGAGGATGTTCCTACGCATCGACGAGGCAATCCTCGCTCTTCGAGATGCTGCCAACTGAACCATTTTGGGCGACCGCGAATCGTCGTGAGCAACTACCCGCTGGTGTCGTCGACGCCGCTTGAATCCACTTTTTGGTCGTCGAGGGTCACCGATGGCTCTGCGAGAGCCCAGCAATCGAAATCACGACAACGAATCTGCGTCTTGCAGGGCAGAAGATCCATCTCCAAGGGAGTACCAATGGATGAGCTCGCATACGTCATGGCGCCGGGCACTCTCGATCATCTTGCGCAGTTGGTGGGGAGGAGGTGGGAGTGCGTGGGGACAGCAGGCATGGTCATCGACAACCTGATCACGTGCCCGGCTCTCATCGTGACCAGCGACACCACCATTGCACTCTCGATCTTGGACAACGAGGTGTTCGCTGGTGGTGAGTATCAGACGCTCACCCTGATTGAAGAGATCGAGCCAGGCGCCAGCGTCGATGCTGCGAAGAACCAGGGTTTGGTCTTCTTCTACGGAAAGGGAGAGCGAGTTGTCTCCGTCTCGGTGGTCCGCGAAGAGCTCAGAGAGGTCGCCGAGGGCAGGGAGACGTTTCGGTTGCTCTCGGACTCTGGCGTGGTCATCGCTCTCGAGTCGATGGTGGTCGCAGTTCAGCGCCGAGGTGTAGATGGATTCGATTTCGTGGTCAATCGAGCTCCCTCGGCGGCAGAGCTGGAGTTCTACCCGACCGATCTTGGTTGGCCGACGAACCTCAGCGTCACCTACGAGTACGCCCGACACTTGATCCACCTTGTCTGACCCGCTGCTGCGCCCAACGGCTCTTCGTGCGTGATCCGTGCGCGAAGGAGGGCGCAACTGAGCGCAATCGGTGATCATCCAGGCTCAGAAGAGTCCAGCAATCGCAGGGATTCCGGGCCGTATACGACGGCGCGGAATTGCTCCGGGTCACTTCCCAAGCTGAGAACGCGGGTTCGATTCCGGTCACCCGCTCCAAGGGGTACGGATTGCGTGTGGTAGACCGATATGTGAACACTGTGAACTTCCCATCAGCGACATATCGGTAGTGCTCCTTGGGCTTGCCTCCATGGAGGCATAGCTGCGAGAGGCGATTTCAATGTACTACCAATCAATCTTCCGACAGATCCCGACCACCGCTAGCCGAACAAGCCGTCTGGTC
>Ga0209499_1001503_pt1 | contig 16071 bp, 16 predicted proteins | sample C_130208_EF_Meta_FD_187306 | JGI IMG/M metagenome (GOLD analysis project Ga0209499, IMG submission 187306) | Freshwater microbial communities from Lake Croche, Canada to study carbon cycling - C_130208_EF_MetaG (SPAdes) (version 2) | ecosystem: Environmental > Aquatic > Freshwater > Lake...
ATTAACTTCGCTTGCGTTACTCTTCAAGGTCTCTTCAGCAAGGCGTTTAACTTCTAACGCTTTCGCCTCATCCAGATCATGTCCACGGATCGCCGTATCAGCAAGCACAGTCACTAGGCCTGGTTGAACCTCTAGAATGCCGCCAGAAACAAAGATTAATTGTTCATCACCTGCTGCTAATTTAATACGTAACGCACCTGGCTTAATACTTGTAAGCATAGGCGTGTGACGTGGATAAATACCAACCTCACCCATCATCGCAGGTGCGACAACGAACTCTGCCTCACCTGAAAAGATAGATTCTTCAGCACTGACTACATCGATTTGTATTGTTGTTGCCATATTAGTTACCTATTTGCTTTCTGTCTGTTTAGCTAGTTTTTATAGCAAATTACAGAGTTTTAGCTTTTTCTACCGCTTCTTCAATTGCACCAACCATGTAGAACGCTTGTTCTGGCAAGTGATCGTAATCGCCGTTCACAATACCTTTGAAACCTTTGATAGTTTCTTTTAATGGTACGTACTTACCAGGCGCGCCAGTAAACACTTCAGCAACGTGGAAAGGTTGTGACAAGAAACGTTGAATCTTACGTGCGCGGGCAACAGCCAATTTATCCTCTGGCGCCAATTCGTCCATACCAAGAATTGCAATAATGTCGCGCAACTCTTTGTAACGTTGTAGTGTTTGTTGAACGCTACGTGCAACTGCATAGTGCTCTTCACCAACCACGAGTGGATCCAACTGACGTGATGTTGAGTCAAGTGGGTCAACCGCTGGGTAAATACCCAATGATGCGATGTCACGTGACAATACAACTGTTGAGTCCAAATGTTGGAACGTTGTAGCTGGTGATGGATCGGTCAAGTCATCCGCAGGAACGTAAACCGCTTGGATAGAAGTAATAGAACCTACCTTAGTTGATGTAATACGCTCTTGTAAGCGACCCATTTCTTCTGCCAATGTCGGTTGGTAACCCACCGCTGACGGCATACGACCTAGCAACGCTGATACTTCAGTACCAGCCAATGTGTAACGGTAGATGTTATCCACGAAGAACAAGATATCGCGGCCTTCGTCACGGAATTTTTCAGCCATCGTCAAACCTGACAACGCAACACGTAAACGGTTACCTGGTGGTTCGTTCATTTGTCCAAACACCATAGCTACTTTTGATTCAGCCATGTTGTCTAGTTTAATAACGCCAGCTTCAGCCATCTCGTGGTAGAAGTCGTTACCCTCACGCGTACGCTCACCTACACCTGCGAACACTGATAAACCTGAGTGCTCTTTAGCGATGTTGTTAATAAGCTCAAGCATGTTAACTGTTTTACCCACACCAGCACCGCCGAACAAACCAACTTTACCGCCCTTAGCAAACGGACAGACCAAGTCAATCACCTTGATGCCAGTTTCTAGCAAGTCTACTGATGGAGATAATTCTTCAAAAGTAGGTGCGTGTTGGTGAATCTCGCGACGTTCGTCTGTTGCGATTGGACCCGCTTCATCAATTGGACGGCCTAGCACGTCCATCACACGACCTAGTGTCGCTGTACCTACTGGCACAGAGATACCAGCGCCAGTAGCTTTCACTGACATGCCGCGACGTAGCCCGTCACTTGAACCCATCGCAATGGTACGAACAATGCCGTCACCTAATTGCTGTTGAACTTCAAATGTCAGACCAGCTTCTGCTGTAGAACCTGCTTCGTCTAATACCAAGGCTTCATAAACCTTAGGCATTTGGTCACGCGGAAATTCCACGTCAACAACAGCGCCGATACACTGTACAACTTTACCTTGACTCATCTTAATGATCCCCATCTATGCTTAATTCGATATTTGTATTCGATATTGATGTCGTAATTAACCCGATACCGCTGCCGCACCACCAACGATTTCAGAAATTTCTTTCGTGATCGCTGCTTGACGCGCTTTGTTATAAACCAGTTTCAATTCGCCAATCACAGTCTTCGCATTATCAGACGCTGCTTTCATCGCAACCATACGAGCACTTTGCTCAGATGCCATGTTTTCTGCGACTGCTTGATAAATAACAGATTCAACATAACGAACCATTAAATCATCAATCACTACTTGCGCATCAGGCTCGTAAATGTAATCCCAGTGACCCTTAGGTGCTCCAAGACTCTCACCTGAAAGTGGGAGGAGTAGCTCTAATTTGGTTTCTTGTTTCATTGCGTTAATGAATTTGTTGTAAACAACATACAACTGATCAATTTCGCCTGCAACGTAAGCATCCAACATCACTTTAATTGGGCCGATAAGTTTTTCCATCTGCGGTGCATCGCCCAAACCAGTCATCTGCGATTTCACATTTGCACTGATACGGTTCATCAGACCTAAGCCCTTGTTACCGACTGCACACACTTGTACAGAAAGATTTTCAGCTTCCCAAGCTTGCATTTGATTCACTGCAACGCGCAACACGTTGGTGTTCAAGCCACCACACAAACCTTTGTCGGAAGTTACAACGATCACGCCGACGTTTTTGACGCCTTCACGTTTAACTAAGAAAGGATGCTTGTACTCAGTCTCAGCATGAGACATGTGCGCCGCAACATTGCGAATCTTTTCTGCGTATGGACGGGCAGCGCGCATACGTTCCTGCGCTTTACGCATTTTCGATGCCGCCACCATTTCCATGGCTTTCGTGATCTTACGTGTATTTTCTACACTTTTGATCTTGGTTCTAATTTCCTTACTACCAGCCATTATTTAGCTCCAGCTTGAGTACGAATTAATAAGCGCTATTTGCTTTGAAATCTTCAATAGCGGATGTCAATTCTTTGTCATCTTCTTTTGATAGATCTAAAGTTGATTCAATGCGCTCTACCAAGGCTTTGTATTTAGCTTTAATGAATGCATGCAATGCAGATTCAAATGCCAATACTTTAGTCACTGGCACGTCATCCAAGTAACCCTTGTTAGCTGCTTGCAAGCTGATTGCCATTTCTGATACAGAAAGTGGCAAGTATTGTGCTTGCTTCATCAACTCAGTCACTAAGCGACCGCGTTCAAGTTGCTTACGTGTTGCTTCATCCAAATCTGAAGCGAACTGAGCAAATGCCGCCAATTCACGGTATTGCGCTAGTGCCAAACGTACACCACCGCCAAGCTTCTTAACCACCTTAGTTTGCGCAGCACCACCAACGCGAGACACTGAAATACCAGCGTTAATCGCAGGACGGATACCAGCGTTGAACAAGTCTGTTTCCAAGAAGATCTGACCATCAGTAATTGAAATCACGTTAGTCGGAACGAATGCAGAAACGTCACCAGCTTGTGTTTCAATGATTGGCAATGCAGTCAATGAACCTGTTTTACCTTTAACTTCACCATTGGTGAATTTTTCTACGTACTCTTCGTTTACACGCGCAGCACGTTCTAACAAACGTGAGTGAAGATAGAACACGTCACCTGGGTAAGCTTCACGGCCTGGTGGACGGCGCAGTAGTAGAGAGATTTGACGATAAGCGATCGCTTGTTTTGTCAAATCATCGTAAATAATCAATGCGTCTTGACCACGGTCACGGAAGTATTCACCCATCGTGCAACCTGAGTACGGTGCAATAAATTGCAACGCGGCAGAGTCAGATGCTGAAGCCGCAACAATGATTGTGTACTCCATCGCACCATATTGTTCAAGTTTACGTACCACGTTAGCAATGGTTGAAGCCTTTTGGCCAACCGCTACGTAGATACAGGTCATGTTTTGACCTTTTTGATTGATGATCGCATCTATTGCAACTGCGGTCTTACCAGTTTGACGGTCACCAATAATCAATTCACGTTGGCCACGGCCAACTGGCACCATTGAGTCAATCGCTTTAATACCCGTTTGAACTGGTTGTGAAACTGATTTACGTGCAATAACGCCTGGCGCAACTTTTTCAATTTTGTCCGTCATTTTTGCGTTGATTGGGCCTTTGCCGTCGATTGGACGACCTAGCGCATCAACCACACGGCCGATAAGTTCGGGACCTACTGGCACTTCCAAAATACGACCTGTACATTTACATACGTCGCCTTCTGTAATGTGTTCGTAATCACCAAGAACAACGGCACCCACTGAGTCACGCTCAAGGTTTAACGCTAAACCGAATGTGTTGCCTGGGAACTCGATCATCTCACCGGCCATTACATTTGATAGGCCGTGAACACGAACAATACCGTCCGTTACTGAAACAACGGTACCTTGGGTACGCGCTTCAGCAGTCGTAGAGAAATTCTCTAGACGACTTTTAATCAGTTCACTGATTTCTGATGTTGATAACTGCATTTTTATGTCTCCTGACCTATGATGGTCTAAACTTTTAAGTGTCTAACCTTTAAGCGTGTATGCAAGTGACTGCAATTGGCCGCGTACTGATGCATCGATCACCGTATCGCCAACAACGATTTTGATCCCACCGATTAATTCAGGATCCAATTTCACTTGAGCTTCAATTTTTTTACCAAACTTCGCTTGCAATTGCTTCACAATTGCTTTGACTTGCGCGTCGGTTGGTTTTGAAGCCACTGTTAATTCAGCCTCTAGCGTACCTTCATCGAGCGCTTTTAATTCCTCGAAAGCAGCAACAATGTCGGCGACAATGACGAGTCGATCGTTCTCAACTAGTAACTTCACCAAATTTATTGCTTTATCGCTGAGCTTGCCATCAAAAACGGCAAGTAGCGCACGCTCTAGTTCACTTGAAGGTAATTTTGGGTCATCGATTAAAGCTTTTACTTGTGCGTTATCAGAAACTGCAGCAATGAAAGCCAATTCTTCAGACCATTTAGCTAGTGCTTTTTTTTCCTTAGCCAAACGGAAAACCGCTGTGGCATAAGGTCTTGCTATCGTTATCGCTTCAGCCATGATTTACCAAGGCCTCCTAAAGCTCTTTAGCGATTGCAGTTAATATCTCTGCGTGCGCTTTAGCGTCAATTTCTTTACGCAAGATTTTTTCAGCACCAGCGATGGCTAACGTCGACACTTGTTGACGTAGACCTTCTTTAGCGCGGTTAATCTCTTGCTCGATTTCAGCTTTTGCACCAGTGATAATGCGATCGCCTTCAGCTTTAGCTGTACCTTTAGCATCTTCAACGATCTGTGTCGCACGCTTTTCAGCAAGCGCTAAGATCTCTGATGCTTTTACTTTAGCTTCAGTAAGTGCTTCAGAAGCACGTTTAGAAGACTGCTCTAATTCAGCGCGGCCTTTTTCACCAGCAGCCAAACCATCAGCAATTTCTTTCTGACGTGTTTCAATTGCATTTAGCAAAGGTGGCCACACAAATTTCATGGTGAACACGATGAGCACAAAGAATGCAATCGCTTGTGCTACCAGTGTAAAGTTAATATCCATTTTTGCTCCTAGACTCCAGTTAAGCTAATTTATTAAATTTGTTAGCTTAGTGAGGAACAACGCTTAATAGTGGGTTAGCGAATGCGAACATCATTGCTAGACCAACACCAATAATGAATGATGCATCGATAAGACCCAATAGCAAGAATACTTTACCTTGCAATGCTGGAATCATTTCTGGTTGGCGAGCTGCGCCTTCCAAGAAGCTAGCACACATGATACCAATACCGATACAAGCGCCAGCTGCGCCCAAACCGATGATTAGGCCAATGCCAATGCCAGTGTATGCTTGAATTGTTGCTAAATATTGAACTGCTTCCATTACGTTTCCTTTCAAATTGAGGGATATTACTAGGTACTACTATTACTAACTAAATTACTAAACTACTAAAAAAACAAATTAAAGATCAATGACTCTCTTGTGCCATCGCCAAGTAAACCACTGTCAGCATCATGAAAATGAATGCCTGCAACGCTACGATCAAGATATGGAAAATTGACCATCCTGCGCCGAGAATCGCGCCAGCGATTGTGCCCGTTACACCCGTCGCAGCCCATAGACCTAACAACAAGAAAATAACCTCACCCGCATACATATTGCCGAATAGTCGCAATGAGTGTGAGAGTGGTTTTGAGACGTATTCGATTAAGTTGAACAAGAAGTTTGCAGGCCAAATCAGTGGATTCGTGCCAAATGGTGAACAAAATAGTTCGTGAATCCAGCCGCCAAGGCCCTTGGATTTAATCGCAAAGAAGATCATTAAAAACCAAACTGTTAGCGCTAGCGCAAAAGTTGTGTTGATATCAGAGGTTGGGACTGAGCGCCAAAAAGTATGTTCACCGCCAATGGGTTCAACAATGTATTTTGCAACGATATCGATTGGCAAGAAATCCATCGCGTTCATCATGAACACCCAAATAAATACTGTCAGTGCTGCTGGGGCAATAAATGTATGACGATTGCCGTGGTAGATGTTTTTAACTTGATCATCCACGAAGTCAAATACCAATTCCATAAATGCTTGACGCTTAGTAGGTACGCCAGCCGTTGCACCACGCGACACTAACCAAATCAAACCCATCGCAATCATACCTAATGCCACCGACATCACGAGCGTGTCTACATGTATTGTCCAAAATGAGCCATTGCCTATCGATAGGCTATTAAATGAGAGGTGGTGCTCAATGTAGCCTGATGGTGTTATTGCGTGTTCAGTTGCCATAAATCAAACCTTTAAAAACTTGCGTCTATCTTTATTTTTTATCTAAACCAATAAAAGCTGCACCAGACAAGATGGCTGATGCCGCTAGGCCCAAAATCAAAGCAATTGGGACCAAATGTTCGTTATACAGCTTGAAGGTCAAGAAAAGCAGTAATGCAATTACAAAAATTTTCACCGCTTCAGCTTTAAGCATTGTGATGAGAATTGCACCAGGGTCATTTTTCTTATCACCACTTCTAGCAATTAATGCGCCCGCTATTCCGCCCAAAACAGCTGACATCCCACCCGCTAAAGCACTAATGCCCGCGTGTTCAGGGGAAACTATACCTAATCTTTGAGCCACAACAGACACTATGACTGCGACTGAAATGGTCGCAATCAGCTGCCACTTCAACATTTGTTTGTACACTTGCGCTGTTTTAATATTTTCCATTTAATAGTTTTTATGATTAAAACAGCTTATGAACGTTTAGTTCGAAGTCGAGGATTGTCTTGTTTTATTCATTTCAAGTCAAGCATGGCCGATGACTTTTAATTAAATTTCGAAATAATTTCATCCAACTGTTCAAGGCTAGCATATCGAATCTTGAGGGTTCCAGATCCGTTTTTAGTGCCATCAATTGTTACGACAGCCCCAAGGCTCTCTGCCAACGCTTCTTGTAAACGAAGTACATCACGATCCTTGGTTGTTGTCTTAACAGGTGACCGCTCAACACTTGATAATTTTTTAACTAACTGTTCCGCCGAACGAACGGATAACTGGTTTTGTACAATCTCTTCGGCAGCAGTAATTTGTTTAGCCCCCTCCAAGGTAAGAAGCGCGCGGGCATGCCCCATATCAAGTTTTGACTGCGCTAACATTTCCTGAACCACGGCGTGAAGATTTTGTAGTCTTAACAAATTGGTCACCGCACTACGTGATCTGCCAACCGCTTGCGCCGCTGTTTCGTGCGTCATCTCAAACTCATTAATCAAACGCTGAATCCCATTAGCTTCCTCAATCGGATTAAGATTTTCCCGCTGAATATTTTCAATCAACGCCATCGCCAGCGCGACGTCATCGGCGATCTCTTTGATGATGACCGGCACCTCTTTCAAGCCAGCAATCTGGGATGCTCGCCACCTTCTCTCGCCAGCAATGATCTCGTACTTGCCGTCACCCACCAGGCGCACAACGATCGGCTGCATGATGCCCTGCGCACGAATAGAATCCGCAAGGCTCTCTAGGGAGGCTTGATCCATGTGTGTTCTAGGTTGATACTTACCTGGCTGAAGCTTATCTACCGATAACGCTGCCAAGCTATCAGACTGACCACCAGCCTCTATGTCATTAGCCAACAAGGCATCTAAGCCGCGTCCCAAACCCTTAAGTTTCACCATTTTCTGTCCATTCTTAAATACCGACTGTTTACTATTTTTTTGCTTTCGCTCTCGCAAGAATTTCTTCTGCAAGCTGCAAATATGCTTGGGCACCTTTAGATGATTGATCATAAATCAATGCCGGCATCCCATAGCTTGGGGCTTCTGCTAAACGCACATTTCTAGGAATGAGTGTGTTGTAAACCTTATCACCAAAATGGCTCACCAATTGCGCTGAAACTTGTTGTGCCAACATATTGCGATTATCAAACATTGTACGTAATAAGCCCTCTATCTCTAGCACGGGGTTGAGGTGAGTACGCACTTTCTTGATGGTATTCACTAAATCAGTGAGTCCTTCTAACGCATAATATTCACACTGCATCGGAATCATGACCGCGTGCGCCGCCGTCAATGCATTGACGGTGACCAAGTTCAGCGCTGGAGGACAGTCCAATAAAACATAATCGTACTGATCCTTAATGGCCGCCAAGGCTACCTTTAACTTGGTCTCACGCCCAATTTCATTCACCAACTCAACTTCCGCACCCGCCAAATCTCTGTTAGCAGGCAATAGATCAAAAAGACCTTTTTCAGTTTTCTGTGTAACCTCAGCGACCGTTTTATCCCCGATCAGCACATGATAGATGGTGTGTTTCAACTGCGCCTTGTCAATGCCGCTTCCCGTCGTTGCGTTACCTTGCGGATCTAAATCAACGAGCAGCACCCGACTACCAAAACTCGCCAGACTTGCTGCCAAGTTGACGCAGGTCGTGGTTTTTCCAACGCCACCCTTTTGATTTGTAATCGCTAATATCTTCATCGTGCTACCTACTTTACTTTAAAAGATTACTATTAGAGTGATATGGCAAAAAAGCTAAATGTCTTTGTGCATCGAGCCCTGGTACAGTTAATACTTCCACTTTTGAGGCAGTGACCCCTGTTTTTGCTGCAAGATCAGCGAGCTCCGTTTCAGGATATACACCCTTCATCGCCAGCCATTTACCTTGTTCGTTTAATAGATGATGCGTTAATGAAATAAATAAACTCAAGTCCGAAAAGGCGCGAGAAATAATGATTTCAAAACGTCTTGTGGGTGAAATATCTTCAACCCGTCCGCCCAACACCTCCAAGTTAGCTATTCCTAGTTCAGCCTTGGCTTGGCGCATAAAACTTACTTTTTTATTATTCGAATCAATCACGGTCACTTTTAAATCTGGCAAACATATTGCCAAGGGAATACCTGGCAGCCCAGCACCACTTCCTACATCAAGCAAATTAGCAGCATCAATATAAGGCGATACAACCAAACTATCTAAAAGATGTAAAGTCACCATCTCATCCGCTTCACGCACTGCGGTGAGGTTGTGCACCTTATTCCACTTTTGCATGAGCGCTAAATAATCGAGCAGCTTTACTTGTGTTGGCGCTGAAATATCTAGTCCGGCATCTTTAATGCCTTTTTCGAGTATCACCTGCTGACTCACGCGACTTTTTCACCGTCTACATGTAATTTTTTTGCGCGATTTTTTCTTTTGAGATAGACCAGCAATAACGAGACCGCCACCGGGGTCACGCCCGACACGCGACTCGCCTGACCAATCGTTTGAGGCTTATGTTGTGCAAGCTTTTGCTGAACCTCAATCGACAAGCCATTTACCTCTGCATAGTCCATATCCTCTGGGAGCTGCGTGTGTTCACTGCCCGCTGAACGCTCAATTTCATCTTGTTGCCTGTCGATATAGCCCTGATATTTTGCTGCAATATCAACTTGTTGGCGGACTTCTTCAGCAATATCTTCGTACTTAACGCCCGCTTCGCTTGTAGGCAAACTCAGGAGTGCTTCGTAGCTTAATTCTGGGCGGCGCAGTAATTCAAACAGAGAATATTCATGTTCAATTGGTTTACCGAGTACGCGAATAGCATCCTCTTTTGGTAGCGTCGCTGGACGCACCCAAGTAGATTTTAAACGCTCTTGCTCTTGCAAGACGGCTTCTTGTTTGCGAGAGAACGCTTCCCAGCGCACATCGTCCACCAAACCAATTTTACGGCCAGCCTCTGTCAATCGAATGTCGGCGTTATCTTCACGCAGCAGTAGTCGATACTCTGCACGACTTGTAAACATGCGGTAGGGCTCGGTCACGCCTCGGGTAATCAAATCATCCACCAAGACCCCTAAATAGGCTTGATTGCGACTTGGGCACCAGCTGTCTTTTTCTTGCGCATAGAGGGCTGCGTTAGCGCCCGCTAACAATCCTTGTGCGCCAGCCTCTTCGTAACCCGTTGTTCCGTTAATTTGACCTGCAAAAAATAAACCTCTCACCGCTTTAGTTTCTAGCGAGTCCTTCAGACCACGCGGATCATAATAGTCGTACTCAATCGCGTAACCTGGACGAAGAATGTGCGCATTCTCAAGGCCACGAATCGAGCGAACTAGTTGATATTGAATATCGAAAGGGAGGCTAGTTGATATGCCGTTCGGATAAATTTCGTTGGTTTCCAAGCCCTCAGGCTCAAGGAAAATTTGATGGGATTCTTTGTCTGCAAATCGATGAATTTTGTCTTCCACGGAAGGGCAGTAGCGTGGACCAATTCCTTCGATCACGCCGGTATACATCGGGGATCTGTCTAAGCCACTTCTAATGATATCGTGTGTGCGTTCATTGGTATGCGTAATCCAGCAAGGAACTTGTTTAGGATGCTGGCTGACGTTACCCAAAAATGAAAATACCGGCACCGGGTTATCGCCCGGCTGTTCTTGCATCACCGAATAATCAATGGTACGACCATCGATGCGAGGCGGTGTCCCTGTTTTTAGGCGACCGACAGGCAGGCCAATCTCTCTCAGTCTTGAGGCGAGTGAAATGGCTGGCGGATCTCCTGCGCGACCAGCCTGGTAATGACTTAAACCCACATGAATTAAGCCCGCCAAGAATGTTCCCGCGGTTAGTACAACTGCCTTAGCTTCGAATCGGAGTCCAATTTGCGTGACCACGCCCGTCACCTTGTCGCCATCAAGAATGATGTCGTCAACCGCCTGCTGAAAGAGCCATAAGTTTTCTTGATTTTCTAAACGATGTCGAATCGCCGCTTTATACAGAATACGATCTGCTTGCGCTCTCGTCGCTCTCACAGCAGAGCCCTTGCTAGAGTTCAATATACGAAACTGGATGCCGCCCTCATCGGTAGCCGCCGCCATAGCGCCGCCCAGCGCGTCAATCTCTTTAACTAAATGCCCCTTGCCTATTCCACCAATGGAGGGATTACAAGACATCTGGCCAAGTGTTTCGATGTTGTGCGTCAAGAGCAGGGTTTTTTGTCCCATGCGAGCAGAGGCTAAGGCAGCCTCTGTCCCAGCATGGCCACCACCAATAACGATCACATCAAATTTTTCTGTGAATTGCATGTAAATAATGCTTAATAACGAAAGATTTACATTTTACTTTAATCTCAACACCGCGTCATGCCAAACCAGTTATGTTTCACGTGAAACATGCGGCTAATTCAAAATAAAATTAAATCGAAATATTTCCTTAACATAATTGTCTTATTATCAATATAATGTAAGCCGTAGCTTAGTATTTTGCTTAAACATTAGGTCATGTTCTGAACAACATACTTCAAATTATTAACAAAAGGGGCAATAATGAAAAAACTATCTTATATCTTAGCAGCGCTTCTTAGCGTTACCGCTTTCAGCGCCCAAGCAGATGTTGAAACCGCACAAAAACTTGCTGACAAGTATGCAGTGATCGCAAAGAACATTAACCCATCTTCAACAGGCCTATCCGCTGAAGATGGTAAAAAGTTCTTCAATCGCGAATTAACGATTAAAGGCCAGCAAGTGGCTTGTGCATCATGTCATACGACAAATCCAGCCAATGAAGGCAAGCACATTGTTACAAACAAACCAATTCGCCCACTTGCACCTGCGGTCAACGAGAAGCGCTTCACGTCAGTTGAAACTGTTGAAAAAAACTTCACCAAGCACTGCAACGACATCATTGGTCGCGACTGTACTGCACAAGAAAAAGGTAATTACATCGCTTACCTTATTACAGTCACTAAGTAATTAAGCGCGTTTAAATGCGGTACGTTTGGGATCCATTCGTTAGGATTTTTCACTGGTCCTTAGTGATTGCTTTCGGTATCGCATTTTATACGCACGAGTCGGAGTGGGACCGCATTACCCACACCAACGCAGGTTACGTCGCTGGCGGCCTGCTCGTCAGTCGTATTTTTTGGGGGTTTTTGTGTACGGGGTATGCGAAATTCAAAAGCTTCCCGCCGAACCCGGAAGGTGCTGTTAGGTACGCCTGGAATACCCTACAAGGCAGAGCAAAACCATTTGTTGGGCATAACCCGGCTGGCTCACTTGTTATTTATCTGTTACTGGCTTTAGGCCTTACTACCGTCATTAGTGGGTTCTTCGTATTTAATGATGGCTGGCTATTTGATGCGCCAGACCTCTTGCATGCCATTCACTTTTATAGTGCATGGTGCTGGCTAGGGCTTGTCTGCATTCACGTACTTGGCGTGATCACTGAAAGCATCCTACACAAGGACAATTTAATCGTTTCCATGTTTACCGGGGTCAAGTATGACGTGAACGAGTCAACGGAACCGAAGAACCAAGAAAATGTTTCACGTGAAACACATCGAATATTTGCTGTTTTCGGTTTGCCGTACAGAGTTTTATTAAGACTATTTAATAAAAAATAACTTACTTACCAATACAAAACTTACTAAAAATCTCGCCGAGCAAGTCATCTGGCGTAAATTCACCGGTCACCGTGCTCAGGGCATCCTGAGCCATACGTAAGTTTTCAGCCACAATTTCAGATTGATTAATCGATTCCAAGGCTAAATCCAAAAATTGTTCAACTTTTTTAATGGCGTCCAGGTGACGGGTTCTTGCCATGAATACCCCCTCGCTTGTGGATTTCCAGCCGACGATCTTAAGTAATGTTTCGCGAAGCAGATTGACCCCATCGCCAGTTTTGGCAGATAGGTGAATATGGGCTTCATCCTCCAAATATTCAATAAATGGGAGGTTTTTCGTCAAATCAATTTTGTTATGCACCCAGATCTTGGGGATATCGCTCGGTAAACGCGCTAAAATCGATCTTTCAATCTCCGTAATACCGTGAGCTGCATCAAGCAATAATAATGCGATGTTGGCGCTTTCTAGCGCTCGCCAAGTTCTGGCAATTCCAAATTGTTCAATTTCATCTTCTGTTTCACGTAGTCCGGCCGTATCGACCACATGGAGCGGTATTCCATTGATTTGGATGGCACTTTTAATCGTGTCACGCGTCGTGCCAGCAATTGAGGTCACGATAGCAATATCATCGGCAGCCAGTTGATTAATCAAACTAGACTTTCCAACGTTAGGCTGGCCAACTAAAACCACCGTTAGCCCCTCACGCAATAAATGGCCTTGCTTAGATTCGTTATAGATTCTGTGTAATTCTGCTTGAACGCCCTCGATTTTCTGCTTCACATTCCCCTGAGAGATAAAATCGATCTCCTCCTCAGGAAAATCTAAACACGCCTCAACGAACATTCTCAACTCAACTAGGCGCTGAAGAAGCGAATTGATGCGATTCGAGAACTCGCCGGATAAAGAGCGCATGGCACTTTTTGCGGCTTCGGAGGTTGCCGCGTTGATGACATCCGCCACAGCCTCCGCTTGGGCGAGATCCATTTTGTCATTAAGGTAAGCACGCCGCGTAAATTCACCTGGGGCAGCTTGACGAGCACCTAGCGATAAACAACGGGATAAAATAATTTGTAAGAGGGCGGGGCCGCCATGCGCTTGCAATTCCAACACGTCCTCCCCAGTATAGGAGTGGGGCGCAGAATAGTAGATCGCAATACCCTGATCTAATACCTGTCCATCCGCATCTTGAAATGGGAGATAAGCGGCATAGCGTGGCTTGGGACAATGCCCGAGAATCGCTCTGGCAATCTGCATGACCGCCGGTCCTGAAACACGGACCACACCGATACCACCAGAGCCGGATGCCGTAGCTATCGCGGCAATGGTGTCATTAATGTTGTTAGCGAGCAGCATTTCCTTTTTTCTTAGCGAGCGTTGCGGCATGTATCAGGTGATTGATACGTGCCTGCTGTGCGATAGAGAGCACGTTATTAACCAACCAGTAAAGAACCAGGCCCGCTGGGAAAAAAAAGAAGAAAATGCTAAATACGATAGGCATGATCGCCATCACCTTCGCCTGCATAGGGTCGGCAGGCTTTGGATTAAGCTTCGTTTGAATGATCATTGAAATACCCATCAGTATGGGTAACAAGCCGATTGGCATTCCGCCGACCAGTGGCAAGAACTCTGGAATATGACCAAATAAACTATCAGGTGCCGATAGGTCGGTAATCCAAAGTATAAATGGCGCATGACGCATTTCAACGCTAGCGAGCAGCATCCAATAAAGAGAAATAAAGACCGGGATTTGTACGAGGATAGGTAAACAGCCGCCCATCGGGTTAATCTTTTCTTTTTTGTACAGCTCCATCATGCCTTGTTGCATTTTTTGGCGGTCATCCCCAAATTTTTCTTTTAGGCTTTGTAGGCGCGGTGCTAACTCTCGCATCTGCGCCATGTTACGGTAACCAGACGCTGATAGAGGATAGAACGCTAGTTTGATCAATACCGTGAGCAAGATAATGGAGTAGCCCCAATTACCCACGAGATCCTGGATGATCGACAAAATCATGAAGAGCGGTGAAGCAATAAAACTTAACCAACCATAATCAACGGTGTACTCCAAACCCGGCGCTGCTTTTACAAGGTCATCATGGGTTTGTGGGCCCATGTAGAGTTTGGCATTCAGAACCTTACTAGCCCCTGGTGGAACTGAAGATAAAGACATCTTAGTGCCAATTGCAAAAATTTTATTACCCAAGTCCTTCGTGTAGAACTCTTGAGATTCTTTAGCTTGCGGAATCCATGCACTGACAAAATAATGTTGCACCAAGCCAACCCAGCCATCTTTGGCAAGCTTGGACAGCGGCTCTTTAGTCATGTTAGCAAAATTAACCTTTTTGTATTTATCAGCATCGGTAAAGTAAGCGCCGCCCGTAAATGTTGGCATCATCTTAGTACCCTGATTTGATTCACTATCATGAATGATTTGATAATACGCTAGGGGGTCGACAGCGACACCTGAACCATTGTTGATTACCTGATCAACCTTGACCTCATAACTACCACGTACAAATGTGTAGGTCTTAGTCAGTTTGACACCTGCAGGGCTTAACCATTCAAGCGATACTTTTAATTCATTTTGATCGGTAGCCATTTGGTAGATGTTTGTGGCGCTAGTGAATACTTCCTTATGTGTAGCTAAACCGTCAATCGCAATACCTGACTGAATAACATAAACAGATGGCGCAATTTGGTCACTCAATAGTACAAAGTTATTTGCATCTGAGTTATCAGCACGATGCTGTGTTAACTCTACTTTACGAAGATCAGCCCCTACAGTATCAATTTCGACCTTATATAAATCCGTTTGCACTGAAATGCGCTTATCTGTTTGAAGGCGGAACTGTGTTTCTTTATCAGCTGGCGCGATTGCGGTTTTAGTTGGGATGTCGTCTTGCGTTGCCGCAACGGGCTCTATCGGTCTATGTTTTTCCTGCCATGCATTCCAAAAAAACAAAATTGAGAATGACAAAACAACAAACAAAATCAGTCTTTTAACGTCCATATTTATTTTCGTCTTTGCACTTTAGTATTAATTAAGGAATAGGATCGTGGCCACCGACATGCCAGGGATGGCATTTTAATAGTCGGCGAACGGTGTAGTAAAAGCCTCTAAGGGCCCCATGCTTTTCGATTGATAGATAGGCATAGTGCGAGCAGGTTGGACTAAAACGGCATTGCGGCCCCAAGAGTGGGCTTAGAAGGCGCTGATAGCAACTAATTAACAACAATAAAATTTTAGCCAATGTCTTCTCTGTAATTCAAAATCAATCAAGCCTGCGACTTATTTTTCAGCTTAGCGATCAGCATATCAAACTCTTGGACAATTTCATTGAAGTTTTTATGATTGAACGGCTTTTGGGGTCGAATGACAAGGTCCAAGTGACTAAAGCTAGC
>Ga0209499_1001505_pt1 | contig 16041 bp, 13 predicted proteins | sample C_130208_EF_Meta_FD_187306 | JGI IMG/M metagenome (GOLD analysis project Ga0209499, IMG submission 187306) | Freshwater microbial communities from Lake Croche, Canada to study carbon cycling - C_130208_EF_MetaG (SPAdes) (version 2) | ecosystem: Environmental > Aquatic > Freshwater > Lake...
TTTTGTGCCTTACGAGTCGTCAAACATCAGGCGTCCTTTACCGCCACCAATTTCGTAAACGTTCCACGATTCGGCGTATACAATAGCATAGGCTTTACGACTTATAGTGCGAGGATCATAAGCAGTTGAAGCAAGTACAAAGAATAATGTAGGAAGCACAGCACGCGTAAAACTTAAAGTGCCACTTGGAAGATTATAGTCAAATCCACCGAAAGGCACCGTATATACTTCATTGAACGCCAAGCTTTTGTTTTTCCAATAGGTTGCAACATCTCTAAATACATCCACACTCCAACTCTTAATACGATCGAGATTGGCAATATTCAATCGCATAGAGTTAATAAAAGGTAAACCATCTGGCGTCGTTAACACATTTAGCTGGCCTGACAGCGTATTCGCTTCACTACGTATTCCGAGTAACAATCTGTCAACCGGCCCGCTATAATCTAGTGCCAAAGGGAAATTTGCTGTAGCGCCGTGTGCCGCCGCATTCATAATCGTATCCTCAAGAGTAAAAATCTGCTGTTGTACATGCCGGAACGGAAACCGTAAGGTCGCAGCTTTTAGCCACGTATTTACGTCGTTTGGTAAAAACATATACGTCGATTCAAGTGAAATTTCAAGATTTTTCATGCATACGGGTGGAAAGGAGAACTGAGACGTATCAAGCACTCCTCCTTGAACAGCTTGCACTTTTAAACGCTTACCGAATGGATTGGGTCGTAATCGTCCATCAGACGCCACAAGTATATCAGTATAAGGGCGTAAATGAACGCGAATACGATAGCGCCCCCCACGTAAAGCCGTTAAGGGTAATCCAGGCTCTCCTAGCCGTTGTGAACCTAACATTAGTATAGGCACACGCAAAGTAGCACCCACACTTCGTGCTATGTCTACTCCTGAACCGCCATAATGGCCAACTTGGTCTGCGTATACTCCAATTGTACCAAATTCATAGGTCTGTTTAAGACGCCAATCCATATGCGTGCCAAACGATTCGCATAAAAGTACATTATCGTTAAAGTACTGAATTTTATCAATCATGTAAAACCCTACTTCATTCGTGTACCCGTAGGAAACACCACTCATATCGGTAATCACGCCTGTCGTATTAATTCCTCGAAGTTCCATGGGAAGCCAGGTTGGTAATTGAATACGCAAATATAAGCGATGGAGAATATCGCCACGATGTTCTATATCAAAGTCTACATATCGACCCCATTCCGGGTTATTGCGTGGCTTGCCTATATAGATTTCTTTAGAGAAGGGTGCGCAACGAGTATATACACTGTTGAAAAAACTAATTTGTGGATTTGATGTGAAGAAGATGTCTTTTTTCCCACGAGCAACGAGTTCTAAGAGACCTCCACTTCGGCTGCTCATCCTTACCTAGGGTTTGGTTAGTTGTTCTCCTTAGAAACGAGAACAGTATTTGCCACAATAATCGCGACTGCACCCATCATCTGTGTCATATTAGGTACTTCTGAAGCACCTAGCCAGCCAAATAGGTAGGCTGCAACGATGCCTAAAAATGACAGAGCGCTAAAGATGACAGTGCTCACTTTGGGTATCATATAAAAGCGGAGAGCGTAGCCACCGAAGCCCACAATTGCATTAAAGAGTAAAATCGCGGAGAGGCCGGAACTGCTAACTTGGAATGTATTCGTTGCGAGCGTGCCCATCACAGTCGCTGCTAAAGCCAGGACGACCCAAATCAAACCACTGCTACCAAACATCTGTATCATTTTGACCCAAGGAGCACTTTCAGTCCCCTCAGCCGGTCTTGCCTTGAACCAAAGATAAATACCAGTTTCAGTGATTGCTGCTAAAAGAGCAGCAGCTACTCCAATCATATTCCAATTGCCACTGACTGGTTGGGCCAACGCGATAGCACCAGCCAACGCTAATCCAATCCACGGCATAGTTCCCGTTTCCAGTTTCTCACCTAGAAGAGCTGAAGCTCCTAAAATATTCCACACAGGATAGGTATAGAACAGAGCCATTGCATTGCCCGCCGCCAGCTTATCAAATGCAGTATAACTTACGAATACATGTAGGAGGTTCAGAATGCCCGTGGCTAGCGATTCACCAGAAATAAGCGTAGTAAACAATAATGGTTGGCCAGTGGATACAGCACCTATGACTGCTAGTACAGTGAATACTAGCATACGTAGACCTAATTGTAAAAACACACTGGCATCTACTAGTTTAATAAGCATAGGGTATGCACTTAGAACAACTTCGGATAACACAACTAGACCGTTAGCCAAGGCACCGTCCATTTACTACTTAGAGAGATAGTTTCTAGTAAAGAAAAGAAGATGAGTTTTCCCTATTTGAGCACGGGAAGTGGTCTAGAGGTTCAAAAAGTTAATTCAGCGTATCCTCATGATATCCCGTCTATCGATAGCCGGCCTGTGATATTCCTAACATCTGTACGGATTAGCGATGATCATATCTGGGCGAATGGTCTTTTCCAAAACGTGTATGTGATTTACAAGTTGTTCGAGACTATGGGTTGCATGCCGTTCATGTTAGTCGATAATAATGATAATAATAAGGATGCCAATGTGCATAAGAAGTACAGAATGACAGATTTTAAGACGTATGCACAGCAACCGTTTAAGGTCCATAGCTATATTGAGATGGCCATGAGTTGCGATCCTGGTATTCGCAAATTCTTTAAGAATATGGGAGCAAAGGTATCTAAGTTGTACATGGGCAATATTCTAAACATCGATATTGAAACGATTACGTTTATGAAGTCTGTGAATTTCTCACATCACGTGGCTGGCGAGATTGATGAGATTTGGGTAAGTCCTCATTATGATATTCATGCAGATTATGCTGGCTGTATAAACGGTCTTTGTGGTAAGACACGCATTGCGCCGTATGTTTGGGACCCCATCTTTATCGAGGAACTGGGTAAACAGTACGATGGGTCACCCTTTTCAGAAAGTTCAGCTAGAGCATTTGTTATTATGGAGCCAAATATTTCCTTCCAAAAGAACTGTCTCATTCCCATTCTAGCTATGGAAGCTTATTATAGACAGTATCCTGATCGTGTTGAGCAGGTCATTGTAGTAAATGGTGAGAAGTTTAAGAATACACCTTGGTTTATGGAATGTATAGGACAAAATCTTCAACTCTTAAAAGATAACAAGCTACAACTCATGCCTCGTGCCCATATGCTTAATGCAGCGAAGGCTTTTAAACATGCAATTATTCTACAACACCAGGTTAATAACCAATACAATTATAGTTTCCTAGAATGGTTGACAATGGGATTTCCTGTTGTTCATAATGTGCCTCTTTTTAAGAGTTATGGATATTATTACGAAGGAAATGACTTTTATGGTGCAGCGGATGCCATCCATACTGTCACAAAGACTCATCAGCATAATCTAGCTTCATATGAGACAAAGGCAAAGCAACTAACGTATAACTTTAGTATTCACAATCCTGAGAATATTAAGGCGTGGAAGGAGCTTGCGTTGCAAAATGTGGTCTAAACAACTCGTAAACTAAACTATCTAGACATGAAAGTAGGTATTACCGCAAGGTTCCAAAATAGTTACTTTTCTGGCAGCTTGCCCCAGGTTGCGTGCGCCTTAGCACGCACGATTACCCTAGCAGGTCATCAGGTGGAACTACTTTATCCTCAAGGAGAGCAGGATTGGTTCAGCGATTTAGTAGAGCATAAGTCAAATCTTCCTCTCCGTCTAGCCTGGCAAAAGCAATCCTATGATCTCATTATTGAGGTGTGTTGGTCACTTGCGATCGAAGACCGTCAGGCGCAAAAAACAATCTTTTTTTTTCACTATCCGCCAATTTTTAATGATATTGAATCTTGTGTATATAATGCCAACGGTTCCAAACGTGATTTTAAAAATCTACATGCTATTTGGACCTACGATATGTATTCTAAGCAGGATGTAGAATACTTAGAATTCCTTTCAGGTATTCCTGTACAACAAATTTCCTATGTATGGGATCCTACACCCCTAGATTTGTTCGTAGAAAAGGAAAAACTTCCCACATGGGCCGACGCTGCAAAACATGCTGAAACAATCATTCCTCCTGAACACCCCAAAAGCATGTCCTGGTGTCTACGTGTGTTTGAAAGTAATTATAGCAACAGCAGTCATTGCATCATTCCTCTAAATATTATTAGTGAAATCAGAAGGACGGTTGAGCCTGTACGGTTTTCAGCACACAATGCCGAGACGACTGTAAATAATGAATTTATGAAAAATAATGTACTTAAAAATCTAGTTCTTCCTGATGCACCGACAAATATGATACCACGCGTTCGTCTTCCTGATACACGAAAGGAGAAAACCTTAGTGATTGCCCATCAACGGTTTAGACCTATGAAGTCTTATTTATTGGACGCTCTCTATCTTGGAATGCCGATGATCCATAATAACAAGATCTTAAAAAATCTAGGAATAGCACCTTACTATTATGAACTCAATCAAATCAGAGAAGCGGTAGAAATTTATAAGCAATTGATCAACGATTATACAACGAGTAAAAGTTTTTTTGCACCAGGAACAGAAAGAATAAGAAAAAATATATTAAAAAAGAAGTTTAGCCCGCAAGCTCTTTCACCTAGTTTTCAGAAACTTCTTCAGACGCCTCCTCAATTGTCTCGGTCTCTACCGGTTCCAAAAATGATTAAGAAAGAGGATGAGTTACGTGTAGCATTTGCTACAATGTGGGACCAGTTCCAGCCGAACAACAACTTCTTCCTGTATTTACTAAAGTGGGTTGGTAAGCTTAACAACGTAAATGTTATCTTGGATGAAGTAAATCCTAATGTCGTTTTCTGGGGCCCTCTCAGTCAAGGAACAGAACGCAAATGGCCCGATGCGAAGAAGGTCTACTTTACGGGTGAAAACGCTCGCCCTACAAAGGCAAATAATACGTTCCTAAATCTTGGATTTGATTACCAAAAGGACCAGTTACCTAGTTATATACGTTTGCCGCTTTGGGTTTTGGAAATTAACTGGTGGGGAGCCGACCCTAAGAAAATGGTCAATCCATTGCCTGTGTCTGTTAAGGACGCCACTACAGCGATTAAAGACCGTGGGAACCGTGACTTCTGCGCCTTTGTAGCAACCAATCCAAATAATCCTACACGAAATGCAGTCTTTGATACACTTAATAAGTGGCGCCCAGTCGCAAGTGGCGGTCGTCTCTACTGTAATTTACCTGATGGACCTATTCCTGGTGGTATGGGTGGTGGCGGCGGTGAGCTAGCAAAGATAGAGTTCTACAAGAAGTATAACTTTGTGCTCGCAATGGAAAACAGTAGTCATCCAGGATATGTCACAGAAAAGATATTTCACGCAAAGGTTGCTGGATGTGTGCCAATTTATTGGGGCGATGTATTTGTAGACCGCGACTTTGATGCCAAGGGATATGTGGAGATTACAAAGTCAAAGAACTTAGATGAGGTTCTAGACAAGATAAAGACAGTAGCCGATGATAAAGACGCAATAGAGCGTATGGCTGCTATTCCAGCCGTAACTCCTTACAAGCGTAAGTGGTGTGAAAAGACAATGGCGTATGCAGCGCAGCAGATCTTTCAGAATGTTACAGGCAAGCAAGTCGTTATTAAAGACGAGGATTGGGCTAATGCTGAGAGCTTTGGTAAAACGCTGCTACCTCCGCCTGAGCCACCCAAAGAGCCTATCATTCTCTCCAAGGACAGGATCTTTGTTACTGCAGCGAATGCAAAGTTTGCTGAAGCGGCAGCTAATGCTGTACGTAGCTTTAAGGCAGCAGAGCCGACTGTGAAGGCTATCGTTTACATATGGTCGGATGTGACTGAGCAAATCCAGGCTGTCTTGCGTAAGGTTGGAGCTGATGAAATCCGTCTTCTACCCACAACCATAGTCAGTCCATGGCCGGATTTCTGGAGCCCTGAACACTATGCTTGGAAACTATGGATACACAAGACACTTCTAGATGAAGTGTCTACAAATACGTCGGTTCTGTATTGTGACAGTGGAGCAATCATAGTCCGTCCTCTTACAACTCTTTGGGCTCTGATAGCGAAACACGGTATTCTTGCTATCGATGATCCTACACAACAGAATAAGCGTTGGTGCCATCCAACCTTCTGTAAGAATATGAATGTTACATCTGAAGAACTCGACAGCAATCAACTCTGGGCAGGATGCTTTGGTTATCGTAAGGGTGCCTTCGATGCGATTGCAAACGAGGCTTTGCGTATTGCTCAAACAGAACGTGAGACAATTGTAGGAAACAAATGGAGCATGTATTCATCTACCTGCATGGGTCATCGCCACGATCAAAGCATTCTAAGTATTCTAACGCATCGTGCACGTGTTCCACGCATCACTCTCAATGAAGTCTATTGTGATATAAGCCATAGAGCGACTGAACAATTCGGCGTTCCTCTATATGTCCATAGAGGAAACTATAAGGCTATCCAGCCTTTAGTTGAAGGCATTGATGAAGGTTATTTGATAAATTTGTCACGTCGTAAGGACCGTTTAGATAAATTTAAGGTAACGCATCCAAACCTGAAAGATAAGGTTTACGTGTCTCCTGCGGTCGACGGTCGTAGTCTTACCCTAACTCCAGAAATTGTGAAGTGTTTCAGGAATAATGATTTCAAGTGGAAGAAGGCGGTTATGGGATGCGCTCTTTCTCATTTAGCCCTATGGGAGAAACTTGCGAACGACGTTCTAGCTAAGCGATATCTCATCATGGAGGACGATGTAAAGTTCCACGAAAACTGGCTCGCGCATTGGTATCCTATGGTGCCTCATATTCCTGAGGATGCAGACGTAATCTATCTGGGGGGCGTTCTACCACCGAATAAGCAAGCGCTACAACACGTAGTGGATCGTGTAAATCCATTCTTTGCCAAGGTCGCAAAGAACACGTTAACAACACCCTATCCTCGTCGATATTTCCATTTTTGTAACTACAGTTATATTCTTACGCAGTCTGGCGCTAGAAAACTTGTACAACTTGTTAAAGAACGTGGTATCTTCACAAGTGGCGACCATATGATTGTGAACCATGGCGATGATTACTTAAATATTTACTTTACAACGCCACTCCTGTCAACCTGTTTCCAGGAAGATGATCCTGTGTATCAAAAGTCTGAATTTAATAACTTTAGTCGCATTGATAACTTCGATAGCGATTTATGGAATAATACAGATTGCTTTAAGGAAGAAGAAGTGCTTGCTGCTGCCTCCTCATCAGATCAAGATAAACCTATGTTAGAAATAAAGGAGATTGAAAAGGAAGACAATATAACGGTTTGGAACAGACTATTAAAGGAAATCGCTTTAAAAAAGCTTGAAACAAAGACACTCGATGACATATTTAAAATCTGGGATTTAATGGGCGAATTAGAGTTTTTTAAGAATTTTGGTTGGTTCCGTATCTTCGAACAGTTTATCGTGTCTAAAAATCCTACACTTTTAGAAAAGAAGGAACAAATACTACCGTATGCTGAGAAGCAAACAGGAAATCGAGCAATCATCTTTAAAGAAGTTTTAAAAGTTCTGCGTGACAACGCAGGACAGGCAAAACCTGCAGTAGCAATGTACAGCTTACCAACAACAGATAAATTGGTCATTTATCATATGAAAGAAATTGATCCACAGACATTTTTAGAAAATGATTGGTTACGATATGTATTCCAAAAGCCAATCGAGTGGAAACAAATAGAAATGACGGCAGATTTATCTGGAGCTATGATCTTATACCAGAAGATACCTCATATGCCAGGGCATGTACAAACCACGTTTAAAACGATCATTTCACAGCTGAAGGAGAAGAGCCAAACTGCCGTTCTTCTCCATTTGAGCGATGAATTTGCTAACGATGATATAAGTATCTATAGTGAAATTGTATTCTCAAAAGTCATTCGTAATTACTGGCGCCCAAGTCTTCCTCCAACCGTTATACAACTTCCCTTGGGCTACACGAATGGTCGCAGTAATTATGCATATGAAACCCCATTATGTTTTGAGGATCGTCCTCATTTATGGAGTTTCGCAGGAAGTATGAACCGCCCAGGGCGCCAAGACGCAATCGCCAAATTACGAACGACAGGAGAGTTCGAGTGCTTTGGCAAAGAGACATGGGAGACACCCTATCCACAGGATGGACCAGCTTACATAGATTGTCTGAGAAAAAGCAAATTTGTACCTTGTTTTGCTGGTAGTTCCGCTCTAGAATCATACAGATTGTATGAAGCCTTAGAGCACGGTGCAATTCCTATCTATGTTGCAACGAAATACGATGAATACAAAGAAATGTACGGGCAAACGCCTATTCTAGGATTTCCGTCTTGGGAAAAGGCAGCACAGACATTGCCTTTACTTGCACAAAAAGCAGAGGTTATGGAAAAGCATCGCAAAGCCTGCCAGAAATGGTGGGAAGAGAAAAAGAAGACGTTGCAAGAAAAGCTACAGCCAACAGCATAGAGAAGTGGGTTTTACTACCGGAACAGATGCTACTGCTGGTGGCGTATTAGCTAATACATTGGCGACAAGCGAATGACGGTTTTTATTCATTGATCTACCTACTATTCTAACATCACCTAATTTATTCCACTCGTCAATCGTATAATGATTTCCCATACTACGATTACATTGAGCACAAATAGGACGTAAATTTTCTAGTCGTAAAGTGCCACCTTTTGATTCAGGGATATTATGACCGACTTCAAAATCAAAGACACTTATTTTCTTTGTACACCATACAACTGTGCACTTTGCATCGAAGGTCTCGCCACAGAGACTTCTCCAAACTTGCTCTCTCAGAGCTTTTGGGACTTTTTCTTTCTTGGGCCTTACCATATAAAGATTTTCTAATTAGTAATAACAGAATATGTCTTCAGTTTTTACTAGTCTCGATGATCTGTTAAAGGAAGCTGCTTCAGTCGAGCCTCAGCAACAGTCTCTCATTGAACCAAAGCGCAAGTTTATGCTTGTAGGAACACATGCACACCAGACAACAGGATACAGTAAGGTTACCTATAATATTATAAAGGAACTTGCGGCTTCGAATAAATTTAACTTATGCCATTTTGGATTTCAGAAGTTTATTACGACGACACCAGAAGGATATCGTCCTTATCCGTCTTCGGTGGATGTATATGACCCTGTGATAGCAGAACGTGAAAAAACGGCACCGGTTGAACAAGGGTTTGGTTTTTCGCAGCTCGTTCCATATATTCGTAAGGTAAATCCAGATGTAGTTCTAATTTATAACGATGCTGGTGTCATTTGTCAGTTCTTAGAGAAGATGAAGGAACTCACAGCCGATGAGCGCAGAAAATTCAAGCTAATTATCTATTTGGATCAGGTGTACGTCATCCAGAGACCTGAATTTCTTCAAAGGATGGACGGAGAGGCCGACGCATTTTTTACCTTTACCGAGTTTTGGAAAAAGACTTTGCTTGAACAGGGTGTTAAGAAACCTATTCATGTATTACGTCATGGATTTGACAAAGATGTTTATATTCCGCAAAATAAGACTGAAATGAGAAAGAAACATGGTTTACCTGAAAACTTACTCCTTTTTCTCAACCTCAATCGCAATACTCCTAGAAAGCGCCATGATATTGTAGTGCAGGCATTTGCGCAACTTGTAGCAAGAAATCCTACGAAACCGATAGCGCTTCTTTGTGTATGCGATAAAGGTGAAAACGGTGGATTTCCAATACAGGAAATTTTTGTTCGTGAACTCATAACTATGAATGTTCCTCCACAAATGCATATTAATAAACTTATGATTAGTACAAATCCGCTTACATACACTGACGAGCTTATCAATGAACTCTATTGTATGAGTGATATAGGTATTACTGCAGCAGAAGGCGAAGGGTTTGGTCTCTGTCAGTTCGAGGCGATGGGTGTTGGAATTCCGCAAGTTGTACCAAACATTGGGGGATTCAAAGACTTCTGTACGAAGGAAAATTGTATGCTAGTTGAGCCTAAATGGCGTGCATATCTACCATTCGCAGCCAGTAGCGTAGGCGGCATTTCTGAAATTATTGAGCCAAAGGATTTAGCGAAGGCAGCTGAAAACTACGTCTTCGATAGCGAGTTGAGAGAAAAGCATGGTAAGGCAGCGAGAGAGACAGTTCTTAAGTATAGATGGGAGACTGAGATGAAGACACTCGAGAAGGTGATCGAGACTATCTAAGGTGCTCGCAAACCTCATGATTGTTCTTTGTAAGTTCTAAACACTGGTCGTACATGCTGACCTTTGCAGCAGAAGGCGCAACAGAAGAAGAACCACCGAAGAGCCGACCAATAATGTTGTGCGCTACTGCATTGCCGGCGCCGAACGCCATACCTTCTTTTACGACCTGGCCTAGCGAAGGAGTTCCAACAGAAGATAACGGATTTATTATTGGTAACTTTTGCGGAGGCAAAACGTACGGCTTTACAGAGGTTTGGTTATTGCGAGGCATTTCTACTCATTCTTATTATTTTTGCTCTAAACCTTCATAGGTCATGCAGAAAAGTGCCAAAAAACTTAATACTATGCCAAGTGCCTTTGTTGGTGAAACAACTTCTTTTAAGAACAAAAGTCCAAGTAAAGTCACAACCACGTTACTTGTGAGGTTCCATACGAGGTTCATGAGTGCCATACCCTCGCCTTTCAGAGCAAAGAAGAAGATAATCGGGTCCATGGCATATAATAGCATCGGCACAATCATCCAGTAAAACGGCCATCCACCCGAAATTTCCTTTACAAAAGGCATCATGATAATATCCACAATGGATAATCCGAGACCGAAGCCCAGTGTCCGCCAGTTCAACATACTTATAATATTGTTAGAAGTTAAGGAATGCCAAGCCCCTTCAGGCCATCTAAGTATTATAAAGGACTTACACGAAAGCAGAAGATTGAACGTAAGAAAGAGATAGACAAGTTCGGCACCAAGTCTTGGAAAGATCCTAAAGCCTACGTCGGGTTTAAGACAAATTCTTACGTTAAAAGTCGTCCTTCCAGCTACACGCAACGTTGGCGTAAACGGTTTCCCGACGCTAAGTCTTTAAAAGATAAGTCCAAAGCGACTGGTGTGCCTCTTAAGTATATTAAACAGACATACAATCGTGGTCTCGCAGCCTGGCGTACTGGTCATCGTCCAGGAGCCACTGAACAGCAATGGGGATATGGACGTGTGCATAGCTTTCTTCTATGCGGCAAAACCTATGAAACAACAGATTCAGATATCGTTAAAGACGCCAGAACACATTCTAGAAAGGCAAAGAAGTGGTTCGACCAATGCTAAAAATTGATTTCCGGTAAAAGTATGTCCTTTTTATATAAGATGTCCCGCTTAGTTCGTATTGGGAAAAACATGGTTGAACTTTCAGGGTTACACGGTATTTGGGTAGGAGCTGACCATTTATGTCGATCAAAGATGACATTATTTTATCCTGAGAAGCCTACAGTGGTGATTACATATGAGCTTGACGAACATGTGAAATGTGCTAAAGACGCAAAAATTCTGGAGGAAGCAAAGAAAGAGTTTGAAAAGACTTTAGGTGTAAATAAGTAAGGATGTTGTCTATCTTTATGAAAGAAGTACAAGATCGGTTCCCAGGTTATGAACTATCACCGCTTGGAACTACAAAACATACCAATGTATTGCGATTATCAAAAGATGGGTCTCCGACATTGGTCGCTAAGACCATATGGCACGACGTATCAGACCCTGAAGGTGATATGGGAATAAAAGTGCAAGACAAGGCATATAGAACAGAAGTAAAAATTCTTAAGATGCTTCCAAACTGGTGGGGCGTTCATCTTGTTGCACATTTTAAGACAAAGTTAAATCGTGTGATTGTTACGAATGAAGTAGAAAATGCGTCTTGGAAATCATATAAGAAAGGCTCGAATGACCTATCAGTTGCCAAACTATTGTATAAGCAAATACAGTGGCTTCATTTAAAAGGAGTAGCGCATAATGACCTGGAACTGAAGAATATCCTTTTTTCAAATACACCTATCATTATTGATTTTGAAAAATCAAGTATCGGTGCTACAAAGGAACAGAAGGAAAACGATTATCATTTGCTGTTAACTAATCTGGAAGAAAATCCTAATACTAAAGCAATCGGTAAATTCTTAGAGCGTCTTTCTAAAGGTGGGCAAGTATCACAAACGCGCCGTACTAAGAAGGCGGAATAAGTATTAATTCATTTACAACACTATTAAATCTATGATTTTTATTGATAAACAACATGTCAATTTGCATATTGAAACCATTAATATAGTGAGTATCAATAATGTCATAAGGAACGAAACCTATACTATCCATGTAAGAAATATGGTCTAGGAAAGTTGGAACACCTTCATTATACTGTCCAAATAATGGCATTTCCAAAACTATAAAATCAGTTCTGTTTAAAATAGAACTAGCGCCTTTTAGAATTGGTATTTCGGCGCCTTGACAGTCTATTTTAATAAAAATATTTTTTGCATTCTGCAAAAGATTATTCTGTACAACGAATGTATCTAAATCTATAGTTAGTCGTTTAATAGCTTCGCAATTTGTGAAATGATGTGTCTTTTCTCTAAATATGGAATCGCCTGTATTTTTCATTTGATACCAATTTACTTCTTCAGATTTATCATTTAGCAAAACATTAAATACCTTTATGTTACTATTTCTAAATTGGTTTAATTCGCTATAGTCGATAGCCTCAAATAATAAATAATTGCTAGTTTCGTAAATAGTTCGCATGCTATTCGTCCAATTGCCATGGTATGCGCCAATATCAAGTACAGTGTCTGGATAATAACCCTTGTTTTTTAGAGTAGCAAGTTTATCGAACATTATATTTAGAAACCATAAAGCAAGAGTTTAGATGCAATCGTCCTGGGGGAACCGACCTTAAAAAGAGGTTTAAGGGTTCGAAGCGGCTTAGAAGATAAGAGGAGATGCTACGCATTGGTGTCTGGTTCGACGTAACTCATTGTAGTTACGGTGGTCCAACCTTAGTGCTTCTAGGTGGAATAACAGGTCTTCTACAAGATGCTGAAACAACGGGTAGACCTATCTCTATTCTTCTTAACGAACCTGGCGATGTAAATTGGATTGTAGGATATCTAGAGGATTATAAATTTATAGTAAACTCTTTAAAAAACCCATTAATAGGACCTTTGTGTTTTTCACATACAGATGCACTCTGTAAAGACTATACGACACATAGGCTATGGCAAGCGGGTAAAAACTTTATTATTGCTAGCGAATGGTTTAAAAATCTTATTCAAGTTGCCCTACCTTTTAATAATCCTATAAGTTCTGAAGGCAGGAGACTATCTGTATGGGGTTCTGGCGTTGATACAAACTTCTATACACCTAGTCTTGACAAAACTCAAGATTATTTTGTTTATTTAAAAACTCAGAAATATGAACCCTTATCAAAAATTCCAATCTATCTTTTTAATAATTATTTTAAGCTATCAGGTTCTCTCCTGATGTATTATCATTACAATACCATTACATTAAAGGAAACTGCTCAAAAAAGCCGTTTTTGTATCTTTATGTCAGCCACTGAAACGCAGTGTTTAGCGGCTCTAGAAATTATGGCGTGTGATATTCCCCTCTTAGTCATTGATACAATAAGCTATACGATTGAAGAAATAACAGTCGATGCTACAAGTGTGACGTGTTGGGATGACCGATGTGGTATGAAGACAACGATCGACAGATTTGAAAAAGATTTTCCAACGTTTTTTGAAAACATCGAAAAATACAGACCACGTGAGTTTGTGTTAGAAAACTATAGCTTTGAGGCTGCAGGACATAACTTACGTAAGTTACTCAATCCCTCGGAAACATCATAAGTGCTAAAATTACACAAAAGAAAACGATAGTGTGTAAAAATAGACCAATCGGAGTCGGGCAGCCACTATCGCTGGCGATTGTAAAAAGCCCTCCAAATAATTTCTGTAATGTCTTGTATGTTTCGGGGTTAGCCACCAAGAAAAATACAAGTGCTGAATAAAAACTATACTTAGCCTTCAATGCTATGTTCATTTCTATAGTTTCTTACTTTTTTAATTGTGCGCCTAAGGCCGCCGAAACGCGACTTATAACCAGAAACCGATGATGGGACTATTGTTAGAATTTGTACTAAATTATGGAAGGCCTCTTCATATGTATTTGGTAGGATACGTTCTATATTTTTGTAAGGAGCTATAGGTGAACCTGGAACATCAGCAATCGCTCTTCCTGTAGGCGATTGCATTAACTTTGACCAAGCTACCCTAAAGTTCTGATATGACTTATTGTTAAAACTACCTTGTAAATCAAATATAATACCATCAACATCAGGTATTAGACTGTTAGAGCCTCCCTTATTTGCGTACTTTATGAATTGTTTTAATCCATCTTTTAGCACTCTAAGGTTTTCATTGGTATATTTCTGAGGTCTAGTTCTCTTATTCTTCTTATTTCTTGTGTAATTTGTAAAGTTTGATGGCGGTGGTACATAGCGATTTGAAAAAGGATTTGCTACTGCACCAAAGTTTTCAGGTTGTCCTAGTCTTCCAGGGGAGCTTCGTTGCGCGGGTCCAGAGCCTAGGCCGCTTGGTTCAACAGGTCCAGGCAGAACTGGTCCAGAACCTAAGCCGCTTGGTTCAACAGGTCCAGGCAGAACTGGTCCAGAACCTAAGCCGCTTGGCTGTCCAGGACCGCCCTTACCTTCGAATGCAGCTAGACGCGCTTCCAAAGAAGACTTCTGAGCACGTAGCCGCTCAACTTCAGGTTCTAGTTCAGCCACTCGGCCTTTTGAAGATGCTAGTTCGCTTTTAGCTTGTGCTAGTTCTGCTTCAACTAAACCTTTCTTTAACACGAGTTCAGCTTTCTCGCGTTCGCAAGAAGCGTGTCCGTCTAGTTTATCTTGTTCGAGTTGCGCAACACGAGCAGATAATGTTGCAATCTGTGTCTTTTGCTCCCCTATTAATTTTTCATTTGCTTCTCTTACCAAAGCATTCCGTCCTGTCGAATTCTTTGCCGCTGCTAATGACGCAAGGAGAGCATCAGTTTCTTCACGAACCTTGTCGGCACCTGCACGGTATCCTTCATTCCGTCTAGCCATTTCTGCTTGTGCTTCTTTTAACAATGCCTGCACTTCTCCAATCTGCCGGTCATCTAGGTCAAGAGCATCTTGGCATGCCGCACGTTGGGCCTCGACCTTAGCAAGTGATGCAGTTGCTTCGTTCAGAAGTCTTTCATTTTCTTCCTTTTCTCTTAGGAGTGTCTGGTTCTCTCCACCTGCAGAATCTAACTGGACCTGTATTCTATCTTTCAGTTCAATCAGATGCTTTTTCTCATCACGTAATTTATTAGCAATACGATCAGCATCAGCAAGTTCAGTTTTGTGATTTCCCTGCATAGCCGCCATTTCCTGACGGATAAGTGCGATTTCGGCTTTCTTTGCATCAATCTGTGCTTGGCGGTCTGCCGATTGTTGAGTTAGTTCACGTATTGTCCCGTTCTTTGTATTTCCTTGAGTGCGCAGAGCGGCCAACTGCTCAGTTAACTCTTCGACACGCGCTGTCTTTTCCTGCAGCGCTCCTTTGTTTTTGTTTTCTTCTTCTAGGCGAGTTCTTAATCCTCTCACTAAGTCTTCAAGTTCGGCCGCACGAGCTATCGCTGCATCGTTTTTCCCCTTTGCGTTTGAATTACGAAGACCGGCCAGCTTCTCGCTCAGCTTTGCATCATACACTTCTAAGACACGTGTTATCGCCGCTTCTTCGGTTTCAGGAGTGTGTGTCGCCTCTATGAGCTTCTTTAAGTTTTTAAGTTTTATCTTCAGATACTCAGTGTTCTCTAGTTCAGCTTTTGTATATTCTCCTATTTCTGTTCTCACATCGCCTAGATTAGATTTGAGTTCCTCAATCATAGCTGTCTGTTCGGCAATTTTAGCTAGCAAAAGTTCATCACGACCCTTTGTATTTGCACTCAAACCTTCTACGCCAGCCTTGATAGCAGTTGTGTCTTCCTTTACA
>Ga0209499_1001510_pt1 | contig 16004 bp, 26 predicted proteins | sample C_130208_EF_Meta_FD_187306 | JGI IMG/M metagenome (GOLD analysis project Ga0209499, IMG submission 187306) | Freshwater microbial communities from Lake Croche, Canada to study carbon cycling - C_130208_EF_MetaG (SPAdes) (version 2) | ecosystem: Environmental > Aquatic > Freshwater > Lake...
GGTAATCCAAATTATAACCCTGTAGTTCCGGCCAGTGGCGGAAATGTCAGTGGAACTAATACCGTTAATCAAAATGTTCTCGTTCCAGGTAATGCTGCTTCATCGACCAATGTGTTAGGTGTGTCACTGCCTGGTGGGGCTGCAGATAGCACTGCACCAGTGGTCGGACCGACTACAATTTCCATCGATTACACCAATGCAGGAACACCAATATCGGTTCCCCCTGGTGGATATGTAACAGTTAACTACAAACCAAAAACTGCTCCATAATCTATAAAAGATATCAATCTAAAGTTTATTAGTAAATATAGATAGAGAATCTAATATCCAGGAGATTAATCGATGACTACTTTCTATTGTGTTGATAAAGAATTTAAAACTGTACTATCAGCAGGGCCGGTACCCGAAGTGTGGGGAACCATTTCAGGAATGGCTGATCTAGATCGAGCAACTCTAGCAGATCTAACTTGGGCCAACTATCCCAAGCATGGCTTTATACCACGCGATGAAGCCTTGGAACTTGGCATAACTAGCGAAGCATTGGATTATGCAGATTATCTACAAAAGAAACTTACTGTTCCTGACTCTATCACTATGAAACAGGCCAGGCTTGGGTTATTAAACATTGGAAAATTAGACGATGTTGAAGCCGCTGTTGTAGATCGACCGGTAAAAATTGAATGGGAATACGCAACAACAGTTAATCGAGTTAATTCTACTATTGTGAATGTTTTCCAATCCATCGGAATGACTGATGACGAGATCGACGATTTGTTTATTGCTGCAAAAGATCTTTGATGTAATTTTAAATAAATAGTTGATTACCGAGACTCTTAAATTATGGCCACAAATTTACCAAGTTTAACCAATCCTACCGATTACGAAACCCTATTTCTTGTGCAGGATTCTGGTGTAAATCAAACCCTAACTGTATCTAGGGCTAGACTACTACTTGGTAATATGATTGGACCGGTCGGCCCACGAGGAGTACAAGGCGTACAAGGCGTACAAGGTGTACAAGGTGTACAAGGTGTGCAGGGTGTGCAGGGCGTACAGGGCGTACAAGGATCTCTGGGTGTACAAGGCGTACAGGGTTTACGAGGCGTACAAGGTGTTCAAGGTCTACAAGGTGTTCAAGGAACAACTGGTGCTCAAGGAACAACGGGTAGTCAAGGAACCACAGGTAGTCAAGGAGTGCAAGGCCTTCAAGGAGTGCAGGGTGTACAAGGTGTTCAAGGAACAGCAATACAAGGAACTACAGGTGGTCAAGGTGCTACGGGTTCTCAGGGAACTCAAGGTGTCCAAGGTACAGCAATTCAAGGAACTACAGGTGCTCAGGGAACAACAGGTAGCCAGGGAACTCAAGGCGTTCAAGGTACGCAAGGTATACAGGGCACTACAGGTAGCCAAGGTGTGCAAGGAATAGCAATTCAAGGAACTACAGGTAGCCAAGGCGTTCAAGGTACAGCAATTCAAGGTGTACAGGGATTAGCCGGTAGTGTACAGGGAACTACAGGTAGCCAAGGCGTTCAAGGTACAGCAATACAAGGAGTACAAGGACAAGCAGGTACTTCACAAGGAACAACAGGTAGCCAGGGCGTTCAAGGTGTTCAAGGTATAGCAATTCAAGGTGTACAGGGATTAGCCGGTACTACACAAGGAACCACAGGTAGTCAAGGCACAACTGGTGCTCAAGGCACCCCAGGAACAGGTAGTCAAGGACCAGCCGGTACTACACAAGGAACCACAGGTAGTCAAGGCACAACTGGTGCTCAAGGCACAACTGGTGCTCAAGGCACAACTGGTGCTCAAGGCACAACGGGTACTCAAGGACCAACGGGTACTCAAGGACCAACTGGTGCGCCATCCACAGTAGCAGGACCACCTGGACCGCCATCCGCAGTAGCAGGACCACCTGGGCCACCTGGTTCGCCCTCTTCGGTAGCAGGACCACCTGGACCACCTGGGGCCGGCGCGGGGGTAACATTTAACAGCGGAACTACTAACAGAATAGCATACTATAGCGGATCTACCGCTATTTCTAATGATTCAGGATTTACCACCAATGGATCGGGAACACTATCATGCGTAAATATCACTGCCACATCTGATGAAAGATTAAAAACCAATATTAGAGTAATTGAAAATGCGCTAGATAAAGTTGATCAACTACGCGGTGTACTATTCACAAGAATATCCAACAACGAAGAAAGCACAGGTGTTATTGCACAAGATTTGTTACCGGTTATACCAGAAGCGGTGTCACTCAACCACGATGGCTATTATGCTGTGGCGTATGGAAATTTAGTAGGATTACTAATTGAAGCAGTTAAAGAACTTAAGAAAGAAATAAACCTTATCAACGAAAGGCTGAAATAAATGGCATTACCCGCATCCGGAACAATTAATCTCTTAGCAATACAAACCGAGTTTAGTACATCGGGATTAGCCGCCTCTGCAGTGGCCGGCATTCCCAGTACTACATTGGTAGGTAGTGATCTACAGCCAGATCGCAGCATGAGAGATTTTTTGGGCAGAAGTGCTTATTCAGTGACCTTAACCATTAATGACGTTACTATAAATAACGGCTCCATTGGCAACTATCAGTGGGGGTATACTTTTGGCAGTGGACTTGGAAGTCTAAATCCCAATACTAGTTTTTTATGGGGAGGAACTATTACTGGTCTTTATAGTTATTCAACAGAATCTGGACCTCCCGGGACAACTATAGATTTTAGTGAGTCGCAATTTTATACCGGGCCTTATTATATTACATATCGAGGACAGAAATATACTTTAACAGCTACTTCCGTTAATGATTCATATTCATGGTATACCCCCACTGAAAATATATTTAACGGGTATGGATTAGGAACTGTAGTAATCAGCACCCAGTAAATAATAAGAGTTAAAATAAATGACATTACCCGCATCCGGCAATATTGATCTACTGGCAATTCAAACGGAGTTTGGTACTTCGGGATTGGCTGCCTCCGCAGTAGCCGGCATTCCTAGTACCAGTTTAGTGGGAGATGATCTACAGCCAGATCGCAGCCTAACAGATTTTTATGGCAGGTCGGCGGGATATAACATCATTGTAAATTCTTTTCAAACCAATTATAATTTAGCAAGTGCTGTTTATTATGCAGGCTGGGATTTCGTTTCACCTGTAAAAGCCACTATAACCATAACCGCCGGAACGTACATATGTGGTACCACGTACAATATTGCATTAAGAACTGGTTCATTTCCGGCTGGATCCAATATCACCTTGTATAATTATGGAACCATATTGGGGTACGGTGGTGACGGGGGATATGGTGGATCCGTTTACGCCTATAACAATATTTCCGCAGGGGGTAGTGGAAATTCAGGCGGTACATGCTTTTATGCAGAGAGTGCCATTACAGTCTATAATTACGGTATAATGTCAGGCGGTGGTGGAGGAGGCGGTGGAGGCGGTGCAGCCTATTCTACCGACGGTTACACCTTTGAAGTTTTAGGACCCGGCGGCGGCGGAGGTGGTGGTCAAGGTGGTGCCCTCACTGGTGGTAACAACAGCTCCGCCGGCGGCGTGGGCGGGGGCACAGGCAGCGGCTATCCAAACGGTAGAAATGGTGTTGGTGGCATAATCTACGGATCGGGCAGTGGCGGAGCCGGAACAAACTATAACAATGGCAATCTTGCCATTGGCGGAACAGGAGGAGCAGGCGGGTCAATGGGAAGTAACGGTGCCGGCGGCGGGAGCGGCTACTACTTCTCTGGATTCTACGGTGTAACGAGTGCAGGTGGCGCAGGTGGTAGTGCTGGCTATGCAGTTGCCGGTAATTCTCTTGTAACCTGGGGTGCAACAGGTACACGCTACGGTACAATCGCATAAAAAAGGATAAAAAATATGAACGAAATTAAATCTTATAGTTATCGAGTCGAGCGAGTGGATCAAGACCTTGATCTCATGGAATTGATTTATCAAAGTCCAGATTTGCCCGATGTATTAGTTGGTGCTCCCTTACCACGTGGAACACAGACTGTGGACGATATTGCTCGCATGTATGTTCCATTTTTATATTGGAGCAAAATTTTAAATCCCGTAGTGGATGTTGCAGTGGGTACTACAGGCACTGTTGAGATAGTATTACCCGAAGCAATTACTGGTAATTTACCTATATCAATATTAACTGCTACCAACACATCTGCCGTTGTTACTTCAAATATTTAAAAATGAGTTTACCGTCTATACAAATTTGTTTTGTAGACAATGTCTGGGTCAAACAAATGCATTTTCAAAAAAAAGATGATGCTATACCTGGCCATCGTCATGTACATGATCACATGACCTTGTTAACTCAAGGCAAGTTGATGATAATTATAGATCATAAGGTCACAGAATACACTGCCCCGCATATCATAGTCATACAAAAGGATCAAGAACATTTACTTACGGCATTAGAAGACAATACCATAGCATATTGTATTCATGCATTACGTGACAACGAAACCGGTGATATAGTATCCGAAGATCAAGTACCTAATGGTAGTTTATACTTTGGACCCGGTGGGCTTGAACCCTTAATTAAAAATATTGCTATTCAGAATTAACACAGAACAGTTTGAACTACCCGAAGAGTAGAAAACAATCAAAACATCCTGAAAAATTTATCCTTCGTCGGCGTCCTTATAAATATTTACATATAATAAGAGACTCTACAATGACTCAACATCTATCAATCTGGTACTTAGATCAACTTCCACATGAACTGTGTAATTTAGCAATTAATGATTACATGCAGTTAAATACTCACGATGCTGCCATGGGAATCAACAGCGAATATACATCACATGCTAACCGTCATACCAATGTAGGGTTTGCTGATTATAAACATTGGTTCGGGCAAATTATGAGAAGATTTGGCGAACAGTCTAACAAAGAATGTAAATGGGATTACGAAATCACAGATCACGAATGTGTACAATTTGCGCAGTACGGAGTCGGTCAACACTATAATTGGCACGTTGATATTTTTCCTCTTGCAGGACACCCAACTGAACGCAAGGTAACTGTTATTTGTTTACTGTCGGACTTTTCCGAATTTGAGGCCGGGGAACTACAAATACGACTCTATGCAGACTATACCGCCCCATTGGTAAAAGGATCAATTATTGCTTTTCCTTCGATTTTAGAGCATCGTGTAACTCCAGTTACTGCTGGGATTAGAAAAACTGCAACCATGTGGCTTTATGGTCCACGTTTTAAATAAACTTATCATATCACCCGTACATATAAATACTTGAAACTCGGAGTGATAATGTGTCTAGCACAATTACAAATTATAGTAGTCTAATTAATATAAATTTTCCTCAACCAGGGAAAGACAACGATACACAGGAATTTCGCAACAATTTTTCCAATATACAGAATGCTTTTGCTGTGGCTGGAAATGAAATTACCGATCTTCAGACCAATGGTGTAAAACTCACTGAATCTAATGATTATAACAACAGCATTTTAAAAAATGCAGTGTTACAAAATTACAGTGAAACAGTGTACGACGGTGGAATATTAACTACATCGGGCTATGTAACTGTAGATTATACCCTAGGGGTTTATCACAAATATCGAGCAAATACCAATTTATCCTACGAGTTCTATATTACAAATTGGCCCGCAGATGGTAATTATGGAAAATTAATGCTGGAAGTTACCCCTATTAGTTCATCTGCTACTGTAATGACCATAACCAACGCTACTTTAATAGGGACAACCAGTTTCCCTCGAACCTACAGACAAACTACCCCAGTTATCTACGAAGTATGGACTACCAATAATGGGGCAACTATATACGCCATTGAGATCACCAGTGTCTAGTACAGTCACCCAAGTTAGCAGCAAAATTGATATAAATTTTCCGGTTGCTGGAAAAGAAATCACTAGTTCTCAAGGATTTAGAACTAATTTTAATAGAATTCAATCAGCATTTTCCATTATCGGACAAGAAGTTGGTAAGTTACAATTAACTTCAGCGAAATTAAATGCCAGCAACGACTTTGGATATAACCTTATTAACCGAGCAAAATTAGAAAATAACAGTTTAAAAATAAACGATCTTGCTGCTGTTTCAAGTGGAATAATTGATTTTGATATCACACAGGGCAACTATCAAAAATGCACTGTTGATTCTGGATACTATACCTTCAATGTCACAAATTGGTCTCCAAAAAATATCTATTCAAGATTGAGACTTGAAGCAAACTGTAATACCACTTCAACCTCTACTATAAGTTTCGCAGGTAATGTGACTTTTATTGGTACACAAACATCTGAAATTTCATTTGATGGACAAACTCCTTGTTTTTGGGATGTATGGACTACTGATGGTGGAAAAAACATCTCCGTATATCTACGTTCAAATGCGGAAACAACAGGTGGTAATAAAGTAAAAGGTCCTATTCCTCGTATTACAACCTTTCATCCCAATAACGGCACATATCTCGGCGGAACAGTGGTCACTATGACCGGAACAAATTTTACATCAACATCCACCACTACCACTGTGCTAATGAACAATCAAGAGTGTGTTATAAATTCAATCAACACAACAACCATTACATTTGTTACAGCACCTGGGTCGGGCTACACTCAAGTTGTGGTCATAACTCCTACCGGAAATACCTACGATCAAATTAAGGCTAGTTTTAGATACATTCCCCCTAACTCGCAATCGTCGCAATCAGGATTTTCAGGTGAAACGTTTACTGGTGATGCCAGTGGTTCAGACGGTGCAAGCAGCGGTGCAGATGGTGGTGCAGGTAGTGGTAGCGATGCGGATTGTTAAGGAATAGTATGTTCAATCCTTTACTACCCGATCTATCCCGTCTTAAAGATCAAGATATCGAAGTTAAAATCAACGAGTTAATGAAAAAATACATGATAGCCTCACAGTCCGGACAAGGACATGTCTGCTATCAAATAGGGGTCATAATGGAATCTTACAAAGAAGAACAACATAAAAGATATATCCAGGCAAATCAAAAACTCACAATCCAAAATAAAAATCTGGACGATTATATCAACGTAGACCGTTGACATATATATGAAAAAACTGTATCATAACACGATGCAGATCAACAAATTTGGAGCAGTTTCGGTTACAGAACAAGAAGCATTCGATGCTTTATATTCTGGTAAGATTAAAGATTTCTCCAATCTCTATCTTGATCAATCCATAACCGAACAATTTAATCAGGCTCAAAAACTTAATAAAGATGATTTTAATAAAATTCAAGAGTTTTTCACTACTGACCACGATCTAACACAGTTTGATAAAAAATTTCAGGATCAATGGTTTATGCCTGAAGATTATAAAAGATTTGATATTGTAAATTATCTATTGAAATTGTGTAAAAACCAAATTGAAACCGATAGGGTACTAGAAGAATTAGAACTTTTTGTCCAACATGATATGATAAACGTACTTAATTACCTTAAATATCTAGTTGATGTTATGCGAGAAAATAACATTGTTTGGGGCGTAGGACGCGGTAGCAGTGTTGCTAGTTACTGCTTATATCTAATCGGTATACATCGTATAGACAGTATTCGGTATAACTTAGATATCCGAGAATTTTTAAAATAAGGAGATTATCATGGGAAGAACATATAGAAGCATGCAGGGTAAAGAAGTTGATATGGATAAACTAATGGGCAGAAACGAACTTATGCCAGCCATTGGCAATGCCAAAGTCAATGCTCGTGGTGATGAATTAGGATCCGGTGGACAAATTATTCGTAAACGCGAAGAAGTCATTGCAGAATATTACGATGATAATCCCAAGGCTATTCCTGAACGAAAAGCAGAAGAATCAGTTGAAACGATTCCAGAATCGGAACCAACAGTTTATAACGATACAGTTACCAAGAGGAACAAATGAAAGTAATAGGAAAAATTAGACCATTGCGCGATACCGTATTTGTCACCGATATGGTGTTTGATGAACAACGTACCCACGGTGGTATTATTCTACAAAATGATGACGGTAAATCACAAGGCATTCGCCCACGCTGGGGAAGAGTATGGGCCACTGGATCGGAACAAACTCAAGTTCAAATTGGTGAATGGATTCTAGTCGAACATGGACGATGGACCAGAACCGTTACAGTAGAGACTGATACTGGAGATATCATTGAAGTTCGCATGGTGGATAACGATGCAATTATGATGATTGCTGATGAATTACCCTCCACTACTATTTAAAAATATTTGACTTTAAATAAATCCCATGTTATTATAGCAGCATGGGATTTAAGAAAAATTGGGATGTGGCCTACATCCTCCGACAAATATACTCTGCTGCTAGAGAATGTAGCAGTCCATATAATGATGGCTTTACACAATGGGAAATCAAAAAGGATCTATACATGATCCAAGAAACCATTAATGATGCCATGAAAAAATGTTCAACCTTTGGCGATACTGAACAACAGTGGCTCAAGGATCGCGAACAGAAAAAAATTATCAAACTACTTAAGGACGAAGAATGATAAAAAAATTTAGATACTGGTTGAGAGACTGGTTGAGCAATATAGAGGAAAACAGGACTAGTATATCATCAGGCAGAGGATCGGTTTTAATTAGGCAAGATGATGTAGGGCTAGAGGGACATCCAATGCGGCTCAATGTTTATCGTGCTTCCGGCGGTATTGTTATTGAAGCAAGAACATATGATCCACAACGTGATCGTCATCATAACTCTCTTCACGTGATTACACACGATCAAGACTTGGCCACAAGTTTAGACAGAATCATCACTATGGAAAGTCTGCGTGGCTGATACTTGCAAAATCTGTAAAAAAGCGTATACTGCTGACTGCGACTATAAACAGGGACGTTGTCCCCACCATCCACCAATTGACATTCAAAAACTCTTAAACTGGCTACAAGGAAAAAATGGTAAAAGAACTTTGGACTGAAAAATATCGACCGAAAACGGTAGACGGATATGTTTTTAGAGATAATGCTCAAAAAAAACAAGTGCTTTCTTGGATCAAAGAAGGCAGCATTCCGCATCTGCTGTTAAGTGGTAGCCCGGGCATTGGTAAAACCACACTGGCAAAACTACTCCTGAATGAACTTGATATTCCTGAATATGATATTTTAGAAATGAATGCTAGCCGAGAACGCGGCATTAGTGAAGTTAGGGATCGAATTACCAACTTTATACAGATGATGCCTTTTGGCCCGTTTAAGGTTGTGCTGCTCGACGAAGCAGATTATCTAACACCCGATGCTCAAGCAGCCATGCGCGGTGTAATGGAAGAATACAGCAGTACCAGTCGGTTTATCCTAACCTGTAATCATCCTAACAAAATCATCCCGGCTATTCATAGTCGTTGTCAGCAGATGCATTTTACGTCAATTGATCAAACGGAATTCACTGCCAGGGCTGCTATTATTTTGGCAGAAGAAAAAGTTGATTTTGATCTAGATACATTAGATACTTATGTTAAAGTAACATATCCAGATCTACGCAAATGCATTAATTTTCTATCACAAAATGTACAGAATAATAAATTAATCAGTCCTAACGACAATGATGTCGGCGTAGCAGACTATAAGATTGCCATGGTAGAATTGTTTAAAAAGCGTAAGATTAAAGAAGCACGTGAATTGCTTTGTAATCAAGCCCGTCCAGAAGAGATAGGCGAAATCTTTCGTTGGATGTATGATAATTTGGATCTATTTGGTGATACCGAAGATCAAAAAGATACTGCACTATTGATTATTAAACAGGGCATGGTCGATCATACACTAATTTCCGATCCTGAGATCAACCTTACGGCTACACTTATAAAATTAGCCAGAAATTTAAAATCTTGATAAAATAGATCGAATAGATGTAATTGCAGGTTGACATTCTATTCGATCTATACTCTATCGTTTACTTCTCGTCTTTGTAGATTTTCAATACTTCCCTTACTGCGGGATGTCTTTCTACGTCCTTGGTCTCAAACCTTGCCATAGCAATCATACGAAAATCACCTCCTTCACCGTATAATGTGCAAAATTCTAGCAATCCGTTTTCACGAGGACGATCTGCCTGATTTAGATCCCCAGTAACTACCATTCTACTACCTTCACCAATCCTAGTTAATAACATTTTCATTTGACTAGGAGTAGCGTTTTGCATTTCGTCTGCTATCACAAAAGCATCTTTGAAAGTTCTACCTCTCATGTATGCCAATGGTGATATTTCAATAACGCCATCTTCTAGCATTTTGGCTATGTCTTTAGGATGGTAATATTCCTCAAATACATCGAAAATTGGTCTTGTCCAGGGAGCCATTTTAGCATTTAGGTCTCCTGGCAAAAATCCATGTTCTTCATCAACTGATACAGCCGGCCTAGTTACAATGATTTTTGTAATTAGTCCTTCTTTATAAAGTTTGATGGCCATCTGCACCGCGAGCATTGTTTTGCCCGTTCCTGCAGGACCGATGGCGAATACTATGTATTTCTTTGGATTTTTTAACAACTCTAGATAATTTTCTTGACTGAGATTTCTCGGAACAATGTTTACCTGTTGCTTGCGTTTCAAGTAAGGCTTAATCTGAATTAAGTTACTAGTTGTTTCTTTACGGAATCTTGGATCTGCTTCCATATAAAACTCTTTCTCTCTTCTTTTGGCTCTAGACAATTTAACCTCCCAATAATGAAGAGTCAACCTGCATTGGTATTTAAGAAGCATGTTAAAATACGGCTCCAAATATAGTCAAAATTATCATTTACATTTTTAAGGATAAATACTTGATAAAGAGACTACACATGTCGCACGATATTATTGACGTAATTAAAAACCTACAAACCCTAAGCGAAAATAACAGTGCTTTTAAAGTTCTTAAAGACTTTGAAAGAGTTGTCGACGAACTCGATATCTATGTTTATAAAAACTGGGATGACGGCGAATTAGTGGTTGGCCCAAAAGTTAACCGACACAATGTAGAATGTAAGTTTATGTGGCCGAGAAGCGCCATGCCCGATCCCGAAGGCGGACGCAGATTGGCCGACTACGGATGCCAGGTTGTTTATGAAAAAAGCATTGTTCTCCTTCCAAGAAAAATTAAAGAACCTAGTGATTTTCGACCAGGCACTAAAAAAGGCAAGATAGATGCACATCCGGTTTGGTATGTTACTATTACCATGCCTAAAAAACTAATGCAGGATGTGTCCGTAGGAAAAGAAAACAAAGATGATAACAGTCTAGCAGAACTGGTAAAATATCATTCCGAACAAATGAATCCAGATTCTGCAGCACAGGAGACTCCAGGCGATGCCCAAACAGAACCAGCGGCGTAATTTATCAGAAGGCCTTAGATCCGGCGATCTAAGAGACTATGTATCGGAAATATTTTCGATCGATCGCTATACCAGTAAAATGGGCGAAGACCAAGATATTATTGTACTGGGGTTCCGTGTTAAAGAAAAAAATCCTGCTGCCGACTTAATGGAATTCATTGAGAAGGGCTATGCATTTATCCTAGATGCAGACATGAGTACCGGGGAAGAAAACGACGGTCAATATCAGGTATTTGCAGAAATACAAAGAACTCCTGAATTAAAAAATCAATTAAAAGAATTACTAAACGGTATTGGTCAACTATGCGACTGCTATGATTGGAGATTCCGTTATCAGAAATCCCCAACTAGTGTTGAATTTAACGAAGAAACCATCATGGAAACTATTCCCATGACTAGCGACGAATATCAAGATAAAATGCTGGAAATTAAAAACGACGATGTAAAAGATTTCTTCGACCAGGGAAGTGCAGAAGTTGCACTGGAATCAGATAACACACTGATTTTTAGTAAACCCTACTCGGGTCCTATAGCAGCAAAATTCATTGCAATTGGCGATTACGATGTTGTAAAAGAACTGGTTCCAGGACGAATCAGTCTTGACGAAAGCAGTCAAAGCCAATGCTTGTTTTTAACAAAATATCTAGGCAACTATGAAATTAACAAAATAGGAAATAGATTCCTAATCTGTAACGGCGATAGAGGAATGATTATAGAAAAAGATAGGTGGTAACATGTGGCAATTACAATGGATGATCGGACTCCTTCCGGATTGGGTATTTCAACTTATTACAGCATTTGGTATTATATTACTAATAGCATCTCAATTCCTTAAACATATTCCCTTTATTAGTCAGTATAATCTACCTGCCTACGTATTAGGCATGATAATTACCATAACCGGTGTGTACTACGAAGGAATGCATAGTGGTGCCGAAACTTGGCAGGCTAAAATTAAAGATGTGGAGGATCGAGTTAAAGTAGCAGAAAATAAAAGTCGAGAAGTAAATACTGTCATTGAAACAAAGGTAGTGGAACGAGTTAAAATTGTTAAGGATACAAAAAATGTCAATAAAGAAACTGCAAAACTTATTGCCCGTCAGTTGGATGATCGGTGTGTTGTGCCTGAGTCTACAGTCGTGCTCATCAACAGTGCCAGTCAAAATGAAGTGGCCCGAGGTGCCAGCAGCACTGATGGAAGTGCCTCCGATGTTAGAGCAAGTGACATCGTCGAAACCGTCATTGAAAACTACGGACGATACAACGAACTCAGAGAAAAAGTAATTGGGTGGCAAAACTGGTACTTAGAACAAAAGAAAATATTTGAGGGAGTTACGAAATGAGCAACTTCATACTCAGCAAAGAACAATTAGAAGAACTTATTTCTAGCAACCCTTATGTAGAACATTGGCATCATGCCTTGGAAGAAGCACTGCCAGACTACGACATTAATACTCCGCGACGTGTTGCTGCCTTTATTGCCCAATGTGCTCACGAAAGCGGTGGCTTTGTATTCCTCCAAGAAAACTTAAACTACAAGGCCGAAAGTCTAATGCGTGTGTGGCCCAAATACTTTAAGGATATTACCACAGCAGTAAGGTATGCACATAATCCAGAACGCATTGCCAATCGTGCCTATGCTAATCGTATGGGCAATGGTGATGAAGCAAGTGGCGATGGATGGCGTTTTTGTGGTCGTGGACTAATTCAACTCACTGGCAAGGATAATTATCAATCATTTGCTGACAGCATAGAGACTAAACTGGAAGATATTCCACATTACCTAGCCACTTTTGAAGGTGCTGTACAAAGTGCCTGCTGGTTCTGGGAAACAAATAATTTAAACAAATGGGCCGATGCTGGAGATATCGTAACATTAACCAAACGAATCAATGGTGGAACATTGGGGCTCGATGATCGAATGAAACACTATACACACGCCTTGCATGTACTAGGAGTATAATTATGTCAGACAACGCGATATTGTTGGAAAAACAAATAGCAACAGTAAATCAAGACCAAATAGTGATAGCAGTTGAAAATAATCAAGCATTGCTGATTAACATTGAAATTATCGAAGAACGACTCAGAAATGAAAGACATGATAATGGCATTAATTAATAACATGCCGAGATGATATTTTATAATAACTACAGGGAGGTTGCATGTCAGTAGAAGAATACGAAAAAATGAGTGCTACAGAACAAAAGAAAGAAGATTGGATGAACAGCAAATGGCGCCCAGCCATGGGTTGGCTATACCTTGTGGTCTGTTCAGCCGACTTTGTGGTATTTCCTATTTTATGGAGCGTGCTACAAGGCATGTTCCACGGTACCGTCAACAGTCAATGGCAACCACTTACACTGCAAGGTGCAGGATTGTTCCATATTGCCATGGGTGCTATCATTGGTGTAGCAGCATGGGGGCGCACACAAGAAAAACTCAACGGTGCCAACAACGGCGGAGCAGCAGTGGGAACCACGTATGTACCGCCACCAGCAGCACCAGCAGCACCTGCAATGTCATCACCAGCCGCACCTGCCCCGACACCGGTTGCTCCGCCTGCGCCAGCAACTACCAGTTTTGGTGGACGCCTTGGCCCAGTACAACCTGTACAACCAGTTTTATAAGGAAAACAATATGAGAATACTATTCTATGCAACAATGTCAGTAGCAGGGTTTGTCTTTGCAGGATGGTCACACGGCGCTTGGGCCGCAGACACAGATGCCAAAATCAAGCGTGTTTGTCATGATGAGCAAAAAGGCAGCAAAACTGTATCAGTTTGCAAAACCATTCGAGTCCACAAAAAACTCGAAGGCACCCAGGTTCCGACAAAATAATATCAGTTGACTTTTAAACAAAGGTATAGTATACTATTGCTATACCTTTTTCCTATAATATGTCAGATTATTACAATATCCTAGGTGTCAATCGTGATGCCAGTCCAGATGATATCAAACGTGCCTATCGTAAACTAGCCAGTCATAACCATCCCGATAAGGGCGGTGATACTAAACGATTTCAAGAAATTCAGGTTGCATATGATACTCTCGGCAACCCCCAGAAAAGATCAGAGTACGATAGACCGCAACCGCAGTTTAATGGCGGAGGACCAGGTGGATTCCATTTTAATTTCGGGGACGGAATGCCTCCGGGATTTGAACAGGTATTTGCTCATTTTGGTGGTAGGAATCCATTTGAAGACATGTTTGGGCAACAACAACGACAACAACTTAATCGTAATAGAACCCTTAATCTGCAGGCTCAGATCAGTCTAGAAGATGCATTTCACGGAAAAGACCTTGTAGCAAATATTGGGTTGCCTTCGGGTCGAGAACAAGTAGTCGAAGTAAGAATTCCACCCGGAGTACATGAAGGAACTGTGCTGAGATTAAATGGAATGGGAGATGACAGCATTCCTAATCTACCACGAGGCGATATTCATTTAACAATTCATATATCCGAACATTCATTTTTTGCCAGAAGAGATGACGATTTAATTGCTGTGATAGATTTAAACTGTTTAGAGGCAATACTTGGTACGACCCTTGAAGTTGAATCCATAAACGGATCGGCATTGGAAATCAATGTTCATCCTGGTACACAACACGGACAAATGCTAGCAGTACACGGATATGGAATGCCTAACCTACAGAACAATAATATCAAAGGTAAATTACTTTTACAGATCAATATCACAGTACCTACCAATCTTTCAGATACTCATAAAGATTTATTAAGACAAATTGTGTCTTAAATATTATTATGTTGCAAATTATAAAATTCCCAGATCCTATTCTACGAGAGCGCATGCCAGAATTTGATTTTTCAAACCCTGTAGTAGATCCACAAGAACTAGAAAAACAAATGCTAGAAGCCATGTACCAAAACAACGGTCTTGGATTATCTGCCAATCAAGTTGGTATTCGAGCCAGAATGTTTGTTATGGGACATCGGACAACCCCAAGTGCAGGACAAGGATTTTTTAATCCAATTATTATCAACAATGATCAGGAGATATTGGATTTGGTTGAAGGATGTTTGAGTTTTCCAGGAATCTATGTTAAAATAAAAAGACCAAAAATCATACAGGCCCAATGGCAAAACAGTCAAGGAGCATGGCAAGAAGGTGAATTTGAAGGATATGCATGCAAATGTTTTTTACACGAATTTGATCACCTAGAAGGCATTGTTTTTCAGGATAGAGTAAGTAATTTAAAATGGTCTATGGCAACTAAGAAGAGGAAAATGTAATGATCACCCCTAGTAAAGAACTTGAAGCAATTTTTGAAAAGGCCATTGAGTTGGCCAATGAGAAAAAACACGAATATATTACTCTCGAGCATTTTCTATACAGCATGGTAGAAGATGAAACTTTCAAAAATATTCTAACAAACTTCGGAACAGATACCGCTAGTTTATCTCAAGATCTTGCAACATATATTAACGAAGAACTTAAAGAGATTGAAAACGAAAATATTGATAAACCAAAAAAGACTCATTCAGTTGACCGTGTACTGAATCGAGCATTTGCCAGCGTTCTTTTCAACGGCAAAACAAATCTAGAACCATTGGATTGTTTTATTAGCATGTTTGCCGAAAAGAAAAGTTATGCTAATTATTTCATTAAAAAAGCCAACATTGATAAAGAT
>Ga0209499_1001513_pt1 | contig 15992 bp, 13 predicted proteins | sample C_130208_EF_Meta_FD_187306 | JGI IMG/M metagenome (GOLD analysis project Ga0209499, IMG submission 187306) | Freshwater microbial communities from Lake Croche, Canada to study carbon cycling - C_130208_EF_MetaG (SPAdes) (version 2) | ecosystem: Environmental > Aquatic > Freshwater > Lake...
ATTATTCTGGCCAAACTGAAAATAAATGAAAGCACGATCCGTGATTTGTCCCATCATTTGCATCCGGGTTCTGCGTAGACCGATGTCGAAGGATTGATTTTCGGCCACACCTTCGACGAGCGTTCCGGGATTATTTTCGTTACCTCTTACCCAGACTTGATTTAAAAAGGTGATTTGAAAGTAGCGGGATCCGCTTTCGTTCAACTTTAATTTCAGTAATTCGGTATCAGGTGTTTTTTGTGCGGAAGCTGAATAAATACAGCTAATAGATGCGCAAAGAATGAGTAAGTATTTCATGTGAATGTGGGGTTAAAGGGACTAAAAGCCCGTGATACTGATAAAAATAAGTGGTTAAAACCGACTTAAATTCGGTAATTACAGAATCGCATGAAGCGCGATACCCCAACGAAGGCCTGAGAAATGTATTTTCCCTGAACGTTTTTTTGTGCGAAAAAATAGTAATTTTTTTTTGGGGCTTTTATACAGCCAGATATCCAGAGCGAATCGTGATTTTCATCATCCGCATCTTCTTGAAATTCCCAAACCAGGAGGCTTGGATTATCAGAAATAGAATGAATACCCTGTTTATTAATTTCTTGTTTGGAGGTAAGTGGGGCAAACACATGCGCGCATTTTGCTTCTTGCGGGGAAGACAAAATCCAAAAACATAGGGCGAATATGCGGAACAGGGCGGACATGATGATGCAAATTGCATGAAGATTTTTAAAAATCAGGCATTTCAGTTCTTTTTTTTAACTTGGGGTTTAAATTTATACGATGCAAGCAAATTTTTTATCTGTTGTATTAATGCCGCTCGCCCTCTCGGTCATTATGACGGGCCTAGGATTATCGTTGACCATCGGTGATTTTAAGCGCATTTTCATCTTTCCTAAAGCGATTTTGGTGGGTTTGATTTGTCAAATGCTCCTCTTGCCGCTTATTTGTTTTTACCTTGCTAAAACGATGTCCCTTCCCCCTGAAATGGCCGTAGGACTTATGTTATTAGCCGCTGCCCCCGGCGGGCCTTCGGCAAATTTATATAGCCATATAGCCAAAGGGGATGTGGCTTTGAATGTTACTTTGACTGCTTTAAATAGTTTATTTTCTGTGTTATCGATTGCCTTTTGGGTTAATTTTTCAATGGTCCAATTTCTGGCAGTTGACACCTATGTACCCATGCAATTTGGGAAAGTTTTAGAGGTTTGTTACGTCGTCATTCTCCCTGTAGGTGTCGGCATGCTCGTTCGGTCTTATTATCCTCAATTTTCAGCGCGTCTTGAAAAACCTTTTAAAATGGCCTCGGGCATATTTTTAGCTACGATCATTATACTGGCCGGTTTTAAGGAGCGCGATCATTTATGGCAGGATGCAAAAATTGTGGGCCTAGCCGCATTTTTCTTTAACATTGCCTGTTTAAGTTTAGGGTATTTTATTCCTCGGCTGTTTCGTTTGTCAAAAAAACAAGCCATCGCCATTGGGATGGAAATCGGAATACATAATGGCACCTTGGCCATTTATTTAGCGCTGAACGTGATTGGTAATGCGACCATGACCATCCCCGCGGTGGTTTATAGCTTGATTATGTTTCTGACGGCGGCGGTGTTTGGCTATTTAGTGAATCTTCGGCCGTAGGCGTTTTCATCCGTTCGATTTTTTTGACGGACCAAATATACAGGGTTTCTACTTTTTGGCGCGCCCAAGGCGTTTTTCGCAAAAAAGTTAAGCTGGATTTGATGCTAGGTTCGAAGGAAAAACAATTGATTCGGATGCGTCGGGCCATTTCGTCCCAACCATACAATTCCACCAAATCCCTTAGAATCATTTCCAAGGTTTTGCCATGCAAGGGGTCGTTAGATTTTTCAGCCATGTACAAATTTAAGGTAATTTCTGGAAATCAATCTGAGGTTGTACATGCTGCGCAGGCCGCGCGCTCATACTATTCAGAATAGCGGAAGAATTAAAAAAGCCGCCATTTTGAAGGAAAAATAAATTGTTTGCGATTCCTCCATCGTAATCTTGTCGGTAAGCTCGGCGTGCGATGTCGTCGCCGGTCAATTTCACTTCTTGTAACTCCACCCATTGGCCATTTGCATCCCTAAGCCAAGGGTTTAGATAGGTCGCTTTTCGTGGCAAATAGCCAAAAAGTGGATCAAAATTTTCCACAAATGAATGAGGTCTTTGATACCATGTATTGGTTTTAGGGCGCAAAAATTGAGCGATGAGTAGCCATTCGGGCGCAGTTTTTTCCTTAAAATAAGCCGTATATACCGTGTTTCCTTGGTCATCGGGCGCGATAGAATTCAAAAATTGATAGGTTTTTCCGGCCATCCAAGGATATCGCAAATAGCTCTGACCGCCCGCGCCTTCATTACCAAATTCCCCTGTATATACCTGTGGCCCCTTTTTCAACAGTTTAATCTTTTGATCTTCCGGAATACTGGCGGGATTATCTGTGACAAAAGGGCTCCAAACAGAAAATAAAATACGGCGCTCTGTTTCTGAATTTACTTGCATTCCAAAATAACCCTCACCAAAACCATTGGCCATAAAATAGGAACCAATGGGGTCCATTTGAAGCGGAATGGAGACTTCATTGTACATCCATTTGAAGTTGGACCCCGCCGGTACCGTATAGGTTAAATGCACGGAAGGCCCTCGGCGACCCCAATAAAATCGGTTATCCACATTATCCTTCACGAATGAAAGGCTAGAAATATCTTCATTGATTTCAATACGGAGGTCAGTAATTCCAGCGAAATTCGCCGTTTTTTTACGTATACCTTGTAGTACAATTTCCTGATAGCCCGCCGGAATCGAAAATTCCCCGGCATCTAATTCCCCTTTGGCGTCAAGGACAAGTGTCCTGGCTGTCTGGCCTAGGGTCAGTCCGATGGTATGGCCAGGGTCCATCCGGCCCAAGAACTTAATATGTCCACGAAGCGCTTTATCGGATTTAAAAAATAGGGAATATTTCGTGTTTGCCTGGGTCCACGATTCGATTCCTTTCGTCGTGATGGCATCGCTAGATGGCCCCGATGTTTGGAAGGCGTTGCCGGCCAATGGGATATTGATGGCGTTTATAAACGAATTTGCTTCTTTTGTGCCTAGATCCGCGGGTGAAGCACAGGCATTCAGGCTACCAGCGACTGCGATGAAAAATAAGATGTACTTTTTCAAAAAAATGCTATGTTTGTTTCAAATATACCTATTTAAACCTATGAAAATCAAATCGATGTACCTAAATATGCTGCTCGTAGGCATGTCTTTAGGTACCGCCTGGGCCATACGAGGCCAATTCGGCCACGAACATGGCGCTGCTTTTGCTGGATCGCTTGGATCGCTAAGTGTTTTATTGCTCGTGAACCGAAAGGACTGGCTCGCGCAGGCTTTCTCCATCACCTTGGCGGGAGCTTTAGGTTGGGGCCTAGGCGGCATGATGAGCTATGGGCTTGTGGTGGGATATGGTCGTGCGGATGATTGGACGAATGTTTTATACGGACTTTCCATGTTATTCGTGATTGGTGGGCTGTATGGTTTTTTAGGCGGAGGTTTATTTGGATTGGCGATTAGTAAAGTGGGGAAGGATGACATGCCATGGGTGCAGGTGATTATCGAGCTAGTGGTGGGCGGCGCCATCATGTACTTTTTCTTGATTGAACAATTTGGCTGGTATATGACGCCGCCTCGATCGGAGGTTTGGGCGATTTGTTTGGGTATGGCGCTGGCCTTGCTTTGGATTTTTCTACGGCTGAAATTATATGCAGCACTTCGCGTGGCAGCCTTTTCGGGCTTGGGAGCTGGTTTTGGCTTTGCTTTTGGAAATTTCCTGCAGGTCTTAGGCCAGGTATCCGAAATTCCCTTTAATTTTTGGAATGTTATGGAATATTCATTGGGCTTTTTTGGAGGCTTGGGCTTGGCTTATGGGACATTGACCAGCGAATGGGCGGCTGAAAAAGAAGCGCCCCAAAGCAAACAGCCCTTCGCTATTTTCATGCTCCTTTTGTTTATTCCTTTTGTGATGTGGCAACAAAACTTCGAGTGGGACCGCATTCAAGAAACCTATGTCAAATTAATTCCGAACGATGACCCGAACATCTATGCCTGGGTTCAATGGGGCTCCTTAGGCCTTATCGCTTGTGTGGCTATTTTTTGGTGCCAACACTTATGGGTAAAACAACAAAACTATTCTTTTGCCACCATATGGACCTATTTTTTTAGTACGTGGGCATTGTACATCATGTTAAGTTATTTAGTTACGGGCGCGATCATCAGCTTGTATCGACCAGAACAATATTTATACGCACTTAATTTTGTGCTTGTATTTTCTATGCTTTCAAAGGCCTCTCCGATCTTTGATCCGAAACAAATTTCTTTCCGAGCTTGGGGGAAAAACTTGATTTTTGTCCTTATGATTATCAGTTTTTTGGCCTATTTATTAACGCAAAGTCATGGGGAGATGAAGGGCGCTCATAAACGCTTTGGGGACTTATCAGCAGACACATTAAAAAAATAAATATGCGAGGAATCGTTTTTATCCTAATTTTTGGAATTTCATTTTTTGCCCACGGCCAGTTGTTCGGCCCTAAAATCCAGCGTGTATTATTTCTGGGGAATAGTATTACCTATGGCGGTGGCTATGTCCAAATGGTGGATGCTTATGCGCGCCTGAATGACTCTGGAACACCGATTGAAATCATGAATCTAGGACTACCGAGTGAAACGGTTTCAGGTTTATCGGAGGATGGTCATGCCGGAGGGCGCTTTCCGAGGCCTGATTTGCATGAGCGCTTGGCTCGGGTTTTAGATGCCACGAAGCCGGACTTGGTCATCGCGTGTTATGGGATGAATGATGGAATTTATCAGCCTTTGGACGCGACGCGCTTTCAAAAATATAAGGACGGGATTCATTGGCTGCATGAACAAGTGGAGGCGCGGGGAATACGAATTGTTCATTTGACCCCCACGGTGTATGAGGATAAAAAAGGGCAAAGTCCCGAATATGCGCAGGTGTTAGATGTGTATTCCAAATGGTTGAAAAAACAACCTAGCTGGGAGGTTATCGATTCTCATTTTCCCATGAAGAAGTATTTCCAAAAAATGAAGCGCAAGGACCCGGCCTTTTCTTTGGCCGCCGATGGAGTTCATATTGGGGATGTAGGTCATGGCTTGGTCGCGCGAGAAATCATCCAGTATTTTGGAAAGAAAAAATTTGAGGATTGGGATCAAATCCCTCAATTTAAATTTTATGAAGTTTTAGGCCAGGAACACCGGCTTATGAAGGACGCTTGGCTACGGCTGACGGGGCATTTGCGTCCTGATATGAAACTTGGTCTACCTATGGAGGAAGCCCTGAAACAAAAGGAAGGATTAGAAAAACAAATTCAAGAATTATTAAAATGAAGCAGATCATCGTCTTGTTGTGTCTCTGGTCTGGAGGACTTTTGGCACAGTCAACTACTAAAAAAATTACCTGGCCAGTAGGTAAAAAAATGGCCTTGAGCTTGACTTTTGATGATGGACGAGGCAGCCAAGTGCAGGCAGGAGTGAAATTATTAAATCAATATGGCGCTAAAGCCACCTTTTATGTGATGCCCAGCGCCATCGAAAAGTCCTTGCCGGCCTGGAGGGATTTGGCAAATGCGGGCCATGAAATCGGGAATCATACCTCTTTGCACCCGTGTTCTGGGAATTTTGCCTGGTCGCGTACGAAGGCATTGGAAGAATATTCTTTAGAAAAGATGGCAAAGGAATTGGGGGAAAGTAATCGGCAAATTTCGGAGATGTTGGGCGTCGTGCCGGAGTCTTTTGCTTATCCCTGTGGGCAGACATTTGTGGGGATGAATGAAAATACGAAAAGCTATGTGCCCTTGGTTCATCAGCAGTTTTCTTCGGGTCGTGGCTGGCGCGATGAGGCGCCCAATGATCCTGCCTATTTAAACATGGCTCAATTGACCGGTATTGAAATGGACGGCCAGGATTTTGAAGAAATTTTGCCTTTGATTCAGGATGCGGCCAAACAGGGATATTGGTTGGTCTTAGCTGGACACGAAATGGGAACAGATGGAAATCAGACCACCCGACTTTCCATGTTAGAAAAGCTGATTCAATATGCGCAAACGCCAGAAAATGGGATTTGGTTAGCCCCTGTCAAGGACGTTACCCATTTTTTAAAGGCTAATTAAACTCTTTAGAATACTGCAAAGGGGTTTTTCCAGTGATTTTTTTGAAGGCGTTGTTGAAGTTTGGGAAATTATTAAATCCTGCTTCGTAACACACTTGAGTGACTTGGAATTGATTTTCTTTGATCAGCTTACAGGCGTATTCGACGCGGATTTCGTTTAAGAAGTGGGAATAATGCTTGCGGGTTCGGTTTTTGAAATAGCGACAGAATGAATTGGATGAAAGGTGGGCCACTTCGGCGATTTCCTCGATGCTAATTTTCCGCTTAAAGTGTTTGGCGGAGTAATTGTAAATCTGGTTCAGTCGGGCGGTTTCTTTGTCGTTCGGGTTATTTTCGATAATCCTCGAGGCTAATAGCTCCGTTTCCGTGCTATGAGACATGAAATCCATCAACTTAACTAATTCAAGAATTTGGTTTTGATCGGCATTGGTTAACATTCGCCTCATCTGTTTTACGACCGCCTCTTTGGTTTTTCCCTGAATCCGAAGGCCCTTTTTTGATTTCCCCAGGAGCTGGAGGATAAAGCGGTTTTCAACCAAATTCAAAAAAACATCTCCTAAAATCGCCGGATTAAAATGTACCACGAGCGCTGTGACATGTAAATTTTCATCGCCCTGGAAGTACTTATTATCGCTTCGGAGGTAATGCGGGCAGTCGGAGCCGATTAACAACAAATCCCCATCCTGAAATCGCTGAATACTATCCCCGACAAATTGCGTCCCAGTCCCCTTTTCAATAAATAACAATTCGATTTCTGGATGATAATGATACTGGTTATAAAAATAGCTTACGTTGTCTTTTCGAATACTAAATGAACGCAAGGATTGATTGGATACTTTTAATAAATGAGCCTTCATAAATCTTAAAATTTAAATTATGTATGCTTTTTAGGCTCATTGATGAATATTATGCCAAAATACTTTATTTAAGAGAGTTTTCAATTTAATTCTAGTATTACTTAAATCTATTTTTTTGCTTTTGAAATACCTTAATGGTTTATCGACACAAATTTTTCATCTATTATAACCAGAAAACTATTACTATGAATGTACAATCTACATTACGAATGCTTCGGCATTCGGCCATTATGTTGGCTGTATTTGCCCTTGGTATCTCTACGGCCATGGCGCAAACGCGAACAGTTAGCGGGAAAATTACTGCTAGTGCAGACGGCTCGGGAATACCGGGTGTAAATGTTCAACTTAAAGGCTCTACAAAGGGCACGAGTAGTAACGCTGCAGGTTCCTATTCGATTGAAGTTTCAGGCCCGAATGCGGTATTAAGTTTCACATTTGTCGGATTTGAGCCGCAAGAAGTGAAAGTGGGCACACGAAATCTTATCGACGTATCCATGGCTTCTAGCTCCCAAGAATTAAACGAGGTGGTCGTAACCGCCTTGGGAATTAAGCGGGAAGAAAAGTCTTTGGGCTACTCGGTTGGGAAAGTAGACGGTAAAAACTTGAACCGTGTCATCACAGAAAACGTCCTAAATGGCTTATCAGGTAAATTAGCTGGGGTAAGTATTAATGCGACGGGAACGACAGGTTCCTCCGTTAGTATGATTATTCGGGGAGCAAAATCCTTGAGTAATGATAACCAGCCTCTATTTGTGATCGATGGGGTTCCGGTAATTAATACCTTGAATAACGTTGGGCAAGTGGGGAATGACAACCGGGTCGATTATGGGAATGCGATTTCGGATATTAACCCAGATAACATCGAAAGTATTTCGGTCTTAAAGGGACCAAGTGCCGCTGCTTTATATGGCTCTCGAGCAGGTAATGGTGTCGTTTTAATAACGACCAAATCCGGGTCAAAATCGAAAAAAATGACCATTCAAATTACTTCGAATACGGTTTTTGATAAGCCCTTCAAATATTTGAACATGCACTCGAAGTTTGCTACGGGTGTTTTGCCTTTTACACCAGACAATAATCCGTATCCAGGCGGAACCCTTTATATTGATGAAGGATCATCTGGAGGCGTAGGCCCAGAATTAGACAAGGGTTATAAAGCCGTTCAATGGAATAGCCCATTGGACGCGTCCGGAAATCAAATCGCGACGGATTTAAAATCCTATCCCGACAACGTAAAGAATTTTGTTCAAACGGGAATTACCACGACGAATGGCTTTTCGATTGCCAATAGTAGCGATGCGATGTCCTACCGAGTATCTTATTCGAATATGACAAGTCGCGGAATCGTTCCGGGAGCGGATTTGTTTAAGAATTCATTGGATGTAAATACTTCGTTGAATTTGTCGAAGAAATTAAAGTTGAGTACGAACTTCGACTTCTCTCGTAACAATTCCAACAACCGTCCTGCTTCTGAACGCGGATCGAATCCTTTGCAATGGGCTTATGCAGTTTCTCCGCATATCAACATCCTGGATTTAAAAAATTATTGGGTTCCGGGGAAAGAAGGTTTGCAACAAAATTCTCAAGCAATTGGTGACTACAATAACCCATGGTTCTTGGCCTATGAGGTGAAGAATGCTTTTGAGCGGAATCGCTTTTTTGGAAATGCGAAGTTGGATTTTCAGCTCACCAAAGAAATCAGCTTGATGGCTCGTTATTCCTTAGATACCTACGGAGAAACACGTGAAACGAAAATTGCCCCAAGTTATACCGGGGAGAAAAATGGAGCCTATGGCTTAACAACTTTGTCTCCGAATGAGCGCAACATTGATTTCTTAGCCACCTATGCAAAATCATTGAAAGACTTTTCATTGTCTTTCTCCTTAGGAGGAAATGCACGGAAGTCGACGAATGCGGTCATCAGCGAATCAAGTAAAGGCGGTACTGGATTAGTTATTCCCGGTTTATATACCCTACAAAATATCGCCACGGCGAATATCCAATACGCAAGCACCCATTCGAATAAAGTCGTGTATAGCGCGTATGGAATGGCGAATTTAGGCTATAAGGACATGGTTTATTTGGATTTAACGGCACGTAATGACTGGTCGAGTACCTTGCCAATCGACAACCGCTCGTATTTCTATCCTTCGGCATCCTTAAGTGTCTTGTTGAACGAAATGTTCCAAATCCCGAATAACCGCATCGACTTATTAAAAGTTCGTGCTGGGGTAGCGCAAGCAGGTAATGACACGAATCCATACGCCTTATTTAATACCTTGGGATTGGCGGAATCATGGGGCGGGGTAACTCGTTTGGGAAAACCAGGATCCATTTTATTGCCTGATTTGAAACCAGAAATTACGACTTCGATGGACTTAGGGGTGGATTTAACGATGTATAAAAACCGCTTACGTTTCTCAGGAACCTATTACACGGTGGAAAACAGAAACCAAATTATCCCAACCACGCTTCCTCCGTCGACTGGTTTTACCTCTAAAAATATCAATGCCGGTTTGTTAGAAAGTAAGGGTATTGAATTGACTTTGGGGGGTACGCCGATAAACCGCAATGGTTGGAGATTAGATTTGACGACAAACTTCTACAAGAACGCAACGACCATCAAAGAATTATCTGAAGGCCTAAACTTCTATACCTTATGGACGGATGCCAAAGGCGGCGCATGGACCTATGTGGGGGATAAGATCGGTGATATCTACGATGCTGAAATTGTAACCGTTACGGATCAATCTTCCAAGTATTTTGGTTATCCGATTTTAGATTCGGATGGCTCATGGCAATCCATTAGTGCGTCTAAATCAAAAACGAAAATTGGTAATTTTAACCCGGATTTCATCTTGGGCTTACAAACTTCGTTGAGCTACAAAAACTGGAGCTTAAACATGACCTTTGACTGGAGAAATGGGGGGAACTTTGTTTCGCAAACGTATCGCTACGGCGAATCGGATTTAAAGTCTCAGCGCTTCTTGGATAATTTAATTAATCCAGGTTCGATGACACCGGATCAATTGCGTAATTATTTAGTGGCGAATCAAGAGACGATGATCAAAATCAATGGGAATAATTTCCCGATTGTAGGAGGTCCAACGAAAGAATATGGCGGTTACCCTTTTGAATATGGCGGTAAGGTTTATCCCAATGGTGTATTTAATCCGGGGGTTATTGCTAATTATGACAGTAAAGGAGCCATTACAGGTTATGAAGAAAACTTAGGCGGACCGAATACGCGCATCATTCCATTTGGCGACAATTATCCTTGGAGCTTTACGCGGGCGGCAACCTTTGATGCTTCTTTTGTCAAATTGCGTGAGGTTTCTTTAGGATATGAAATTCCGAAAGACATTGTAAAAAAATTGGGTTTAGAAGCGGCAAACTTCTCAGTATATAGCCGGAACATTATTTTATGGACAGCTGCTAAAATTGGCATTGACCCAGAAACAGCGTTTCAGCCACAGGCCGGAGCTCAAGCCGGAACTCAGTTTAAACAAGGTATCGAACGATACAATGTTACCCCATGGGTCATCCCAGTTGGATTCAAACTTGGTTTAACATTTTAATCACGCAAAAACCTTAAAATTTAGACATCATGAAAATGAATAAATATATTAAAATCGCAGTTTTCACTATTGTAACGGGTTCTTTCTTCTCTTGCGAAGATTTATCCTCAGTGAATACAAACCCGAATGGGGTTCAGCCCGATGTGGTGAACCCGAATTTAGTTATGCCTACGGTCTTGACTGAAATGGCTAAAGCATATGTCAACTTAGGATATCAGGATATCGCGGGAGTTGTTCAGCATACTCAAAAAGATGCTTGGTCATCCGGTCATAATGATTATGATTGGGGCGGAAATCAAAGTTGGTCCGGTTATTACGACATCTTGCGCAACAACGATTTGTTATACCAAAGGGCCCTAGCTCAAAACCTCGAATTTCATCAAGGCGTTTCTTTGGTGACTAAAGCATTTATGTTCGGATTAATCACTGACTTGTGGGGCGATGCGCCCTATACGAATGCTTTAAAAGGAGAATTAGGTGGGGCCGCAAACATTTTACCATCCTACGATAGCCAAGAGGTTATTTACACAGGTATTTTGGCAGATTTGGAAAAGGCAAATAAATTATTGTCCAAACAAAAATCCGATTATTTAAGCATCGTCGATAACGTAGACGTCATTTATGGCGGGGATCCTGTTAAATGGAGAAAATTAGCGAACTCTTTGGCTTTGCGCTATTACATGCGTATTTCTGCGAAAAAGGCAGATGTTGCGAAAGCGGGTATTGAGAATATCGTTAAAAATGCGGCGAATTATCCAATCATTACTTCGAATGCAGACGATGCCACGATGGGATTTCCAGGAACTTCGGATGGAACTTCTTGGCCTGCTAATGCAGTCTATGACGTATCGGGAAGTAATTACCGTCGCTTAAAAATGGCGAGTACCTTTGTGAAATACCTTCAGTCGGTCAGTGATCCTCGTTTAGGAATCTGGGCGGCGAAGGTTGAAATTCCTTTGGTTGTAGACGCCACCTTGCCAGCTGGGACGGATAAAATCATCAGCGGAAAGCGTTATTTGTCTCCTGATAAAGTGGGAAACACGAAGGTTGATACAGATCCGGAATACGTAGGATTACCTACCTCCTTTTCCGCGCTTCCTTCTGCGTATAATTTAAATCCTACACCGGGTCAAACCTCCTTTAACCCACACGTGTCTTTCTTAGCCCCGATGTACAAAAATGCATCAGGTGCCTTGTTGAGAGCTCGTTTAGTTTCTGCGGCGGAAGTTAACTTCATTTTAGCGGAGGCGGCTCAAAAAGGCTGGTCTGTAGGAGATGCGAAATCTCTTTACGAAGCAGGTGTCAAAACGTCTTTAGCTGCGTGGGGTGTTAGTGGCTCTTCTACAGCATATCTTGCTGGTAGCGGCGTGGCTTATAACGGAACTTTAAAGCAAATCATGGAACAAAAATGGATTGCCTCTTGGACAGCTGCCACTGAAGCTTGGTTTGATTATCGCAGAACAGGTTTCCCGGTATTAACGGCAGGTCCAGCAGCGAAACGCCAGGCTTTGCCGGTTCGCTTCTATTATATGCAAGATGAAATTCGTATCAATGCCGTAAATGCGACTGCTGCAATGGATAAATTAGAAGTTTCTAATTATTCACAGGCAGATGGCAAAAATAGTGCATGGTCGAAACCTTGGTTAATCCAAGGAACGAATAAACCTTGGTAATAGCCGAAAAACAAATTTGACCACAGGTTATGCGCCTGTGGTCTTTTTTTTTAATTTAGATTTTATATGCATAAAATTCTTCTTTTTGTCCTTTTTATTCTGGCCCAACAGTCCATATTCGGCCAAGAGATTCTAGTAGGCGCAGCCACCCGAATCATTACTCCAAATCCATTATTACCCGTTTCCGGTGGGATCGGGGTGCCGAAACCCAGCAAGGAAAAAAAGGGCGACCTGTTTGCGCGGGCGATGGTATTCCAACAAGGGAAAACACGCTTCGCCATCGTCAATGTCGATAATCTAGGCTGGACATCCATCCTCGGAAATAAATCGCGCGCTTTAATTAAGGGCATTGCACCTGAAAATGTACTCATCGGTGCCACGCATACCCATAGCGCACCGGATGCCTATGGATTTCCCGACATGTCAGGAAAATCAAATGTGGATTTGAAGTATTTGGACTGGTGTGTGCAACAAATTGCCGATGCGGTCAACGAGGCCACGTCTAACCTTCAGCCCGCCTCGCTCAAAGTGGCCATGGATGAAGCCAATGGAAAAATTGCCTATAATTATTATGCTCCGGCGCTATATGATCCACGCTGTGGCGTAATTCAGGCCATTGCGACAACCGGTCCCAAAGCCGGGAAAGCCATCGCCACACTCGTGAATTATGCCGTTCACCCAGAAGTATTAGGAAGCGAACGGGGCATCTTGAGTCCTGATTTATGTGGGCCATTGTATCAGCGCATTGAATCTACCATCGGTGGCGTCGCTTTATTTATGAACGGCGCGCAAGGTGGTATGGTGACGGCGGATACGCGTTTGGAATATGGCAAAGAAGGCCAAGGGCAGAAAGAAGCTAATACCTGGGAAGAATGTATTCGCATCGGGGAATTATTAGCGGATGAAGCGATGCGTATTGTCGCGAAAGCTCCCGTGTTAGACAAACCGCTTTTGTATTGTACATCACGTGAAATTGAATTTCCGATTGATTCCGAAATGATGCGCTATATTTTGACACATTCGCCCCTAAAGTATGAAGGGAAAAAGGAGAATTTTATTTCTACGCGTTTAAATTTATTGAACATCGGTCCGGCACAAATATTAACCGTTCCCGGTGAAGCCTTGCCGAATGTAGGCTATTATGTGAAGCGAAATATGGCGACCAAAATGCCCTTTTTGTTTGGCTTGACGAATGATGCCTTTGGGTATATGTTGGCCAAAGTCGATTACAATTCCTTCAAGCGTTACGAATATGTGACCCGAACTTCTTTGGGCGAAATGACCGCCGAGATTTACATGGAACAAGCCCTTAAATTAGTTAAAGAAAGCCCGAAGCCACAACCATAAGATTTTCATTACCTCTAAACCTATTTAAAACGAATGAAACGCGTATTTATCTTATTAGCCCTATTGATTTCGACAACGGCTTTTGGCCAAATGGACAAAACCTATGCCGAGCGCCTCGGATTTCCAAAGGGGAAAAAAGTACTCATTTTTCATGTGGACGATTGCGGAATGTCCTATTCTTCAAACCAAGGCGCTTATAAGTCCTTGGAACAAGGCGTGGCCACCTCCTGTTCCATCATGATGCCTTGCCCATGGGCCGCCAGTTTCATTCATTATTTACAGAAAAATAATCCCAAAGCAGATGCTGGATTACACCTGACTTTAACTTCGGAATGGAACGATTATCGCTGGCCGGCGCTTTCTGGGTTCCAACAAGTTCCTGGTTTAAGTGATGGAGATGGTTGCCTATACCATAGCGTGGAGCAGGTGATTAAAAATGCGAGTCCAGACGAAGTGGAAAGAGAAATTAGAGCGCAAGTAGAACGTGCCAAACGCTTAGGTTGGTCGCCTTCCCACATCGATTCTCACATGGGAACCCTATTCGCCTACCCTCCATTTTTGGAACGCTACGTGAAAGTCGGCATTGAATTAGGAATCCCAGTGATGTTTCCTGGGGGCAATAATAAGATGATGATTGAGTCCATGAACTTGCCCCTCATCAAGAAAATGAAAGCAGAGGGGACTTGGAAAGAGGGGACAAAACTAGAAGCTAAACGCTATGGCCTGACCGACTTATTTGGCGAAGCTAGTAAAATGGGCGAGAAACTTTGGAATGCAGGACTTCCTGTCTTGGATGACTTACATACATTTAGTGGGGACTGGAAGCCCGCTGGAAATCCTACAGCTGAAGAATGGGGGAAATACAAGGCCCAACAATGGATTGAAACGATCAAAAATATGAACCCAGGTGTGGCCATGATGATTGTTCATAGCAGCGATATTACGGAAGAATTTAAATATGTTTCGGGGTCGGGTGGTTCTCGCTTAGCCGATATGAATTCCATGATGAATCCTGATTTAAGGGCTTATATTGAAAAAGAGGGAATCATTTTAACGACTTTCCGTGAGTTATTGGAACGCCGCAAAAAAGTCAAATAAGATGCGACGATTATTCGTTTTAATACTCGCCTTAGGATTCCCTTTTTTTGCCTTCACACAAAAATCAGTTAGTCCCATCGTGGAATCGATGCTTATTTTTCCTGGACAGGAAAAACATGTGCATGGAAGTAGCATGGTGGCTTTGCCAAATGGCGATCTTTTGTCGGTGTGGTTTTATGGCAATGGCGAACGCAATTCAGACGATGTGAAATTGATGGGCGCCCGATTACAAAAAGGTGCCAAAGCCTGGAGCGAACCCTTTTTAATGGCCGATACGCCTAACCTTCCGGATTGTAATCCCGTATTATTTTTAAACCAAAGCGGTAAATTGTTTTTAGTCTGGATCGCGGTGCAATCGAACCGTTGGGAACAATCCATTTTGCGTGTCAAAACGACGACTAATTATACTAAACCTGGAGCTCCCATTTGGGAATGGCAAGACAATATCCTGTTGAAAATGGATGACCGTTTTGCCAAAGAAATTGCCACAAAACTTAAGACTTTGCCTAGTCATGCGATTGGTTGGGCTGGCTTTGCCCCCAAATACGATGAGATGATTAACGCAGCTGCGCTAGATCCGATGAAACGTAATTTGGGTTGGATGACTCGAATCAAACCCTTGCTAATAGGTGAAAACCGAATGGTTTTACCCTTATATTCAGACGGATTTAACCTATCCATGATGGCCATTTCAGATGACCAAGGGGCCACATGGCATCCTAGTTTACCTGTGGTCGGCCGTGGCCCGATTCAGCCTGCTTTGGTCCGTAAAAAAAATGGAAATATCATGGCATTTATGCGGGATAGTGGAGATGATCCTCCTCGCGTTCATATCAGCGAATCGACGGATTTAGGGGAGACTTGGACTCCCACCATCAAATCCGAAATCCCCAATACGGCCAGTGTCGAATTACTCGTTTTAAAAGATGGCCGTTTGGCATTCTTAGGCAATGACATCACAGATGGACGTTATCGGTTTCAATTATATCTTTCAGAAGATGAGGGCAAAACATGGAAATGGAAAATTCCCATTGAACATGTAGAACCAGGAAAGGGAAGTTTTTCTTATCCTTCATTCATTCAAACTCCAGATGGCTTGTTGCGCATGACGTATTCGTCGCATGTGGGTACCGATCAAAAATCAATTAAATATGTGGTCCTTGACCCCTCAAAAATCAACTAGATGAAAAAAAGTATCGCGGTGTTTTTGCTGTTTTTAAGTGGGGGTGTTTATGGGCAAAAAAAACCAACTCAGCCC
>Ga0209499_1001514_pt1 | contig 15979 bp, 15 predicted proteins | sample C_130208_EF_Meta_FD_187306 | JGI IMG/M metagenome (GOLD analysis project Ga0209499, IMG submission 187306) | Freshwater microbial communities from Lake Croche, Canada to study carbon cycling - C_130208_EF_MetaG (SPAdes) (version 2) | ecosystem: Environmental > Aquatic > Freshwater > Lake...
GCCAGCCATGAGCATGGCCGAGAAGGCCAGGTATGGGTTGGCCGATGGGTCAGGAACGCGGAACTCAATGCGCTTGGCCTTGGGGTTGTTACCCGTAACGGGGATACGAACCGAAGCCGACCGGTTGCGCTGGGAGTAGACCAAGTTGACCGGAGCTTCAAAGCCTGGCACCAAACGGTGGTAAGAGTTAACCGTTGGGTTGGTGAAGGCAACCAAAGCCGCTGCGTGGTGGAGGAGTCCACCGATGTACCAGCGAGCGATGTCGGACAAACCGGCGTAACCGAGCTCGTCGTAGAACAGCGGCTTGCCGTCCTTCCACAATGACTGGTGGGCGTGCATACCCGAACCGTTGTCACCAAACAAAGGCTTGGGCATGAAGGTGACGGACTTGTTGTTCCGCCAGCCGACGTTCTTGATGATGTACTTGAACAACATCAAGTCATCGCCTGCCTTGCGCAAGGTGTCGAACTTGTAGTTGATCTCGGCCTGTCCAGCGGTACCGACTTCGTGGTGAGCGCGCTCAACCTGGAAGCCAGCATCCAGAAGGGCGGTGCTCATCTCGTCGCGCAGGTCCGAGTAGTGGTCAACCGGCGAAACGGGGAAGTAGCCACCCTTGTAGCGGGTCTTGTAGCCCAAGTTGCCGCCTTCTTCTTCGCGACCGGTGTTCCATGCGCCTTCGATGGAATCGATGAAGTAGTAGCCAGCGTTCTGCTTGGTTTCGAAGCGAACATCATCAAAGATGTAGAACTCAGCTTCTGGTCCGAAGTACACCGTGTCGGCGATGCCGGTGCTCTTGAGGTATTCCTCAGCCTTGGCTGCCACGTTGCGTGGGTCGCGGCTGTAGAGCTCGTTGGTGAACGGGTCCACAATCGAGAAGTTCATGTTCAACGTCTTGGCTGCACGGAACGGGTCAATCACGGCAGTGTCAAAGTCGGGGACCAACTTCATGTCTGACTCGTGAATGGCCTGGAAGCCGCGAATGGATGATCCATCGAACATCATGCCGTTGTTGAGGGTGTCTGCATCGATGGTGGCTGCAGGCACGTTGAAGTGCTGCATCACACCGGGCAGGTCGCAGAAGCGCACGTCGATGTACTCGACGTTTTCCTTCTTCACATACGCAAGCAGTTCGTCAGCGTTCTTAAACATCTATCCTCCAACGGGGGGCTAGCTCTACGGCTAACCAACTGGGTCGTTATTGCGAAAAACCTGCTCGGCGCTGAGTGGGTTCTCCTGTAAGAACTGCCCTAACCCTAGGTTGTCCGGATTTCTCTGCCGTGTACGGGTTGTTGCGTGCATGTAACGCTTGAAGGCCTAGTGTGTGGGTGTGGAGCGCAAAGACTTGGGATCGTGGCTCAATGGACCCATCCTTGGGATTGGTGAGACAGGAGAGGTTCAAGAGCCTGGTGTTCGGCTGGGATTGCCGGCATCCGGACCTGGCTCGGTAGCTGGTATCGGCCGGCGCATTGTTGCCTTGTTCATTGACTGGATCATTGCGGTGACTCTGGTGAGCCTGGTCAGCAAGGGATCCCTTGGATTCGGCGTTGCCCCTGCCCAATCGAGCCGCTCTGGCTGGGTGTGCCTGGTGGTGTTCTTCTTCTTTGTGACGGCCTTTACCGGGTTCACCGGTGCCAGCCTTGGCCAGCGCTTCATGAAAATTGTGGTGGCCCGTCTTGATGGCTCGCCCATTGGCTTGCTTCGCGCTGTGGTGCGCACCTTCTTGTTATGCCTAGTTATTCCGGCGGTTTTCTACGACCGTGATCGGCGGGGATTTCATGACAAGGCCGTTGGCACCCTCACACTTCAACGGACATCTTGAAACGCTTAGTTAACGATTTCAATTGAGTTATCGCCAAAGTCCTTTGAGTTTGTTGGTGAAAGGCAATCTTGGCCCCTGTCGTAGTTATGAAAAATCGCAGTCGCTGACCTGTTTGTTGTTAGTGCATTGAAGCCAATAATTTTAGCGAAGTAGGTGTTGATGGTCTGACCAGAGGTCACCTTGATCGCTGTACAGGGAGTGGTATTTGACGAGTAATTTCCTCGCTCACCGTAGTAATCCCTGTAATCCTTGTAGTCATTGTTGTCTTGCCCAGAGGCGGTAACGTCGCTCACGATGGCGCTGGAAGCATTCGCCCACTCATTTTGGGTTAAAGACTGGACCGCTACGCCTCGTGCGGTAGCTAGGGCTTGGGCATCGCTCACGCGAGAGAGTGATCTGTTGTAATCAAGGCTGACCACGCCGGCTTGTGCAGCGGCTTCAACGTCGCCAGACAGTCTGTTACTGACTGAAGAAACGTTGGCGAGGTCGATGGCAAAGGCTGCCGCTGCCAGCAAAATTGGGAGGGTAAGTGCGACCCACACTGCCACGACGCCGGCGTCATCGCGGTGCCTTCCCATCATCGTCCGCCGTACCCTGAATAGTGGTCGTGGTGGCGGTCGTGTTTACCGTTTGAACGTGGCGTGCTACACGAAGCGTTGGGATTAAACGTTTGACTTGGGTACACGGTGACAACTTGTTGTGCTTCTAGCTCAAGGTTTGGGCCAACCCCCAGCAGCCTGGAAGTTCCCGACAACCAGTTGTGGAGTGAGTCGACATACACGCCCACCCCATCGCCACACTCAGCTTGAAGGTCTGATCCATTCCACGATCCTGAGTACTTGTGTAAATTGGAAACTGTCGCAGTGCCGTCGACGTTGCCACCATCGAATGTGTACTCCAGACAGGTGGACGCTGGACAAGGATTCGAACTGGTTGAACCATCCGGTTGGCCAGATGCATCGGCAGAATAGATGTAGACGTAGTCGCCAGCGCTGAGGGCGGATGCGTTGCGGGCTAGGTCAGTCAATGCGGCATTGATGATTGATAAACCGTTCCCACTCTTACTTGAACTTGGACTGGGTTTGGCAGCGGCCGCATGTGCGGCAGAGGCGGTCATGGAATTAAGCTCGCTGGAATGACGAAACGCAAAACTCATCTCAATCACGCCAAAGATCAAGGCAATCAAAAGCGGGGCAATAAGGGCAAATTCAACGGCGGCAGCACCGGAGTCGCCGTTAGTGCGAGCCAGCCGGTAGCGCATCAGCCAAGAGGGTTTTGCGTCAGCATCGAATGGCCTACGCATCGGTCCTCCTTGACTGTCCATGGCACGTCATTGTTTCAGATCCCCAGATTATCCACACCTGCCGTGGGTGTCCAACAGGCAATTTCACCCAGTTAGCGCTGTTTGCCCCGTGGCACGCGCCCGCCCTTGGGCATTGGGCCCTTGGGGATGGGCATGGATTCCATCATCCCGCCTAGCGCTGCCAGTCGGCGCCTAACCTCTGTAACCTCTGCCGGCTTAAGTTTGCGGGGCAGTTTTTGCAGGGCTCGTTGAACTTTGGCCAGCCCGATAGTGCCTGGCCCATCGCCGACGATGATTTCCGTGATGGGCACATCAGCTGCGAGTTTGTTCAAGCGCTTGGTCTCAGTAGCAAGTAAGGCACGCACCCGGTTCGTGTCGCCCTCAGCGATCAGCACAATGCCCGGGCGTCCAACGGCGCGCGAGACAAGGTCTTGTTGGCGATTGATTTGCACCGCTGGGGTAATGGTCCAACCCTTAGTTCCTTCAGCCACAGCTGCCGCAGCCCCTGGTTGTCCTTCGACTTGAGCGTACGCGGCACGTTCAACGCGGCGACCAAAAATCACCAGCGCAACCAAGATGCCGACCGGAATTCCAATGATCGCGTAAGCAATGTGCGTGTTACTTGGCAAGAAGAATCCGATACCAACAACTACACCCCACCCGAGCATGAAGAATGCAAAGGTGATCAGTCCAACGAACTTGTCAACCTTTGCGGTCATGGAATAGGCCTGGCCAATCTGGCGAAGGCGCGTAAACCGGGGTTCTTTAGGGGCGGTTTCGGTGGTGGAATTTTTTGCCATGAGTAGACCCTATGAGTCCGGCGTTAGTTTTCTACGTTGCGGGCTTGCTTGGCTGCTCGGCGTTGGCGCTCAAGTTCTTCGGCGGCCTGCGGTGTTGGGGCTGTGCCACCAAGCCGGGCTGGAACCCACCAGCGGTCCTCAGCATTGCGGGGTTGATCTGGGTAGCGGTTTTGCAGATCAGTCAACAGGCTCTGGATCTGCTCTTTGACCCGCTGGGTGGCTGCATCGTGGTCTTCTCGCCGCTCAAAAAACATCGGTTCACCAACGGAGAGCAGGATCGGGGTCGGGTGGGTGGGAAATGCTGGCTTGCGAGCTTTTGTCCAAACCCGCTGGGAGCCCCAAATAGCAATCGGAAGAACCGGCACTCCGGCCGCGGCAGCAAGTGCGGTAGCTCCGGATTGAAAGTCGATGGGTTCAAAAGATCGGCTGACCGTGCCTTCGGGAAAAATTCCTATTAGTTCACCAGATTTAAGCAGACGAAGTGATTGCGCAAAGGATGCTGTTCCGGCGTTTCGATCGACACTGACGTGATGCATGCTGCGCATGATCGGACCCCCGATGGGGTTATCAAAGACTTCCTTTTTACACAAAAACCGAACCAGTCGCCCTTGTTCTCTAGCGGCAGCCCCGATAAATGTGAAGTCCATGTACCCGGTGTGATTGCCAGCAAGTACTGCGCCACCGGTTGCCGGGATATGTTCCGAACCAGCGATGTCCAACCTCAGGCGCAACGCCTTAAACCCAAATCGGGTAAAGCCGATGATCGGTCCGTAGGTTCTATCAACGATGGGTTTGGCAGAACTCATGCCGAAGCCGCACGGGATTTTGCTTCTTGAGCTTGGTTAAACAGTCGACCGGCCCGATACGACGAGCGCACCAGTGGTCCCGACATCACGCCGGCAAAACCGAGCTCCTCAGCAAAGCCGGCAAGGTAGGTGAACTCAGTGGGGTCAACCCAGCGATCAATGGGGTGGTGACGCGCGCTCGGGCGTAGGTACTGGGTGATAGTGATCAGGTCGCAGCCAGCATCGTGCAGGTCTTCAAGGGCTTGCTCAACTTCAGAGATTTCTTCGCCCATTCCCAGGATTAGGTTGGACTTGGTAATCAGGCCGGCATCACGGGCCTGGCTGATCACAGTCAGAGAGCGCTCGTAGTCAAAGGCAGGGCGAATGCGCTTGAAAATGCGCGGCACGGTTTCCAGATTATGGGCAAAGACCTCTGGTCGCGCGTCAAAGACCTGACCGAGCAACTGTGGGCGAGCATTGAAATCGGGAACCAAAATCTCTACGCCACAACCGGGATTGAGTTCATGTACTTGTCGAATCGTCTCGGCGTAGAGCCAGGCGCCTTCGTCTTGAAGATCATCGCGCGCGACGCCGGTGATAGTTGCGTAACGCAGGCCCATCTTTTGAATGGACTCTGCCACGCGCCGCGGTTCATCGGTATCGAGTGCTTGGGGCTTGCCGGTATCGATCTGGCAAAAGTCGCACCGCCGAGTGCACTGATCGCCACCGATCAGGAAGGTGGCTTCACGGTCTTCCCAGCATTCAAATATGTTGGGGCACCCTGCTTCTTGGCACACGGTATGCAAACCTTCGTCTTTGACCAATGCGGTAAGCGCAAGGTATTCGGGGCCGGTGCGCAAGCGCGTTTTAATCCACTCGGGTTTGCGTTCGATGGGCACTTCAGAGTTGCGCACCTCAAGGCGGAGGAGTTTTCGTCCCTGCGGGTCAACCATGATCTCCCGCCTTCCGCGCTAACTCGTAGTAAATGGTGAAGCCGAACCAGCCAAGGCTGGTGGGTTCTGACTCAAGTCTAGATAGGGCTCATCGGAGTAGCTCGGTAGTGCCGAGTCTGTGGCGGTTTGCTCAGGGATGAGGGCGCTGATCCTGGCGGACTTCATGCGAGCACGGGCAAGGAAGGCCCGAATGAGAGCCACTGCACTGATCAGAACAACCGCACAAATGGCGGAAATGATGAAGTAGGTCTTGGCAGCCGCGCTTGGGTCAGTGGTGATTTGGCTAAGGCCGGTTTGACTTGCTGATTCTTGAAGGAAGCCGTTCAGGATGGAAACAGCGATGGCGGCAAAGATCAGATCAAGGATGAGGACAACGCTGAGTCGAATGCGTCGGTTTGTGATGAAAAACGCGAGCGCGATGCCGATGATGCCTAAAAGTGTAAACACTGTCCAGGCCCCGGAGATGCCAGAGAGCGATTGAACGAAGGGAGCCGCAGAGGTCAAGTCGTTTGTGGAGGCGGCGGTTGTCGTTGTCGTTAACGCTGCAGCAGCACCTGGTCCCGCACTGGCGGAGGTGGCTGTTGCGGCGGCTACATCAGTTGGTGTAACCGGCGCACTTGCCGTCAATCCATAGCCGGCATTGATCCAGCGGGTGAGTGCACCGAAGGAAAGCGAAGCTGTGGCAACAATGGCCAGCAGCACGGCCAAGCGTGGGTAGCCAACACGGGGTAGTGCGCGCGTTGACGCAGCCATGCCTACTCCTTGGGTAATGGGTCCGCACTCGGACTTAGTTGAATTGATTGATCATCGCTTGTTTCACGGGCTCAAGCAGGTCATTTATGCCAACTTTTTGCCCCAATTCGGCGCTAATTGTGCTGACTTTGGCATCAGTAATCCCACAGGCCACAATTTGGCTGAACCCAGCCAAGGAGTTGTCGCAGTTCAAGGCAAACCCATGCATGGTCACCCCTTTAGCCACCCGCACACCGATGGCAGCAATTTTGCGGGCGTGAGGCGAGTTCGGCTCAACCCAGATACCGGTTCGACCTTCCACTTGTCCGGTCAACAGTCCAACCTGCTCGCAAGCTTGGATCAGGGCTGCTTCAAGTTTGCGCACATAGGCGACCAAATCCAAGGGCATGGGTAAGCCCACGATCGGATACCCAACAAGTTGACCGGGTCCGTGCCAGGTGATGCGACCACCGCGGTCAGTGTCAATAACGGGCGTGCCATCCATGGGTCGTTCAAAGTCTTGGGTTCGCCGTCCTGCGGTGTACACCGGATCGTGTTCAAGCAGCAGGACGGTGTCTTCAATGAGTTGTTCAACGCGCCTTTGATGAAGTTCACGTTGCAGGTCAAGTCCGTGTAGATACTCCACTGTTCCCGGTAGGTGGGAAAACGTTAAGGCGGACATGTAGCCAGCCTAGGACTGTTGGGTCAGAGCTACTCTGAAGGCTTCTTCGAAGGTGGGATGTTCAAAGGCAAAGCCGGCGTCCAGTAAGACCTTGGGCAGGATGCGAGCACTATCGATTGTTTCAGTAGCGAATTCACCTAGGACTATTTTCAAGGCGAAGGCTGGTACCGGCAAAACTGCCGGCTTATTGAGCACTTTGCCCATCACAGCGGTGAGTTCGGCATTGGTGAGTGGGTTGGGTCCGGTGAGGTTGACCGCACCTTGGATGCTCGGGTTGGTTAAGCAAAATTCAATGGCGGCAATTTCATCGGTCAGGGATATAGCTGACCAGTACTGCTTGCCAGTTCCCAGTTTGCCCCCGATGCCGGCTTTGAAGAGGGGAATCAATCGCTTCCACGCACCACCATTGCCGGCGACAACCAATCCGGTGCGCAGGTGGACCACGCGAATGCCGGCTTCTTGCGCGGGCATGGTTGCGGCCTCCCATTGCTCACATACCGTGGCCAGGAAACCGGTTCCTCGCGGTGAACCTTCATCCCTCATGCGATCACCGGTGTTGCCGTACCACCCAATGGCCGAAGCATTGAGCAAAACGGTGGGCTTGTTATCGAGTTTGGCAAGGGCCTGACTCAACACCGTGGTGGTGATAACTCGTGAGTCACGAATCTTTTGTTTGTAGGACTTCGTCCAGCGGTGATCGCCAACTCCGACACCACTTAAGTTGATGACTGCGTCGTAGCCCTCAAGTGCGGCTCCATCCCATTCACGCGTGGGGTCCCAACTGATTTCATTAGAGCCAGTTGCAGGCCGGCGAACAAGGCGCACGACGTCATGACCTTGATTGACAAGGGATGCTGAAAGAGCTGTACCGATCAGTCCGCTGGATCCAGCAATAGCTATGCGCATACATCCATAGTCGCGCTACTTGAAGCAAAAAGCCACTTGAATGTTGATTAGAGGCCTAATTCGCTTTCAAAGGATCCTTCTTCGAGACGGTTCTTGATTGCCACTAAGAAGCGGGCCGCATCGGCACCGTCCACGAGCCGGTGGTCATAGGTCAAGGACAGGTAGACCATGGAGCGAATCGCAATCGACTCGCTACCGAATTCGTCGGTGATGACCATCGGACGCTTGACCACGGTTCCGGTGCCCAGGATTGCCGACTGAGGCAGGTTCAAAATTGGGGTATCAAACAAAGCCCCACGGCTGCCGGTGTTGGTCAAGGTGAAAGTGCCACCACTGAGTTCATCAGGGGAGACCTTGTTGTCGCGGGTTCGGGCCGCAATGTCAGTGATTTGCTTGGCAAGTGCGGGCAAGTTCAAGTCGCCTGCCGAGTGGATAACCGGGACCAGGAGTCCGCGTTCGGTGTCTACTGCGATCCCCAAGTGTTCGCCGTCAAAGTAGGTGATCGTGCCCGCTTCTTGATCCATGGTGGCGTTGACAACAGGGAATTGCTTCAAGGCTTCAAGGGCTGCTCGCGCAAAGAACGGCAAGAACGTCAGTTTGACGCCTTCGCGGGCAAAGAATTCGTTTTTGGTGCGCTCGCGCAGTTGAGCGATTCGAGTCACATCAACTTCTACGACGCTGGTGAGCTGGGCGGTGGTTCGCAAGGACTCCACCATGCGCTCGGCGATCACCTTACGAAGGCGAGAGACCTTTTCGGTGCTACCACGAAGTGGCGAGGCAGGCGCTGCGTGCTTAGGCGCTGCTGGCGCAGGAGCGCTGGCTTGCACTGGCGCAGCAGCTGCGCTGGTGGCCAAGTTTGCTGTGCTTGCTGTGCTACCAACGGGAGCTGCAGCCGGACGCGAAGCGATAGCGGCTTGAATGTCTTGTTTGCGAATCCGGCCCCCCACTCCAGTGCCACCGACGGTGCTTAAGTCGATGTTGTTCTCGGCGGCAAGTTTGCGGACGATGGGGGTGACATACATATCCGCAGCTGATCCCTGGGTAGGTGATCCCTGGGCTGCTGGTGTTGAAACAGGTGTCGGTGCTGCTGCAACCGGGGCTGCAACGGGTGTAACTGGCGCGACCGGTGCGGCTGCAATGGGCGCAGTCACTGATGGTGCTGCAGCTGGTGCCGGTGCCGGTGTGGAGGGTGTAGCCGGTGCCGAGGGTGTAGCCGGTGCGGCAGGAATAGTCGCATTCGCATCGGTACTGATTTCGCCAAGAAGTCCACCGACTTCGACCACGCCATCTTCGTCCACGGCGATCGAAATCAAGGTGCCAGCAACGGGCGAGGGGAGTTCGGTATCGACCTTGTCGGTTGAGATCTCAAGCAATGGCTCGTCAAGCGCGACGCTGTCGCCGATGTTCTTGAGCCATCGAGTAACGGTTCCTTCAGTAACACTTTCGCCCAATTGCGGAAGCAGCACTGGAACGGTTGATCCACTTGACGCTGGGGCGGCAGGAGCTGCTTGCACTGGGACAGCAACCGAGGGCGCGGGCGGCGTTTGAGGTTCCGGACTTGCAGCCGGCGTAATCACGGCAGCAATGGGAGCACCCGCTGGTGGAGCCGGGGCAGTAGCAGCGGATTCATTCGCATCGCCAATGACAGCAAGTTGGCCACCGACTTCAACGGTGGCATCTTCGTCAGCGATGATTGAGAGCAGGACACCTGCAACCGGTGATGGGATTTCAGTGTCGACCTTGTCGGTGGAGATCTCAAGCAATGGTTCATCAAGGGCGACGGTGTCACCGATTTGCTTCAGCCAACGCGTGACTGTTCCTTCAGTGACGCTTTCGCCGAGTTGAGGCATTGTGACTGAGACCGACATTGGCCGTGATGCTCCTTCGTGTTGAAAACTCTATGAAACTCAGATTACGCGCTTTCTGCCCATTTTAGGCGTGGGCGTGCAGGGGCTTTCCAGCCAAAGCAAGGTGAGCCTCACCCATGGCTTCGTTCTGGGTGGGGTGAGCGTGAATCAGGGAAGCGACATCTTCGGGGAAGGCTTCCCAATTGACAATCAGTTGGCCCTCTCCAATGAGCTCCCCAACGCGTGATCCCACCATGTGGATGCCCACGACAGGTCCGTCATTGACTCGGACCAACTTGATAAAACCGGTGGTAGCCAGGATCTGACTTTTGCCGTTTCCGCCCAGGTTGTACTCGTAAGCGGTCACGTTGCCGGCTCCGTGGGCCTGTTCGGCTTGGGCTTGAGTTAGTCCAACGGATGCAACCTCTGGTTCGCAGTAGGTCACGCGTGGGATTCCACTTTCATCAATCACGCGTGGATTGAGTCCAGCGATTTCTTCGGCGACAAAGATTCCTTGTTGGAAACCGCGGTGAGCCAGTTGCAAACCAGGAACGATGTCTCCAACAGCAAAGACGCCAGGAACATTGGTTTGCAGTCGTTCATTGGTCAGAACGAAACCGCGATCCATGCTGACACCTTGTTCGGCATAACCCAGACCATCTGTGCGTGGTCCGCGACCAACGGCCACAAGCAAGTAATCGGCCTGCAGGCTTTCGCCAGATTCTAAGGAAACAACGACGCCGTTTGCGTCTTGGCTGACACCGCTGAAGCGAACGCCGGTCTTGAAGTCGATGCCGCGCTTTCTAAAGGCGCGCTCGAGCGCCTTGCTCAACGATTCATCTTCGGCTGGCACTAAGCGGGGCAGGCCTTCAATGATGGTGACCTCAACGCCAAATGACTTCCAAACGCTGGCAAATTCCACGCCAATTACGCCGCCACCGAGCACGATCACAGACTTGGGAATTTCATTCAGATCTAAGGCTTGATCGCTAGTTAGCACTCGACCGGCGATTTCCAGACCAGGCAAACTGCGTGCATAGGAACCAGTGGCCAAAACGATGTTGCGACCGGTGTACTGCGCGCCGGCAACCTCAATGGTGTTTGGCCCAACCAGTGTGCCTTCGCCCTCTAGGTAGGTGATTGATCGTGATTTCACCAGTCCTTGAAGACCCTTGTAGAGGCGGCCAACGACGCCATCCTTGTACTTGAGCACGCCGTCAATGTCGATGCCGTTGAGTGTGGTGCTGACACCAAATTCAGCGGAGTCGCGCGCGGTGTCTGCAACCTCAGCAGCGTGTAAGAGCGCCTTGGTGGGAATGCATCCCTTATGCAGGCAGGTACCGCCGAGTTTGTCCTTCTCAATGAGTGCGACATTAAGACCCAACTGACTAGCTCTCAGCGCGCAGGCGTAACCGCCACTGCCGCCACCCAAAATGACGAGATCAAAACTGGTTTCTGACACTCAACTGCCTCCAAAGCACGGTGAGTTTGACACGATAAACTCAGTTGTTCTTATCCTTTCACCCCGCGTTACTTGCTTCTCACCCGCCTACCGGTGCGTGCAATAGTGGGGCTGGAGTTGCAGTTGGCTAGGGAGGGAGTCTTCGCGTGGGTCTATTTGGTCGGCGAAAGCCGCGACCAGTTGAGGGGTCGATGGATCGCGCCTCCGACCGGACCGATCGCGAACACCTCGAACGATTCCTAGCCGAACAAGAAGGGGTTGAGGCTTTCATCGAGCCTCGCACCACAGTGACCCAAACATCGGTGTTGCTGGTGGCGCGAACAGGTCAATGGACTCGGCGCCGGGTGCCAGATGAAGCGACGGCATTTGCGTGGGCGAAAAAGCAAAGCATTCCCTGTTATGACGCGAACCTGGTGGGTTATCCGCAACGAATGCGGGATTGGGATGCTAAGAAAGCTGCTGAACGAAAGCGCTTGTTAGGCGATTCCTAGGTTCGGTGTAACTGCGCCAGGAGCATCTGGAACAGTGGGACTATGACTTCTATGTATGCGGTTGAACTGCCCAACTGGGGCGATGCAGATTTGTTGGAATTGAAAGAGCGTGAGCTTCCATCCTTTGGACCGCGTGAAGTGCTAGTAAAAATTGAAGCCGCAGGCGTGAACCCGGTGGATTACAAAGTCCGCGGGGGTAACTACTCGGCTGCGTTCAATGAAGGATTTCCGATGGTCCTTGGGCGGGACTTTTCTGGACAGGTGCTAGCCGTGGGTGCTGATGTCACAGCATTCAAAGTTGGCGATGCAGTTCTAGGAACTCTTCGGATGGCTCCGCGGTTGGGCTGTTATGCAACCCACATTGTGGTCAGTGATTCGGCAATGGCTCTTCGACCAGTTTCGGTGGATGCGGTGCGTGCAGCAGCTCTTCCCGTTGCTGGCCTGACCGCTTGGCAAGCACTCGTTGAGATGGCCGGAGTTTCCGCTGGGCAGACAGTGTTAGTTCAAGCTGCCGCTGGTGGTGTGGGACACCTTGTGGTTCAACTTGCCAAGTTCCTTGGCGCACATGTCATTGCCACTGCATCGCCGCGCAATCACGACTTCTTGCGCGAACTAGGTGCTGATGAGGTTATTGACTACACCAGCGTGGCCTTTGAAGATGTGGTGAGCGATGTTGACGCGGTGATTGACTGTGTCGGCGGCGATGTGCTCGATCGCTCTTTGCATGTGCTCAAGGCCGGTGGCATTGCTGTCACGATGGCGGCCAGGCCGGATCCGGAATTGGCAGAAAAGCTCGGCGTTCGCGTAGTGCTGATTTTTGTTCGACCTGATGCAATGCAACTTCAAGGTCTGGTTGACTTAGTAGCCGATGGGCGACTGCGCGTTGATATTGAAAAGACGTTTCCACTAGCCCAGGCAACCCAAGCCCACCTGCTTCAAGAAACAGGGCACGTGCGCGGAAAGATCGTCCTGATCACTTAAGACTGGCGAAGAGCAAATTCGACCAAGGTGCGCACGCCGTACCCAGTTCCGCCTTTGCCGGTGTACCCAAAGGGTGCGCCTTCATTAAAGGATGGTCCCGCAATATCTAGGTGCACCCACTTGGTGTCTTCGGCAACAAATTCCTTAAGGAAAAGGCCTGCAGCCATCATTCCTCCGAACCGCTCCCCAGTGTTCTTCAAGTCAGCCACCGTCGAATCAAATGAAGCGCGAAGCTCAACGGGTAGCGGCATGGGCCACATGGATTCACCAGATGCGTTTGCGGCATCAACAACTGCTGTTCGCATGGCGTCGTCATTGCCCATGGCTGCCGCGTAACGAGTCCCCAGTGCGATCATCTGCGCACCGGTCAATGTTGCCACGTCGATGATCGTGTCATGGCCATCTTCGACAGCAAGTGCAAGTGCGTCAGCCAAAATCAATCGACCTTCAGCATCAGTGTTCATCACCTCAACGGTTTTTCCGCTGTACATGGTCAGTACATCCGACGGTCGTTGCGCTGTTCCCGATGGCATGTTTTCCACCATCGCCAAATATCCGGTGACGTTGACCTTGGCCTTGATGTCGGCCAGAGCAAGAAGGGCCCCCAACACCGCAGCAGCCCCAGCCATATCGGACTTCATCGTTTCCATGGCCTGTGGTGGTTTCAAGGACAGGCCACCGGAGTCAAAGGTGACGCCTTTGCCCACAAAGGCGACAGTGGTCGTTGCTTGTGGGTGCTTGTAGGTGAGTTTGACAAGTCTTGGGGGATTGATCGAGCCTTGGCCCACGCCGATTAAACCGCCAAAGCCTTTGGCTTTTAACTGCTTCTCATCGAGAACTGAAACGGTGATGCCTGATTTTCTGCCCGCGCTGGCTGCGGCTTTTGCAAAGACCACTGGCGAGAGGTGTGAGGGTGGCGTGTTGACCAGATCGCGCACCAGGTCCACGCGAGAAGCAATAGCCACAGCGCTTTTAGTCAAAGCCACAGCTGCCTTGTCTTTGGCTTTGCCGGTGATGATCACGATTGACTTTATGGAAGTTTTCGGCTGTTGTGAGCGGAAAGTCGTGAAGCGGTAGGCGCCCATGGTTGAGCCTTGTGCAACGGCCGCAATGGTTTCGGCATCATCGCTGGGACTTACCACGGCGATGGAAGATGAATCACGGGTGGATTGAACGGCTGCGCCAGCAGCGCGACGCAAGATTTCTTCCGTTGCTTTTGCCTCACCGATTCCAACACCAATAATTGATATTGCTCCGACTCCGGTAATGCCTGGAATGGTGGTTACGGACTCGGCTTTGGCGCTAGCTCCGACAGCCTTAAAGGATGCTTCAAGTTGGGATTGAACGGTTTTGAGTTCGGCGGGAAGTCCCACGACAGCCACCGACCTGCCCTTTAGCCGTAGTCCAACAATGAGGACATCGAACTTTTCCTTCAATGCTGTGCGGTCACGCAATGTCACGGTGGGCACGTAATTTCCGATCTGTTGAATGTCTAGGTCCGGCCAGGGTCTCATTCTCAGCCTAGTAGCGTCAGGGTCATGGCCGGCGTTGATCAAACCCCTTTACATTCCCCCCTGCATCAAGCGCACGAAAAACTGGGGGCCAAGTGGTCCGATTTTGGCGGCTGGTTGATGCCTTTGGAATACGCCGGTGGGGGAGTTACTCGTGAACATCGGGCCGTTCGGGAAAGCGTGGGGATTTTTGATGTTTCGCACCTTGGCACCGCGCAGGTATCTGGCCCAGGGGCGGTTGCCGCTGTTGATGCGGTTCTGACGAACTCACTAGAGCGCATTGGCGCTGGCCAAGCCCAGTACACCCTGTTGTGCAACGAGCACGGTGGAGTTATTGACGACATCATCGTGTACCGAGTCAGTGATGATGAGCTCATCGTTATTCCCAATGCATCCAACTGCACCACAGTTTTGGACGTGTTGCGCAAAAGCATTCCCGAAACCATCGCCATTGAAAATCTTCATACTCAAACTGCCATTATCGCTGTGCAAGGTCCGGACTCGGCCAAGGTGCTTGAGAATTTGAATCTGCCTTCGCAGATGGATTACATGAGTTTTGTTAGTTCTACTTTCAACGGCGCGGACATCACTGTTTGTCGCACCGGTTACTCGGGTGAGCATGGTTATGAATTGGCTATCGGCGCCGAGCATGCGATGGCTCTATGGGATGGGATTTTGGCTGGACCAGTTGATGTGCTGCCGTGTGGTTTGGCAGCCCGGGACACGTTGCGCACTGAGATGGGTTATCCCTTGCATGGCCAAGACCTTTCGCCCACCATCAGCGCTATTGAAGGTGGAGTTGGCTGGGCTGTGGGGTGGAATAAGCCTCAGTTTCATGGGCGGGAGGCCTTGTTAGAGCAGCGTGCGAGCGGTCCGGCTCGCAAGATCGTGGGTTTGCTGGCCAATGAGCGTGGCATCCCACGCCACGACATGGTGGTCAAGGCCCTTGATGGGCCGCAGGTTGGCATTGTGACCAGCGGAACGTTCTCTCCAACGCTGCAGATTGGCATTGCACTGGCTTTGGTCAATGCAGATGTCAGCGGTGAAGTGGTGATCGATGTTCGTGGTCGGGATTTGCGTTGCACGGTTGTCAAGCCGCCATTTGTGCAAGCATCGCCAAAGAACTAAGTGCGCTAGAGCTAGCTTTCTACAAAGTGAGCTTTTCGTCCCGCGCGATCTAAGGCAGCAAGGATCGGCTGACCGGCAACCAGTACCAAAATCACAGTTCCGATTCCACGGGTGAGGTCCCATCCAAGCGATGTGGTGATGTGGAACGTGATGAAGTGGTGAAGGTTTACTGATGTTGGCGCACCTGGAACAAAGGCCAGGGGATTGCTTGCTTGGTTGTCGGATCCAAAAGTCCAGGGCCAAAAGGACAGATTCATGACTAGGCCAAAAAGTAAGGAACTGATAAATCCGTAAAGGGCTAGCACCCACAATCGCGATCGATGAGTCACATGCGGTAACAGGCCAGCTCCCATGCCAACCCAGGCTGCAGCAAACATTTGGAAGGGCAGCCACGGTCCGGCTCCACCGGTCAGAAATGCCGAAGTGAGCATCGTGATAGCCCCCAGTACGAAGCCAAATCCAGCGCCAAAGGCGTAACCACCAAGTACCAGCACGACAAACAGTGGTTGAAACCCGGTGATCCCACCGCCGAGCGGGCGAAGCGCGGTTCCGATCGCGGCCAAAACCCCAAGCATGGCA
>Ga0209499_1001517_pt1 | contig 15973 bp, 8 predicted proteins | sample C_130208_EF_Meta_FD_187306 | JGI IMG/M metagenome (GOLD analysis project Ga0209499, IMG submission 187306) | Freshwater microbial communities from Lake Croche, Canada to study carbon cycling - C_130208_EF_MetaG (SPAdes) (version 2) | ecosystem: Environmental > Aquatic > Freshwater > Lake | place...
ACTTATACCTTCTTCTGATAGTGAACCATATCTTCCACCAATAATTAAAATATAATAGTCACAATCATCTATTACTTTTTTTATGAATTTAAATTGTTCCTCATCAATTGCTGGGAAAATTTCCATTCCTGCAGGAATGCAGTCTAACTCCATAATTGTTTGAATAACTTTGGCTCTTTCATCTTTTAAATCTGCATATGTTGAACTTATAAAAACTTGATATCTTTTATTCATTTTAAAATTTTTATTTCAATTTGGAGTTTAATTATAGTTAACTTGTTTGTAAATGTAACAAAGCCTCCCAATTCAGGGTAGATAAGATTGATACTATCAAACTTTACCTGTTTCCAAATATAGATTTATTTTCTTTCAAAATAGCTATTAAATTGTGTTTAATTTTTTACAAAAAATCTAATTTTTAGTTTCAAACTTTACCAAAATTATTAAAACCTCTAAACGTTCTAATTAGCCCCGATTGCAGTGGAAATCCTTGTTATTGTGAGGTTGCTTCGGCAAGCTCGCAATGACAAGATTGTAGCGAAAAGCGGGAGCAATCGTGATAAAAACACAAAAACGTTCTGCTCCTAATAATCAATTGATTATCTCCTATGAAATATTTTGTAGATAAATAAAAAAGAATTACTTTTGCACACCTTTTGGTGAGTAAGAGTTTCCTTTAGGTATAAATAAATCAATTCAACAACTTCTGTTGTTTTCTAGCACTTTCAGAAACTCGAGAAAATACAGAATACAAATTTTTAATCAGCATGTCTGAACAATTAAAATCACAAGAAGAGTTTTTAGCAAATTTTAACTGGCATAACTTCGAAGAAGGTATTGATGCAGTAGATCAAAAAAACTTACAAGAATTTGAAGACCTAGTTTCTCAAACTTTCATCGCGACAGATCAAGAAGAAGTAGTAGAAGGTATCGTTGTTAGAATTACAGATAGAGACGTTATCGTTGATATCAACGCAAAATCGGAAGGGGTTATTTCTTTAAACGAATTCCGTTACAATCCAAACTTAAAAGTAGGTGACAAAGTAGAAGTGTTAATTGACATCCGTGAGGATAAAACAGGTCAATTAGTATTGTCTCACAGAAAAGCACGTACTATCAAATCTTGGGATAGAGTTATTTCGGCTAACGAAACAGGTGAAATCGTTAATGGTTTTGTAAAATGCAGAACTAAAGGGGGTATGATCGTTGACGTTTTCGGAATCGAAGCTTTCTTACCAGGTTCTCAAATTGATGTTAAACCAATTAGAGATTACGATGTATATGTAAACAAAATGATGGAATTCAAAGTGGTAAAAATTAACCACGAATTCAAAAACGTTGTTGTTTCTCACAAAGCGCTTATTGAAGCGGATATTGAAGTACAGAAAAAAGAGATCATCGGAAAATTACAAAAAGGTCAAGTATTAGAAGGTGTTGTTAAAAACATTACTTCTTACGGTGTCTTTATTGATTTAGGTGGTGTTGATGGATTAATCCACATTACAGATCTTTCTTGGTCTAGAATCAATCATCCAAGTGAAGTTCTTGAATTAGATCAAGTTCTTAACGTGGTAATCCTTGATTTTGATGATGAGAAAACAAGAATCCAATTAGGATTGAAACAATTAAACGCTCACCCATGGGATGCATTAAATGCTGAACTTAAAATTGGTGATAAAGTAAAAGGTAAAGTAGTTGTAATCGCTGATTACGGTGCTTTCATCGAAGTTGCTGAAGGTGTTGAAGGTTTGATTCACGTTTCTGAAATGTCATGGTCAACTCATTTACGTTCTGCTCAAGATTTCGTAAAAGTTGGAGATATTGTTGAAGCACAAATCTTAACTTTAGACAGAGATGATCGTAAAATGTCATTAGGTATCAAACAATTGTCTCAAGATCCTTGGACAGATATCACTTCTAAATATCCAGTAGGTTCTAAACATTCTGGTATCGTTAGAAACTTTACAAACTTTGGAATTTTCGTAGAATTAGAAGAAGGAATCGACGGATTGATTTATATCTCTGACCTTTCTTGGACTAAGAAAATCAAACATCCATCTGAATTTGTAAATGTTGGTGAAAAATTAGACGTAGTAGTATTAGAATTAGATGTTGAAGGTCGTAAATTATCTTTAGGTCATAAACAAACTACTGCTAATCCTTGGGATCAATATGAAGCCTCTTTCGCAGTTGGAACTATTCACACAGGTGAAATTTCTGAAATCGTTGACAAAGGAGCTACTGTAGAATTCGGAGAAGATATCGTTGCTTTCATTCCAACTCGTCACCTTGAAAAAGAAGATGGTAAGAAATTGAAAAAAGGAGAATCTGCTGAATTTAAAGTAATTGAATTTAACAAAGAATTCAAAAGAGTAGTTGCCTCTCACACAGCGATCTTCCGTGAAGAAGAAGAGAAAAATTTGAAAGCAGTTGTTGAAAACACTTCATCAGCAGCATCTACAAATGCACCAGCTTCAACTCTTGGTGATGCTAATGATGTATTAGCAGCATTGAAAGCTAAAATGGAAAAAAACGAGAAGAAATAATTTCTTGATTTTTTGAATATAGAAAGCTCCGCAATTTGCGGAGCTTTTTTTTTGGTTTAAAGTCATTGCGAGGCACGAAGCAATCTGTTGTAATTATTGAACTGGAGCTTAGTTTAGCAATGAAATAATTCTGTTGTTATGAGCAGCGAGTATTTTAATCAGTAGTTTTTATCAACAGATTGCTTCGTGCCTCGCAATGACAATTCATCATAAAAAAAACTCCCAATTCTGAATAGAATTGGGAGTTTTTACATTATATAATCTGAAAAGCATTCAACTTAAATGACCTCAAATGCCTTATATCATTCAATTAATTACCTCAAACTAGCACCCAATTCCGTTTCGAAATTCTTTTGCAATTTGCTCATAATTTTATCAATTTGAACATCGGTCAAGGTTTTTGTATTGTCCTGAATGGTAAAACTAACCGCATACGATTTTTTGCCTTCTGGTAGATTTTTCCCCTGGTAAACGTCAAACAAATTAATATCCTTCAATAATGATTTTTCAGTTTGGCGAGCAATGTTGTATAAGGTATCAAAAGTAACACTTTCGTCCAATAACAAAGACAAATCTCTGCGCACTTCTGGATATTTAGGGATATCGGTGAATTTTATTTTGCTGTTTAGTGATTTTAAAATCAGTGCCCAATTAAAATCGGCAAAGAATACTTCTTGTTTTATATCAAAATGTTTTGAAATTGATTTTTTTACAACACCAAATTCTACAAGAATATCATTTCCAAAACCAATAGCAATTCCTTCCGAGAAAACATCCGAAGTCATGGGTAGATTTTGTGCTTTTTGGATTCCTAATCTTGAAAGTACTGCATTTACGTAACCTTTGAATAAAAAGAAATCAGATGGTTTTTGAGCATTTGTCCAGCTTTCTTGATTTCTGTTTCCAGTAACTAATAATGTCAAATGTTTTCGTTCCTCGTATCCTGAAGGTAATTTATGGTAAGTTTTTCCAAATTCAAAAAATTTCAAATCGGAATTTCTACGATTGATATTATACGATAGAGCTTCCATTCCGGAGAATAATAAGGATTGTCTCATGGCCGCTAAATCATTACTCAATGGATTTAGCATCATAACATTATGTTCCTCTTTTAGCATTTCTGATAACTGAACGTATGATGAAGTTGTCAACGAGTTAGCCATCATTTCGTTAAATCCCTGCGAATTCAATTGAGATGCAATAACATTCTGAACCTTATAATCTTCTGTTCTAGGAGAATTTGAAACCGTAGCATTCAATTTCTCCGAAAAGTTAATATTGTTGTATCCATAGACTCTAAGGATTTCTTCGATGACATCAATTTCTCTTTGTACATCCACTCTATAAGCAGGAATAATCAAGCCTAAACCAGCATCAGAAACACTATTAATTTTGATTTCCAACGAAGCCAAAATATTTTTAATCGTTTCTTTTGGTAATTCTTGTCCAATAATTTTCTTTACATTATTGAAATTTAAAACGACTGAAAAGTCTTCAATTTTCTTTGGATACACATTAATAATATCCGAAGTTATTTCTCCTCCAGCCACTTCTTGAATCAATAATGCAGCACGTTTTAAAGCGTATTCTGTTATGGTTGGATCAATTCCTCTTTCAAATCGAAAGGAAGCATCGGTATTTAATTGGTGTCTTTTAGCCGTTTTTCTTACGCTAACAGGATTAAAATAAGCGCTTTCAAGGAAAATGGAAGTTGTGCTATCTGAAACTCCTGAATTTTTACCACCAAAAACTCCTGCAATACATAAAGGGCCTTTATCGTCACAAATCATTAGATCTTCTTCGTGCAAAGTTCTTTCTATATCATCAAGAGTAGTAAATTTGGTTCCAGAAGGAAGTGTTTTTACACTAATTTTTCCATTTATTTTTGATGTATCAAAAGCATGAAGAGGTTGCCCTAATTCATGCAAAACATAATTGGTAACATCTACAATGTTATTTTTCGGATTGATTCCAATCGCTTTTAGTCTATTTTGTAACCAATCAGGTGATGGTTTAATTGTAATTCCTGAAATGGTGACTCCACAGTAGCGAGGTGCTAAAACCGGTTCTTCAAGATTGACATCAATTTTTAAAGTTCTTTTATCCACTCTGAAATTGCTTACTGAAGGAGAAATTAATTCTACTTTAACGCCACTTTGCAATAAACCGGCACGTAAATCTCTGGCGGTTCCAAAATGACTCATGGCATCGGCGCGATTTGGCGTTAATCCTATTTCAAAAACCTCGTCATTTTCTATATTAAATACACTAGATGCAGTTGTTCCGGTTTCGATAGAATCATCAAGAATCATGATTCCTTCATGACTTGTTCCAAGACCTAATTCATCTTCGGCACAAATCATTCCATGACTTTCTTGACCACGAATTTTTCCTTTTTTAATTTGGAAAGCAACCCCTTCTTTATCATATAAAGTAGTTCCAATAGTGGCTACAGGTACTTTTTGACCTGCAGCAACATTAGAAGCGCCACAAACTATTTGAACTGCAATACCATCTCCTAAATCGACTGTTGTTATTTTTAAACGATCAGCGTCAGGATGTTGGATACAAGTTAAAACGTGTCCTACAACAATTCCTTCTAATCCTCCTTTTACCGATTGAAATTTCTCGACAACTTCTACTTCCAGACCTAAATCAGTTAGTAATGCTGCTGTTTCTTCTGATTTCCAGTCTATTTTAATGAATTGTTTTAACCAATTATATGATATTTTCATCTGTCAATTTTAATGAGATTGCAAATATAAGGATTGAAGGTTGGACTATGAAATAATTTTTTTTGTTTTTTGTTACCTATTCAATTTAAATGACATTTAAATTGAATATTTTATAATCACTATCGCTAAAAATTATTGATAGTTTAATTATTTTACAATAAAAAAACAGATATGAAAATTTTATGCTATTAGTTGGATGAATTGTGCTATTCTTAGAATTAATTTGATGCTAATTTTGACTGAATTTAAAATTTAATTGTATGAGTAATTTAGCACAAAGACCTGAATTTAAGGCAACGTATGATAACTATATAGGAGGAAAATTTGTCGCGCCAATTGGTGGTCAATATTTTGATGTAGTTTCTCCAATTGATGGAAAAGTGTATACAAGAGCAGCACATTCAACTAAAGTTGATATTGATTTGGCTGTTGACACTGCTCATGAAGCTTTCAAAACATGGGGAAAAACTTCTTCTACGGAACGTAGCAATCTTTTGAACAAAATTGCTCAAGTTATTGAAGATAACCTTGCCTATATAGCTACTGTTGAAACTATTGATAATGGAAAAGCAATTCGTGAAACTATGGCTGCTGATATTCCATTGGCAATTGATCATTTCAGGTATTTTGCAAGCGTTATTCGCGCTGAAGAAAGCTCTATTACAGAATTAGATGATCAAACGGTTTCTATTGCTTTAAGCGAACCTTTAGGTGTTATTGCTCAAATTATTCCTTGGAATTTTCCAATTTTAATGGCGGTTTGGAAATTAGCTCCAGCTTTGGCTGCAGGAAATACGGTAGTTTTAAAACCAGCTGAAAGTACTCCAATTTCTATTTTAGTTTTAATGGAATTAATTGGTGATTTACTTCCTCCAGGTGTTGTAAATATTGTAAACGGTTTTGGTGCCGAGCTTGGAAGAGCATTAGTAACCAACAAAAAGGTATCAAAAGCTGCTTTTACTGGTTCTACACCAACAGGTCGTTTAGTAATGCAATACGCTACTGAAAACATTATCCCTGTTACTTTAGAATTAGGTGGAAAATCTCCAAATATATTCATGAAATCTGTTGGTGACGCTGATGATGATTTCTTTGACAAAGCCATTGAAGGAGCAGTATTATTCGCTTTGAATCAAGGGGAAGTGTGTACTTGTCCTTCAAGATTATTGGTTCATGAAGATATTTACGATAAATTTATTGCTAGAGTAATCGAAAGAACTGCAGCAATAAAAATGGGAAATCCATTGGATATAAATACCATGATGGGAGCGCAAACATCATTAGTTCAAAAAGAAAAAATTCTTTCTTATATCAAATTAGGAAAAGAAGAAGGCGCCGAATTGTTAATTGGAGGTGGTGAAAACCACATGGAAGGTGATATTTCTGGTGGATATTATATCAAACCAACACTTTTCAAAGGAAATAACAAAATGCGTATTTTTCAAGAAGAAATATTCGGACCTGTTTTAGCGGTTACTACTTTTAAAACTACTGAAGAAGCGATTGCTATTGCAAATGATACGATGTATGGTTTGGGAGCAGGACTTTGGACACGTGATGCACATGAAATTTATCAAATTCCAAGAGCGATTCAAGCAGGTCGTGTGTGGGTGAATCAATATCATTCTTATCCTGCAGGTGCTCCTTTTGGAGGTTACAAACAATCAGGAATTGGTCGTGAAAACCATAAAATGATGTTGGGACATTATCGTCAAACCAAAAACATGTTGATTTCTTACGATAAAAAGAAATTAGGTTTCTTTTAGAAATCAGTAGAATAATTGTTACTTTTAAACCTGACAGATTGTATGATTTGTCAGGTTTTTTGGTCTCAGAAAGGATTAAAACTATGCATTTTAGTGAATATACCTTTCAAGTTCAAAAACTTTTACCGCAAATTCGCAAATTATTATTATTACTTTTATAGATTAAATTAAATTTGTGAATTTGCGGTTTAATTTTTATTTTTTTTAACCTTGCAGATTTTTAGACTGCCAACAAAACATAAGGACTTCAAGTCCATAGCGGTTTATTTTAAATACAAAAACAAATGATAAGAAGAATTGACGCAAATGAAAAAGCAATAGAATTAATAAAAATATTGCAGGAGAAACATGGTGATTTGATGTTTTATCAAGCGGGTGGTTGTTGCGAAGGGACACAACCGCAATGTTTTGAAAAAGGAGGGTTTTACCAAAGATTGGGAGATGTTTGTATTGGCACAATCGAAAACACAGATTTTTGGGTTGATAAGGATTTATTCGAATATTGGAAACATGCCCATTTTACTTTGGATGTAATCGATGCTTTTGGAGTAGGGGGATTTTCGTTGGAAACACCATTGAAAAAGACGTTCCGAATTGAATATAGAATTTTTACTCCTGATGAAGAATTAGATTTGGAGCCATTAACTTATATTGAATAAACTAATTTACGTACAACAATTGATATTGTTTTGGTGTAATTCCTTCGTGCTTTTTAAATAACCGAATAAAGTAATTGCTATCTTCAAATCCAGCTAAATAACAAACTTCGTTAATTTGGATTTTTGGATTTTTAAGGAGTTGTTTTGCACACTTCAGTTTCTCGTTTATAACAAATTCTATAGGGCTCATCCCTAATTCTCTTCTGAAAAATCGATAAAAAGAAGTGGTACTCATACACGCTTTTTCACTCAAGCTTTTCATACTGATATTTTCCTTTAAATTCATTCGTATAAATTCAATTACAGGTGTTATTGGATTATTTGGATCTGAAAAACAACCGTCATCTATTGATTTTGCAGTTTGAGTTTGAATAATACGAATGAGTAATTCTTGCAAAGTTAAATCCGCCAAAGCATCCTTTGTAATAGAAGTGCTCGTACATTCTTTTATCAATTTATTGATCGTTGTAGCTAATTCTATGTTGTTATAAAAATAGTAATTTTGATAATTCAAATGCCAAAATTGTTTATTCCCCTCTTTTGGATAGCGTTCGTTCAGAAAGTGTAGGGTGTCATTAATTTTGGTTTGCTCGATTGCTAACGCCAAACATTGCGTTGGATTATTAAACGTAGCTTCCGGAAAATCAATTTTCATTTCAACATTAGATGGGATCACCACTGTTTCACCGGGTAAATAATCGAAACCAGGTTCATCGAAAAGATGCATTACCTTTTTACCTCTTAACATACTTGTTACCACCAAATCATTGAATTTTAATGGAACTAATTGAGAAGATTCATAGGTTTCAAAAAGATTTAATTCACAATGATTTAGCGAATAAACCGTTCTGTTTTCAACCAAAGTTTTCAACGATTTTTCCTTTGATAATTGAGGAGGATGAATTAAAGCACGATTGAAACTCATTATTTATTTTGGTATAAAAAGTAAAATCTAAATTTATCGAAAATAATTCGAATAAATCCCTTTTCTTATAAAATATTTTAAAAAGTCAGATTTCCAGCCAATTCTTTCAAAGCAATTTCTGATAATTTAGCTTGAAATTGAGCATTGCTATAGCGTAGTTTCGCATTGCTATAATTCAATTGCGCTGTTCTAAATTCTAAAGCAGTTATAGTACCAATATGAAATTTATCGAGAGTAATGTCTAGATTTTGTTTGGCAATAGTTTCGTTTTTTTCTTCTAAACCAATCAATTCTAGATTTGTTAAATAAGTTTGATATGCAATTGCTAATTGTGAATTTAACGCAGCATTCTGCTGTTCAATTGCTATTTTTGAATTTTCTATTTGATATTGAGCAATCTTTTCGTTTCTGTTTTGTGCCATTCCATCAAACAAATTTAAGGAGGCATTAAATCCATAATTCAACCCTCGCGAAGAAGATTGTGTTGTAAAACCCAGACTAGATTTTGTTTCTACAAAATTATAACCAGAATTAATTTTTACAATAGGATAGCGTGTGGCTTTTATTTGTTGCAACTGTAATTCAGAAACTCTTTTGTTAATAATTTGAGTTTCCAATAATGGGTTTTGCTTTGTTGCCAAAGAAGTTAATTCTGCCAAAATCAAAGAAGAATCAACGTTTATGACATCAATTACTTTAAAATTTAATTTGCTATCTCTGGCTAGAATTTGATTCAATAAAACTTTAGTATTTACATATAATTCTTTCTTTTTCAAAAGCGAAACGGTATCGGTATTTAAATCTACTTGAGCATTTAAAACCTCTAATTTGGATGCTTTTCCAATGGTAAATCTATTTTGGGCTAAAGCCAATCGTTGATCAGAAATTAAAATAGTAGCTTCTAAAACGGACAACTGCTGTTGCTGTTGTACTAAATCATAATAGGTTGCATTAACATCACTTATTTTTGTAATTAGTGTTAATTTTAATTGTGCTTCTCCTAATTTCTGTAATTCTTTTAATTGATCTAATTTGGCATACATTTTAAAGCCGTCAAAAACAGTCCAATCTAATCCAATACCATAATTCAAACTTTTGCTTTTTGCATTATCAAGCGAAGCTACTGTTCCATCGGCTTTGGTTTGAGACATGTTTTGAATCCCATTATTATCAACAACATTTGCGGTGATTTTTGGTAACATCCCCGCATTTCCAAAAGTAACATTGGTTTTGTCAATTTCTAATATATTGGATGAAATTTTGATTTCGTAATTATTTTCCAATGCTATTCTTACCGCATTTTCAACAGTTACTATTTCTTGTGCATTTATATTGCCAACGCAAATGAAAAATAAAACTAAGGTTTTAAGTATAAGTTTCGAGGTTTTCATATTATTTAGTTTCATATTCATCAATATGGTCAAATTCTGGATAATGTTTTCTTGCTTTTGACCACATTAGATACAATGCAGGAATTACAAAAAGGGTTAAAACCAAGGAGAAAATAGTTCCTCCAACGATAACAACTCCCATACCAATTCTACTAATAGAAGCAGCTCCAAGTGATAAAGCAATAGGTAACGCACCCAATGAAATGGCTAAACTTGTCATTAATATAGGGCGAAGTCTTGATTCTGAGGCTTCCATAATAGCTTCCATTTTTGATTTTCCTTGTTCGCGTAATTGGTTGGCAAATTCTACAATTAAAATACCATTTTTAGTTACTAAACCGATAAGCATAATAGTTCCAATTTGACTAAAAATATTCCATGTTTGGTCAAATAGCCATAAGGAGAATAAGGCTCCTGCAACCGCCATCGGTACAGTCAAAATTATAATTAATGGATCGATGAAACTTTCAAATTGTGCCGACAAAATCAAAAATATTAACAGCAACGCCAATCCAAAGGCAAAAGAGGTATTCGAACTACTTTCAACAAAATCTCGTGATTCTCCACCCAAATCGGTGGTAAAAGTATCATCTAATACTTTTGCTTTGATTTCATTCATGGCATCAATTCCATCACCTAGGCTTTTTCCTGGGGCAAGTCCCGCAAATACTGTTGCCGACATGTACCTATTGTTATGGTATAATTGCGGAGGATTACTTTTTTCCTCAATTTTCACTACATTATCCATTTGAATTAATTCTCCTTTTTTGTTTCTGACAAACATAGAAGTTAAATCAAGGGGTTTAGATCTATCTTTCAATTCAAATTGTCCAATAACTTGGTATTGTTTTCCATTCTTTATAAAATAACCAAACCGTTGCCCACTCAATGAAAGTTGTAATGTTTGAGCAATATCCAATACAGAAATACCTAGACTTTCGGCTTTTTCTCGATCTATAGTAACATTAATTTCGGGTTTATTAAATTTTAAATTAACATCCGTAATTGAAAAAGCAGGGTTTTTTGCGGCTTCATCCATAAATAGAGGAATTTTTTCCTTTAATTTTTCGAAAGTTGGTGCCTGAATAATATATTGAATGGGTAATCCACCTCTTTTGTTAACTGCGATTGTTGGCTGTTCCGTAACCGATGTTTTTGCATCTGGATATTGTTTTGTCCATTTTGTCAATTTATCAGCAATTTCTTTTTGTGTTTTTTTTCTTTGATCAGGGTCAACTAAGGATATTCTAACTCTTCCACTATTTGTGGCTGAAGCATTAAAACCAGGAGAAGTAATGATTAAACTCACTTTTTTATCAGGAATCGAATCATCGATTAATTTTGATAATTCTTGCATAAATCGATCGGTATATTCATAAGAAGAACCTTCTGCAGTAGCCACCGTCATTACTAAGCTACTTCTATCATCATAAGGAGCAGTTTCTTTTTTTATTATTGCAAAGAACAAATAAATCATTCCAAAACAGGCTATTAATATTGGAAAACTGATCCATTTTCTTTTCATGAATTTCGCCAAAGAATTAGCATAACCGGTATTTAATTTTTGGAAATAAGGTTCGGTTGCAATGTAAAACTTAGATTTTTTTTGTTCCCCACCTTTCATCAAATAGGCATTCAACATAGGGGTTAATGTAAGCGAAACAAATGCCGAAATTAATACAGCAGCTCCTATAACAACTCCAAATTCCCTAAATAAACGTCCCACGAAACCTTCAAGGAAAATTACAGGTAAAAAAACGGCCGCTAGAGTAATAGAAATAGAAATTACAGCAAAAAATATTTCATTAGACCCTTTTATAGCAGCTTCTATGGGCGACATTCCTGCTTCTACTTTTTTGAAAATATTTTCGGTTACAACTATTCCATCATCTACAACCAATCCCGTTGCAAGAACAATAGCTAACAAAGTCAATACATTTATAGAAAAACCAAATAGCCACATGATGAAGAATGTTGCTATCAATGAAACAGGAATATCAATTAAAGGTCTAAAAGCGATAGACCAATCCCTGAAAAATAAATAAATAATTAATATAACAAGAATTAATGAAATACCTAATGTTTCGGCCACTTCAAGTACTGATTTCTTTACGAAAATAGTATTGTCAATTGCAATATTAAGTTTGATATCCTTCGGTAAATTCTTTTTTAAAGATTGGTATTTTTTATAAAATTCTTTTGAAACATCTAAATAATTAGCTCCTGGAAGTGGAACAATAGCCACGCCAACTAAAGGTGTTCCTGATTGGGATAACTGAGTTTCTATATTTTCGGGTCCTAAAATTGCCGAACCAATATCACTAAAGCGAACTGTTTTTTCGCCTTCCGTTTTGATAATTATATTATTAAATTCGGATGATTTAGAAAGATTACCAACTGTTTTTACAGTAAGTTCTGTATTATTTCCAGTTAGTTTTCCAGAAGGTAGTTCTATATTTTGTTGATATAGAGCAGTTTTAACATCCGAAACGGTGCAACCATAAGCCGAAAGTTTAATGGGGTCAATCCACAAACGCATAGCGTATTTTTTTTGTCCCCAAACCTGAATTCCACTTACTCCAGGAATTGTTTCTAATTGCTGCCCAATAATATTTTCAGCGTAATCGCTTAATTCTAAATTACTTCTACTGTCACTTTGAACGGTCATTGAAATTATGGCGTCTGCATTAGCATCTGCTTTTGAAACTACAGGCGGAGAGTCTATGTCTTTTGGTAAATTTCTCGCTGCTAAAGCCACTTTATCACGAACATCATTTGCCGCAGTTTCTAAGTCTTTATTCAAATTAAATTCGACTGTAATTGTGCTAGTTCCCTGTACGCTTGAAGAGGTTATGTTTTTAATTCCATCAATCGAATTGATTGCTTTTTCGAGTGGCTCCGTGATTTGAGATTCGATAATATCGGAATTCGCCCCAGCATAATCAGTTCTAACTGAAATCTGTGCTGGATCGATCGAAGGAAATTCTCTTACGCCAAGAAAACTGTAGCCAATGATACCAAATAGAACAATTGTTAAGTTAAGAACGATTGTTAAAACAGGTCTTTTTATACTTATAGTTGTTAAACTCATGTTTTTTTAATTATAACTTTATTTTCAATTTAATAGGTGCATCGTCTTTTATAGACATAACTCCTGAGGTTATTAGCGTATCGCCGGCTTTTAAACCCGAAAGCACAATGATCGAAGCATCTGTTCTAGTTGCCGTTTCAACCATTACTTCTTTGGCTTTTCCCATATTTGAAATAAAGACTTTTTTTCCGTTTTGGACAGAAATGATAGCTTCGGTTGGAACAACTATTGCGTCTTTAATGACATCCAATGGTAATTCTACGTTCGCAAAAGTGCCTGGTAATAATTTTCCGGTTTTATTTTCAGCAATAGCTCGAACCTGCAATGTTCTTGTTGCAATTTGTACTTCTGGTTCAATTGCATAAATTTTAGCTTCATATTTTTCGGAAGAACCCGATACTGTAAAACTTATAGTAGCGTTCATTTTAACTTCATTAGTGTATTTTTCTGGAATAGAAAAAGTGATTTTTAGTTTACCAACGTTGACTAATTTCGCTACTAAAACAGTAGGAGTAATATAGGTTCCTGGTGAAATGGAACGTAAACCAATTTTTCCTGAAAATGGGGCGCGAACGGAAGTTTTTGCTATTTGAGCCTTAATTAATTGGCTTTGAGCTTGCGCCAATTTTAAATCGGCTCTAGCAATGTCATATTCTTCTTGACTTATAGCTTCTTTTTCGAGTAAAAGTTTAGCTCTTCTTTCGTTTTCAAAGGCTAAGTTTTCTTTCGTATTTGCTTGTCCTAATTGAGCTCGCAATTCTAAATCATTTACTTTAAAAAGTAACTGTCCTTTTGAAACATTTGTTCCTTCATTGAAATAAATACCTTCAACAATTCCGGATACTTCAGATCGTATTTCGACTTGTTCATTAGCTTCAATAGATCCAGAAAGGGAAAGATTATCTTCGAAAACTTCGGTTTTTAAAACAATTCCATTAACTAAAATAGATTTGTTTTTACCCAATTTGTCTTTTCCTTCTTCGTTTTTAATTTTATTTGAACTTATTCTATAGGTTATAAAAGCACCAAATCCAACTATTAGCAGCGTATAAAAAATGTGTTTTAGTTTCATGATTTATTTAAAAAGGAGATTAGATTTTCTTACTTGAGTTATACTACAAATTTAGGTTTTAGAATTTGGAAAAGAACTGTTTTGTTAATTTTTTAACAACTTGTTAGAGGCAAATTTGATTATTCCTAAAAAGGAACCTTTTTTATGAAAAATAAAAAGGAGAATGGTTTAATATTTTAAAAATTATTTTAATTAGCGCACTGTTTACAATACATTAACTGATATAATTCCAAATATTTTTCCTCTTCGTTAATTCAATAAAAACCAATCTCATTCTTAAATGTTCCTCTTTTTGCATCGGAGGATCCTCTTTTAGAATTTTTAAGGCATAATTTCGTGCCAAAACCAAAATGTCTCGATCCCGTACAATATCAGCAATTTGAAGATTCAAAACACCACTTTGTTGGGTTCCCATCAAATCTCCAGGACCACGAAGTTTGAGATCCACTTCGGCAATTTCGAAACCGTCATTCGTACCCACCATGGTTTCCATTCGGGTTTTGCTGTCGGAACTCAATTTATGGCTTGTCATCAAAATGCAATAACTTTGTTCAGCACCACGACCCACGCGACCACGAAGTTGATGGAGTTGCGATAATCCAAAACGTTCGGCACTTTCTATAATCATCACGCTGGCATTCGGAATATTTACGCCGACTTCAATAACCGTTGTGGCGACCATTATATTTGTTTTCCCTTCTGAAAAGCGTTTCATTTCGGCATCTTTATCCGCAGGTTTCATTTTTCCGTGAAGGATAGAAATCGAATATTGTGGCAATGGGAAATCACGAGAAACACTTTCATAACCGTCCATTAAATCCTTGAAATCCATTTTTTCTGATTCTTGAATCAACGGATAAACAATATAAATTTGGCGCCCCAAAGCAATTTCATCTCGAATAAATTTCCAAACTTTCAAGCGATTGCTATCAAATCGATGAACAGTTTGAATCGGTTTTCGTCCCGGTGGCAATTCGTCAATTACCGAAATGTCTAAATCACCATACAAACTCATCGCCAAAGTTCTAGGAATCGGTGTTGCGGTCATTACTAAAACATGGGGCGGTATTTCGTTTTTTTTCCAAAGTTTCGAGCGTTGTTCCACTCCAAATCGGTGTTGTTCATCAATCACAGCCAAGCCTAAATTTCGAAATTTTACTTTGTCTTCCAATAAAGCGTGCGTGCCAATTAGAATATGCAAACTTCCATTTTCGAGTTCTTCATGAATGATTTTACGAGCGGCAGTTTTAGACGATCCTGTTAGTAGTTTTATATTGATATTCAAATCTTTAGCTAATTCGGTCAAGCCATTAAAATGCTGATTGGCCAAGATTTCTGTAGGTGCCATCAAACAAGATTGAAAGCCGTTGTCCAAGGCAATTAGCATGCTCATCAGCGCCACAATTGTTTTTCCAGAACCCACATCGCCTTGAAGTAATCGGTTCATTTGGGCATTACTTCCCATATCAATCCGGATTTCTTTAATCACTCTTTTTTGAGCATTGGTCAATTCAAAAGGCAAATGATTTTTATAAAAACCATTGAAATAATCTCCAACTTTGGTAAAAGGATGTCCTTGAATTTTATGTTTCCGAATGAGCTTTTTGCTAATTAATTGCAATTGTATAAAGAACAATTCCTCAAATTTTAATCTAAATTGGGCTTTCGCCAAAGCTTCGGCACTTTTTGGAAAATGGATGTTGAATAAAGCCTCGTTTTTAGGAATCAATTTCAATTCGGCTATCAAATAATCGGGCAAAGTTTCAGAGAAAGCCACTTGTGTTTCCA
>Ga0209499_1001518_pt1 | contig 15971 bp, 14 predicted proteins | sample C_130208_EF_Meta_FD_187306 | JGI IMG/M metagenome (GOLD analysis project Ga0209499, IMG submission 187306) | Freshwater microbial communities from Lake Croche, Canada to study carbon cycling - C_130208_EF_MetaG (SPAdes) (version 2) | ecosystem: Environmental > Aquatic > Freshwater > Lake...
TTCTGTAAACGCCAATTTATTGACCTTTTTTCTTCCTTCATCTATTAACCCAGCATATCTTGAACGGTTTAATGATTGGCTCACCTCTGATTGACTCATTCCTATTTCTTGAGCCAATGTATGATGGAACCAATTTTTTTCTCCGAGTGCTATAATTTTTAGAAGAATTACTATGTCTTGCGGCTTTAGATTATTCTTAAACTGTTTCATATATTTCATATTGCGATATGCAATATTACATATTTATTTATTGAAAAACAATATTTTAACAACTCATATTTCTTATTGCGATATGCGATATATAATAAACCAAAAAAAATAATATTTTTTTTTTAATAAATATTATTTTCGATAAAATTAATATACATTTGTAATTGAAAATATTGTAACTAATAGCGTTTTGCTATATTTCTTGTCTTGAAAACCGACCAAGTATTCTAAAGGAACAAGGAAGTATTGTAAGCCGCCTCCGTCGAGGCGTAGGCTTTGCGTATACTTTGTTCCAAGCACCTTGGTCGGGCTTTCAAGGCAGGTATATAGCTTAAAGTCCTACGCCTTTAGTTTTAACCAAAAACTAAAAATCTCTTTAGGACGGGAGAACCCTAAATTAATCATGAAAAATTTATTGAAAAAAATTGCATTGCTAAGTATAGTAATGCTTGTATTTGGATGTTCAAAAGATAGTCCAACTCCAAATGCTGTTCCATGTACTCCTATTCCTTGTTTAAATGGAGGAATATCTACCCCTAATTGTGGCTGTAACTGCCCACAAGGTTTTACGGGTTCTAATTGTGGAACTCAAATTACACCTCTTCAAGTATTAATTACAAAAATTCGAGTTACAAAATTTCCAGACACAAATGCTGGAGGATGGTGGGATACTTTACCTAATAGTGATGCAGATATATATGTTACAATTCAAAATAGCAGTTCTACAACCTTATACAATTCGCCAACTTTCTTTCAAGATGCTACGAGTAATGGAGTGAATTATTATGATTTTGTTCCCTCAACACCTATTGTAATTACCAATGTTGCCAATGGTTATGTAATGAGTATTTATGATTATGACACAATAGGTTCTGACGAACTTATGGATTTTAGTACTTTTTATTTATATAATTCAACTGGTGGATTTCCAACAACTAAAACCTACACAAATTCGACTGGAACTTTCAGTTTTACATTAACACTTTCTTATGTTTGGTAACAATAAATTATGAAAAAAATACTAATATTATTATCTATTGTAACAACTTCTATAGTATTTGCTCAAGAAAGCAAAAAAATCCAAGCATCAGTTTGGGGAGGTGAAGGAGCTAAAAAAATAATTACTGCAACTAATTTAGCTGAAAAATTAGCTATTCATAAAACTATTGCTATTCTTCCTTTCAAGGTATCAATTTTATATAAGAAAACACCTAAAAATTTTGACCCACAAACAAATAAAGATGAAGAAATAAAACTCTCGTTTGATTTACAAACAAGTATGTGTACTTATTTATCGAAAAGTAATGAAGAGTATGTTGTACAAATTCAAAATGAAGATACCACAGATATATTATTGAATGAACATAATATGATGGGAAATGCCGAGAATTATACACCTCAAGAAATAGCAAAAATATTAGGTGTTGATGCTGTGATTTATTGTACTTATACTTACACAAAGGTGGGTAGTACTATGGGAGCAATTGGAGCTGAACTTCTTGTTGGACTACATCATGCTAAAGTAGCAACTGGTGAATTGACAATGGACATCTATAATGGTAGTGATGGAGAATTATTATGGGCTTTCAATAAAACTATGAATCAAGAAGCTCTAACTTCTCCAGAAATTATTGTTAAAAGAATGATTAGTAAAGTTGAAAGAAACTTTCCGTATTTAAAAAAATAAATTATTAATTTATACAAAATGAAAACAAAACTACTATTATCAATTCTATTTTTAAGTGCATTGTACCAATCTAATGCACAAAATGTTTTGCCAGCAATGAAAGCAAGACCAGCAGATTATGAATATTTATCTGCTCCAGATTCATTGGGTGTAAGACATGAATTAAAAATGCCAAATAAAAATAAAAAAACACTTTTAAATCAAGCTAAATTACCATATCCAATAATTTTTATTCATGGTCTAAACTCATGTTCGAGTGTTTGGAACACATTTACTAATTTCTTAGATACCAATCAGTTGATTTATGGAGGGAGATTTGATGTTAATTTAAATTATGACGGAAATAATTACACTTCTAATAAGAATGTATATCCAACGAATGGCGCTGATATCGCAATGTACCAATCTAATAATCTTATTCAAGGAGATTATTATTATGTTAATTTTTCAGTAGGTACTAATGGAGTTGTTTTTAATACAGATAACACTGTGTCGATTTATTGTGATAATTTAAGCAATCAAGCTGCAGTTGCCAAACAAGGCAAAGCATTACAAAATATAATTGACTATGTAATGTATTTAACAAATAGTACTAAAGTTATTCTATTTGGACATAGCATGGGTGGTTTAGCCTCAAGAGAATATTTACAAAACAATAGTAATTGGCAATCAGATGGACATCATATTGCAAAATTAATAACAACTGGAACTCCACACGGAGGTTATACAGGAACTAATGTAGCTGCAATCACGAATATAAATTCTTATTCAGAAGCTTATAGAGATTTAAGAAAGGAATATTCAAATACTAATCAAGGCGTATTTTTGAGCGGTGGATATGAAAACACTTCAAATATTGGAAATGGGTATTATAACAATGATATAAACTGCAATGGTATTAATAATGATGGAAGTTATATTCAAGGTTTAAATCAAAAAGATTTACCAACCGATACTGTAGACTTTGCTTATATAATGGGTAATTGCACCAATTGTGTAATATCTCAAGGATTGATACTTGGAGATGGTGTTGTAAGACTTGAAAATGCCAATTTGAGTAATTTTTACACATTGCCTAATCACAAAAATGAATTTATTTATTCCGCAAGCGCAGTAACAGAAATTCACACCGATTTACCAATGCAAACCTATCAAAATATGCAAGGATTAGACGAGCCTAACGAATTTAATCTTGCTTATGGAGTAAACTTTGGCAATACTTATATGGGATTCACTACAGTTCAACCAGCTGGAGGATATTCAAATGATTATGATATTTATAAATTTCTTGCACAAGGAAATGGAAATTTAACCTTTACTATCACAAATTCTTCTGTAAATAATATTACTGTCCAAATAAAAAACTATTTAGGGCAAGTACAAGGTCAAGTATACACTATTCCAAATGGGAATTGGTATTTTTCAGTTCCTATATCATCTGGTTCAGGAATATATTATGCAGAAATAACTGGAATACCATCTTCTATAAGCTATTTATATCCTTATACATTTAATATGACCTACACTCTATCCAACCAAGATTTCACTTCTTCCGATACATTAAAAATATATCCAAACCCAACATCGTCTAAAATATCCTTTGACAACTCTAAAGAAAATTTTAATCAAGGGTCAATCTACAATTATTTAGGTCAAGAGGTTTCTAAAATAACTTTAAATCTATTAAGTAGCAACCAAGAAGTAGATTTAAGTAATTTATCTAATGGTGTCTATATTTTAAAATTTAGCAATGGTGAAATAACTAAATCAGTTAAAGTTATAAAACAATAGATTATTAAATTACTTAATTAAAAAGTATTATGAGCATGCCCCAAAAAAGCTAGAAACTATTTTGGGGCATTTTCAAATTAAGAATTATACTTATTAATGTAAGGAATAGCCAAATTAACTCAATAATTTTCTAATTCTCTAATGTTTTTTTAGTTATATTAATTTTGTTAAAACTTATTATTTTGCTAACAATATTGGAATTAATTTCACAAATATAGTTAACATTATAAAGTCAAAGTTAAACCGCAAAAAAAGATTCTAATTCTTTTAATGTTTCATCGGAGGTAATAATATCTTTTACCACTTCGCCTTTATTTAATGCTACAATTCTCGAGCAAACCTCCACCGTATGAACCAAATCATGGCTAGAAACTAAAACGGTAACATCTGGGTTTTCAGACAGTTCTTTTATTATTTTTTTTAATCTGTTTACGGTAGTTGGATCTAAATTTGCAAAAGGTTCGTCAAGGATTATCACTTCTGGATTTCCAATTAAAGCGGCTATTATCCCTACTTTTTTCATATTTCCTTTAGATAAATCTCTCAAATATTTTTTGCTATTTAGAATTTCATCATTAAAAAAATCTTTATGTTTATTAAGCAAAGCATCTATATCTGCTTTGTTTTGGTTTCGTAAATCACCAATAAAATAAAAATATTCCTCGGCAGTTAAATAGCCAATTAAAAAACTTTCATCAATAAATGCTGAAGTGAAGGGTTTCCATGCCTCACTAGTATTTACTTGAATATCATTATTTATTATAAAGCCCGAACTCGGCTGAATTAAATCTAATAACAAACTGAAAAAAGTGGTTTTTCCCGCACCGTTATTTCCTACAAGGCCAAAACTTTGGCCTTTTGGGATTTCGAGATTTGAAATGTTTAATACTTTAAATCCGTTGTTATATGTTTTGCTAAGATTGTTTACTTGTATCATTTAAATAGTAATTAGTGAAAAGTGAATTGTAATTAGTTCTTTTGTTTGTATGCAGCTATTGTTGCGTATTTTTCAGTTTTATAGATTTTCTCAATCCAATTGAAGACTTTCCCTCTAAAAGCAAATCCTAAAACTCCTGCAACGGCAACGAATAAAAGTCCAATGTTATCATTAAAAAAAGTAGTTCCAATTGCATATAAAATAATCGGAACCGCTAATTTAGGTATTGCAATTAGCATCGTTTTAAATTCAAATGCTTGTCGTTCACCAAATCCTTTTCTGGCGGTAATGTCAATTGGGGTTTTATTATATGCTCCGCCTAATAATACCAAATGAGAATTAACTCCGATATTAAAAATTGCTCCAACAACAATTAATAAATAAGTATGCCATCCAAAATACAAATAAAAGGATGCCAAAACTGTTGAAATTAATGTAACAATTACCATAAGCCACCATTTGGAACTTAAATATTCCTTATATTGAATATTCTGACTCATCATCAATTGGTAATAAGAACTGTCCCAACTAGGCACAAATTGACCAAAGTTCAATAGGAAACCTCCTGAAACAAAAATTCCGGCAAAAATTTGCATGCCTACATTATGGTTAAATCCACTTACTTTATTAAAAAACAAAAATCCATAAAAAAGAAATACCGCACTAGCTAAAATAGTTCCTCTTGGACGCTTGTTTCTCTTTATCATTTTGATGTCGTTTTTCAAGAACGTTCCCAATGTCCCAAATTGATTCAACCAATTGAAATTTTCGGTTTTGGCAACAACACTTTTAGTCCCAAGACCTTCATCTAAATTTAAATTATTATTGAAAAATTTAAAAGCAAAATAATACCACGCTGTTGCAATTACCAATGGTAGTAAGGCAAAATAATTAGCTTTGTAAAGTCCTTCAAATAAAGGAGCCGTATAAATAGTAACATCAAAAACTTTGTAATATTGCGCAATCCCACAACCTATTACCAAGGCCAAAATAGGATAAAAAATACTATCTTTATTATTGAGTAAAATATTAATATAATTGTTTGTAAAAACTATTCCAAGAATTCCCATATGCCAAAGAATAACACTCGTAATCGAATAATGATTGAGAACCAACATGATTGAAAATGGAATAAAAAAAAATGCATGCAATATATTGAAAAATGAAATTGAGGTTTTTGCTAATGCAAAATGCACAATAGTATTTCGTTTTATAGGCAATGCCAATAATGTGCGGATATTCATTACAGGCATTTTTTGAATAAAAAAACGAATTGCCAAATCGAAAATAAAATAATAAATCAGGTATTTATTGACTGTAGTAAAAGGATTCAATCCGGATTCTTCTAATAATGGAAAAATACTAAAACCCAAGACTAGAAATATTGCCATGAAGTATAATGCCAAGAGAGCCATGAAAATCTTGACTATTAAGTTGGTTCCAAAAGATGCCGAACGAAAAAAAGATTTCCATTCTAGAATAATAAAATGTTTAAACATATAATTTCAAAATTTAAGTTTACTATATAGTTAATGAATATTTAGGTTTGTTTCAAACTAATAAATCAATATTCCAATTTTTTTTCCTTTTGTAATTGTTATTAAAAAATTTTATGACTTTATTTCTATAGTTCTTTAATAGAATTGGAAATATTTATTATTCCTTTTCATCTTGCAAATGCAATTCTTTTCTTAATATTATTTCAAATGCAGGTTCTTCTGGTCGTGGCATTTTAGCGTTAATAAATTTACCATTCGGATCAATTAATATAAACCTTGGAATGGATTCCATACTATAATTTTTTCCGAAAGCATTTTTGTCATTGGCGTGTATTTGAAGTGTTGCTTTCGATTTGCTTTTAGCATCAATAAACCATTTTTTTACATCTTCATCAACACTCAATCCTACAAATTGAATCTTATTGCTTTTATATTTCAATGCCATTTTTTCAAAATAAGGTGCTTGCTGTTTGCAAGGTCCACACCAAGTTGCCCAAACATCAATTACTACAAATTTTCCTTTTAAATCAGCAAGAGAAACTATTTTACTTTCAAGGTTAGTCGCTTCAAATAGTGGAGCCACCTTTCCTTTACCTAAACTTTCTAATACTTTATTGATGTTGTTAATTTTACTTTGGTATTTTGAATTTCCAAAATTTGGATTAAATGAAGCAACCAACACATTTCGTTCTTCCGAATTGGAAGCGTCTTCTAAACTTTTATTCAATTGCCAAAACAACATTTTATCTTTAAAGGAACCTTTTTTTAGTTTTGCTATTTCTTGCAACGCTTTCAAATTGTCATTAATGTCTTGATTGTTATTAATAATCAATTGACTTCTTATGTAATTAAAATACTCTTCGCTGCTCAACAAACTCTCGTCATCAAGTGGTAATTTACTTTTAATCTCTTTGATGTCTTCGGTTTCAATTGTTTTTTCATTTGGATAAAGAGCTTTTCTTTTTTTCACTAATTGATTCCATAAGTTCATGTATTTGGTTGTAGTAAGTTTTTCAGCTCTTTCTTTAAAGTCATTTTTGCCAATAAAATTATCAATAGTTCTAAATTTGTTTGGCTCGGCAATCGCTTCTTTCCATTCTTTATACAATGCATCAATAATCATTTGTGGCTTGTCAAGATTCTGATTTTCCTCTATAAAATAATTTACTGAACTCCAACTTTCTTGGGTATTGGCATCCATTTGATTTTCGGCAAGTCGTGTGCCTTTATATTCAAATTCGGTTTTGCCACTATAAATTTTGCTTGTCACATAGATACTGTCATTAGAACCAAAAAAGAGTTTGTCTCCATATTTTCCATCAATGTTTATTTCATAATAATCGGTAATTACTTTGTTTTTAAACTGGTAATGAAATTCATTATTTACAACAGGAATAACAGCAATAGTATCGTGAACAATAGCATCTTTGATATAAATGGTATGGAAGGAATTATCACTTTCAATTTTACCACACATTATCGTAGTTTCATAATTACTCATTTGGTTGGGATTTAGTAACCAAAATAAAAGACCGCCACCCAAAACAAGTACACTTAAAAGACTTATAAATTTAGAACTTTTATTTAAAAAAGCCAATTTGAATTGTTTGTGTTGGTACCATTGAAAACCAACATATAAAAACACAAAACTTGCCACAATACCAAAATATTCCGTAAAAAGAAACCAATGTTCCAATTGACTTCCAGTAGTTGTATTTGCTACTTTTGAAAGTATTTCAAACGGATACCAAACAGGAGTAAGATTAAAAGGGGATAAAAATGACATCAGTAACAACCCAAAAAATCCAATTAATATTGACCAAATAAAACTTGATAAAAGCACTGAAATTAGATATTGAATGGAGGTTAAAAATATCGCTGCAATAAACAATCGAATTGTTAAGTGAAATAAGATTGAAAACGGTATTTCAACCAATGCCATTTTCGGCATAGGAATTATAAACGTCAACATCCATGCAGCAAATACACTAAAAATAACAAAGGATATTATAGAAATTAGATTAGCTATTAATATTGTAGTGAACTTAGAGAAATAGATAGAGAATTTATAAGTTGGTTGTGTTTCCATTAATTGCCAACCGCCATTTTTATGGTCAATTTGTGTAATTCTGCTTACAGTAATAATGATGAATAAAGGAAAAAAGAAATAAGCAAAAGGCTGAATACTTCCTTCCATAAATCGCATGTAATGATTGTATGGGATTCCTGTTTTTACTTCATCGGTACTTTGAAAAATAGCCACAATATAAAATAAAAGTGGAGATAGAAATGCTAATGCTACTCCCGTCCAATAAAAACCAGTACCGCTTTTTTTGATGTTTTCAGCTTTTAGGGCTGTTATGAAATTTGATAATTTATTTTTCATCGTTATTTTTTTCATCGGTTATTGTCATGAACCATTCTTCCAATCCGTCAAGTATTTTGACTTCATATATAGAAGCGTTTTTTGCAATCAGGTTTTTAATAAATTCGGGGATTAACATTTTATCGCCAATTTCCAACGTGATTTGATTGTTGGCTATTTGATTGACATTTTTATAATTTTGTTCCAATTCAGCCAACCAATTTTCGGCATCGTCAAGAGTAATTTGGACTTTACAAAAACTTGCTTTTTTAGAAAGTTCCTGAATAGTTCCTTCAAAACGTAGTTTCCCTTTGTTTATAATTCCTACATGAGTACACATCTTTTCAATTTCACTCAACAAGTGACTGGAAACAAATATGGTCACGCCTCTTTCTTTGTTGAGTTTAACGAGTAATTTACGAATATCAATAATTCCATTAGGATCTAATCCGTTTACAGGTTCGTCTAGTAAAAGCAACTCGGGTTCCGATAACAACGCCATAGCAATTGCTAAACGTTGTTTCATTCCAAGTGAGTATTGTTTGGCTTTTCGATTACCGTCTTTTTCTAAGTTTACTAATTGTAAAGTTTCTATAATTTTCTCTTCCGATATATTGCGAAGTTTGGCTATATATCTCAAGTTGTCCAAACCACTCAAGTGCAGATACAATGCAGGTGATTCTACTAAAGAGCCTATTTTGTAAAACACCAATGGCAATTGTTCTTTTAGAGGTTGATTGAACAATTTAATTGCATCGCCTTGCTCAGGAATAATACCTGTTAGTAATCGCATTGTGGTTGATTTCCCGGCTCCATTCGGGCCAAGAAAACCATAAATAGAACCTTTAGGCACATTTATAGAAATGTTATCCAATACTTTTTTGTGTTTAGAATATTGAAAATTTAAGCCTTCTGTCTGAATAATGTATTCTCCCATTTTTTTATTTTTTTATCACAAGGTGGTATTCTTATTATTTTGATTTCTGATTTGAATCTTCATTAATAAATCCAATTATTGAAAATCCAATCCCAAAATAACTATTGGAAAAATCATTTACTTGTCCATATTTGCTATCGCCAAAAACAAATCGATACTTTGCTTTAGTTGTCAAATAAAAGTCGGGATAATGTTTGCTTGAAAATAGTTTGAAAGAAATATCAAGCCCTGGTTGTAATAGATAAAAATAGTTGGTCGCAACTTCTTTAGGGCGATAATGCCAACCTTTTACATAATATCTTTCCAAATTATCATTGTCTCCAAGTCTGTAAATTACAAGTCCATTAGAAAGATTTAGGCCAATTCGGAATTTTTTATTTTGCAATATGTCATACTGATTAATCCATCCAAATTCGTAGTAATTAATAATTGGTTGTCCAATTGAAAAATTAAATGTTTCTTCGACTTTATGCTGTGTCATGGAATAAGAAAATCCAGTTGCAAATCTTTTATATACATAATACTTAAAATCAATATTGGCTCCATAAAAGTTTTTATCTAGCATAGAGGTATAAAATGACCCAAAGTCAAACGATGTTTCGTTATTTGTTTTTTGTTTTAAACTGTCAATATTTTGCGCTTTTGCGAATATGCAAACTAGAAGCAATGTCATAAGAAAAATTAATTTTTTCATTTTGCTAAATAATCATTATTAATAAACTAGATATTCATATCACCAAAGTTATCTAAAACAAATCACTTAATTATTAATCTTCTTTTGGTAAATCATTTAATGTTTTTACATACTTGCCATGCTCAAAAAAGAAAAGACCTCCTAACCATTCTTTATCTTTAATTGGTTTATCTCTTAATTGATTATCAAAATATTGGGTGTAAACCGATCTAAAACTTTTTTTATAATAATCCCCATCAATAGCAAAAAGTGGCGAAGTAAAGTTTTGGCTTAAGGTTCTGTCTAAATTACCAAATCCATTCATTACCAAAAACAACTTATAGTGGTGTTTTTGGGCATACTTCTCATACACTTTAAGAGGTCTACAAAATTCCGAAGAGCAGCCGTTGGTAAACTCATATACCATTGCAGCATCATATTTTAACAATTCTTCTTTTAATTGAATTGCATTGATTTTATAGATTGTGTCTTTACTTAGATTTTCAAATGTTTTTAGGGCAATGATTTTAGATTTTTCTATTGGTGTCAGTTTTCCAAAATCATTTGTAAGTCCAGTGATTTTGCAAGATGTAAATAGTAATACAGCAAATAGAAAATAGTAAGTTGTTGGTGTTTTCATTTTTTAGAGTATTTGATAAAATATATATAATAATTTGCCGTTTCTATACTTTTTGAATTAAAACTGAGTATTTTGCATTGTGAAAAACGAAATTATGAAAATTAATTTTCCATTTAAACAAAAACGAACAAATAGATTGAAATGGGTGTTTTTTTTGATACTTTTTTTATTTTTGTTGAATTGAATTAATAAATTTTTCTTCGTTTTCACTTAATGGAAATATATTATATTTCAACCAAAATTTTTCTGTAAAACTATTTCCTGCTTCGAATAATGTTTTATTATTATATCCTTTATCTGGAATTTCAACATTATTTTTAAATTCATGAACAAATAAATCACTTGTAAAATCAAAATTATGGTCGATTTTTTCTCCTTTTTTTATATATACTCCAAATTGTTTTTTATTGTAAGTCAAAATATATTGATTGTTGATTATTTTAAATTTTGACCAAATAAGAACATTATTAATTTTAACCTTTGCAATTAATATATTAATCAATTTTGCATTTTTTAAATGATTTTCAGAGGTGTAAATCTTAAACTCTAATATACTTTTAGATTTTGGGTCAATAATTACATAGCCTTTATTTAACATTTCATTGCTGTCCTCTTTCGGTTTAATTTCTATATATTCAAATTCTTCACCATTTGCTACTTTCTTACTTCTTCTTTCAAATTCATATTCATCACTTTTTAGTAATTTTTCAATTGTTTCGAAATTATAAGCATTTTTCACATAATCTTTAACATTGAAAATAGAATTAATATTATCAATACTTTTGTCATCTTGATCGTTTAGCTTGTTACTTTTCAAAGCTCGATGTTGACCTAAAATTAAATTTGATTTTCCATTTCCTTTTTTAATGTAATAATCTACTAAGGCATCTGAAAATTTTGTGTACTCATTATTTACTTTTACAATTTCCCTACAATATCCTTTCAATAAAGTATTTTTATCTATTTTGTTTTTTGACAAATTAATTATTTTCTTCAAATAATCTCTAGGATTTTCTTTGGAAATAACAACATCATCTAAAACATAATTTTTAGGTTTCAATAAAATTTCCTTTAAATTCCCATCAGATTCTATAGAAAAAGATTCATAGTTTATATGGCTAAATATAATTTTTGAATTATTATTTATTACGGTAAATTCTCCATTTTCATTTGAAATTGAACCTGTAGAATTATTTTCCAATTCATTTTCGCTATGAATATTTACATAGGGAATAGGTTGAAATGTTTCAGAATCTTTAATAATTCCTTGAATTTTATTATTTTGACTCCAAGTAAAGTTGCTAATTAAGATAATTAAAATGCATTTTTTTTTCATATATTTTTTTTAAATTTCTATGAACTCTTCTTTTTCTGGAAATTGCCAATTTTAAAGAACATATCTAATATTCCCAATATTAATCCTGCGACAACTGCAACGACAAAAGATTTCAATAATAACTTTGTTAAATATTCGCTATTTGAAAAATCAATACTAAAAAACCCATAAACGAAAAGTCCAGCAAAAAGTCCAGCAGTAATTGACAAAAAAGTCACTTTAAAATAAAAAAATTTATTCATTATTTTTTGTTATTTATATTAAACTATTAAATGAAAAAAGCAATAATTTTAAAACCAAAATTATCTTATAAATTACAAAAAGAATTATTTTAATCATATTTCAAAAATTATTAATATTTTTATTGAACTCAAAATTTGTAGATTTTTTATGCTGAGTTCTTCTTTAATTCTTTGCTATTAAGAATTTTAATTAAGTACAAAAAGCTAAGTATTTAAAAAGAATAATTAATAAAAAAACCTACAAATGCTGCGTTATTAATATCGTTTAATAAAAAACCTTGTTTAAGTCCAATAGTTGTTTTTTTGGAAATGTTGTAATTTATTTTTGAAGCCAAAATTGTAGAATATTCCGTTTTACCATTATCCTTATTTCCAATGCTGATTATTCCTGGACCGCCAATTAAAGAAATGTATAGTTTATTATTTAGAAAATTTAATTTAGGGATTTTATACTCTACAACCGCATAAAATTGATTGTTATGATTTTTCACATTATTAACTTCAAAAGGAGAAACGTAAGTATCTAAACCTACCCTAAAATTTGAAGTGATATCATAATTAATTGAAGCATTTAATAGTAAATCGATTTCTTTGTCTATGGATAAAACACCTGTATTTCCAGTTATATTAAATTTTGATTGAGAAAAAGCGCAGATGGGTATAACCATTAATGTTAATAAAATAAATTTCATTATAAAAAAATTTTAAAGTTTTAAATCCAGAACTATTCTAGATTTTTTAAGTATCGATTTGACAAATAATTCTGCAGTAATTTGTTATGTCAAAACTACTATAACCTTAAAATGTGGTGATACACTAAAAGTGTAAAAAATGTTAAAAATTTTATTTTAGCTGGAAATTATAATAAACCTAATGCTCTACATTCTCTTAGAATGTCTTCATCACTGCCTTTTCCAATACCAAGTAAGTCTTTTATTTTACTTTTTCTTTTTTTAATGGTATCCTCAGAGACAATCATTTTAGTAGCAATGGTCTTTATTTGAAATCCTTCCGCCAATAGGACTAATATTTCTCTATCCAAACTATCCAAAAATCCTTTTGTGAATAATGGCTCTTTTAATTTTTCTAGTACTATTGGCGTATAATAGGTTTCGCCAGCCAGAACTTTTTCAAATGCGTCTAGTAAATGTGGTGGTTTGTAATCGCTTTTAACTAACAATCCGTTGGGTTGGATTTTTTTGACCACATTATATAATCTAATAGCATCAAAATGTGCAGTTAGAATAATAATTTTGGTGTTGGGCAGATGTTTTCGAATTAAAACACCTAAATCTTCACCATTGTAAATTTTTTGTTCGGGAAATTCCGGTATAGAATAATCTAAAAAAACAAGATCAAAAGCCGAAGAATTGGCTGGATTAATAATAAGGTTATAAGCTTCTTCACAATTAAAAGCCGATATAGCTTCAATATTATGTTGTACTTTATTTAGTGACAACATAGCTTTATAACCTTCAATCATTCCTGGATGATCGTCAATCATTAAAATTCTTACAATCATTGCTTTAAACGTTTAAAGTTTTATTTTGTGAAAGTAGTAATCTAAAATGGAATTGTCAAATTTATTTCAGTTCCTTGATTTAATTCAGATTGAATATTAAATTTACCATTCAATTCTACTATTCTGGCCTTCATATTGTTAATGCCAATTCCGATACTTTTTTTGTTTATATCAAATCCTATTCCGTCATCTGAAATAACAATATTTATTTTATTATTTTCTATTAATGACATTGTCAAAAATACATTTTTGGCATTTGCATATTTTTCAATATTCTGCAATGCTTCTTGCAAAATTCGATATAAATTTATTTTGATACTATTATTAATTAAATCCCAATTAACAGCTTCGCTAACCTGAATTGTGAAATATATTTGAGAATGATTTTCTATTTTAGTAAAAAGTTCTTTTACAATTCCAATAAAATTGGCATTATCTGAAAATAAATTAGAGTTTAGGTCGTGGGCAATAGTTCTAATTTCTTTTTCAACTTCTTGAATTTCATCAATTTGTTTCGTAAAAACTTCGTTTTCTATCAAATTTTCTTTATATAGTGCAGCATATAAATTCAATCTAACTGCTGATAATTTACCCATTACACCATCATGTAATTCTAACGAAATACGCTGTTTTTCTATATTTTTACCTTCTTCCATCTGTTGTTGTTGATCAATCATCAATTGATAGATAGCTTCATTAGCCTTTTGTTGTTCTTGTTTTAAAAGTAGTTCACGAGTTTTTGCTTTTTGAGATTTATTCATAAACCATAACACAATCACTAACAAGCTCAATAATCCGAAAACTGAAATAATCCAAATTCGTTTATTAAGTAGATTGTTTTCTTTTGAAACTATCTCTTTTTGATTGGTTATTTCGTCAGTTTCAAATTCTATTCTAGCAAATTTATCACGAGTAGCTCTTTCCACATCTTGAAGACTATCGTTCAATTGAATGTAGCGGTTTGAAAATAAGTTTGTTCTTTTAGGATTAGCTAGTTGTAAAAGTTTTAAAATCTTTAATTCATCTTCAAAAATGTTGTTTTTGTGGGCTAGTTTTTGTGCATTTTTTAGATAGGTATTAGCTGTAAGTGTGTCTTTTTGGGATAAATAATATTCGCCTAAGTAGGTTTTAGATGTAATTAGTATTGGAATACTTTTGATGCTATCGCCAATCTTCAAGGTTTCTTTAAATTGGTTTAACGAAGATTTATCGCCAAGCTTGAATTTGGAATATGAAATAGTATTAGTAAGATAACTATACATTACAATGTCATTCTTTTTGAAATTATCTAAGCTTAAACCTATCTCTGAATAAATTAGAGATTTCTTGTGTTCGTTTTGTTTTTGATAGATAAGTGCAATATAATTGTAAATGGATGCTTTATAAGCTAATTTATTAACAGTTAAATTGACATAATCAACTTTTTCTTTAGCTTTTTGATAATATCCCAACGCTTTATTGTATTTGTTCAATCCTACTAATGAATTAGCAATTGTAATGTAACAAGATAATATTAGTTCATTGTTTTTCTTTTTTATGGCAATTCTTAGTGCTTTAATAGCTGTACTTTCTGCTTCTGTGAAATTCTTTTGACACCAAAGCAAATCTGCTTTGCTTTCTAGGATGGATCCAATGAAAGGTAAGCCTTTTTGATTTTTAGATAATTTTTCGGCTCTTGATAAGAAATAGTAAGCACTGTCATTTTGAAACTTATTGAAATAGTAAATTCCTAGATTAGTGTTTGCCTCAGTCTTCCCAAAAGTATCATCAATTTTATCAGATTGCTCATAAATATATTCAAAAATTTGAAGATATTTTTTATTATTATAATCAAATTTATACGCAAGATTTTTTAGTTCTTTTCGGGTTAAAGTATCATATTTTTTTAATTTTAAATCAACAAAAGTTTGATCTAAACTTTTTTCATTAACACTATTTTTTTCATTGTCTTTTTTATTACAACTAAGTAATAAAATTGCAGAGATAATAAATGTTATAATATTTTTTTTCAAAATATGTTTTGTTACTGTTTTGTTTTTTATATAAAACGTTAAAAATAGGGATTTTCTTTTTAATATTAAATAAGACAATAGTTTTCTGTTTCAATAGAACACATTCAAATTTTTATTTTT
>Ga0209499_1001519_pt1 | contig 15968 bp, 40 predicted proteins | sample C_130208_EF_Meta_FD_187306 | JGI IMG/M metagenome (GOLD analysis project Ga0209499, IMG submission 187306) | Freshwater microbial communities from Lake Croche, Canada to study carbon cycling - C_130208_EF_MetaG (SPAdes) (version 2) | ecosystem: Environmental > Aquatic > Freshwater > Lake...
GGGCTTCGCCAACCTGCAAACATTTCTAAATGTAAAAGTTATCTACCATTTTCCCTAATGTGCTCTCTGTTGCCTTACTCATTAAATGCCCTGTAATCGCTCTCTATTGGCCTTTAAACGCATCTTTGCCTTGTGCTGGCCTAGTCTTGTGGCTGTGAGCCTACAAGTTGGTTTCTTCATCCCTGCGATGGTTAAATGGTAGTGAATGCTGTTGTGATCCTTGCAAAGCACTCTTGCTATCTGGTTAGGGGTAAGTCCTCGCTTGTATAGCTCTACTACTACTTGCCTTCTCATTTGGGTTAGGTTGTCGTGTCTCTTGTTGCTCTTGAGTTGGGCTATCTCTTCTGGTGTGAGGGTGGCTTGTAGATACCCCTCCCCCTGCTCCTCTCTGGTTATGAACTTATCCCTCTCACCCTTGATGCCTATTGTATCTATCTTTCCCTGCATTTGCTCTAGGATCTTCTTGTGCCTAATAAGCTCTAACTCTACTAGGGCTAACCTATTAGCTAGGATGTCTGTAGTGTGGGTTATGGTGATCATTTGGCCTCCTCTTGGCATAGGTCTTTGAATGCTATTTGTATATCATTTGGAGCTGGCAGTCTTAGTATTGCGCTACCATATAGGTAGGTTTTCCCCAAGAAGTGTGAGGGGAAGATTGTTCCCTTGGATGTTGCCACATCTACTTCCTTTAGGTCTGCCTTCTGTAATTCTAGAATCTGCTCATTGAATGGGGAATCCTTCAGACCTGCATAGTAAATGCACTGCTCCTGACCCAATGTTCCTATTCTGCTCATGTTCTCATCCCATAGTTCAAACTGCTTTAGCTGTGGGCATAGGGCGATAAACTTCTTCCAGTTCTTCCCCTTGTCTGTCATGTAGTAGTAGTCACCAGATGTTTCGTCTGTGAATACTGGTAGCTCATTATCCCTTTTGTTCTTTGTGCGTATTCCCCAGATCCCAGCGAAAGACAAATATCCTCCCTCGCCAAGTGTGCCTCCTACAAGGATAAACTCATCCTGTGAAGCTCTCCAGATTTGGCAGTTCAAGACATTTCCTCAAGCAAGCTGGCAAAGCTATTCTCAAGATTTCTGTCTGTGGCCTTTAGAAAGTCATCCATTCTTTTAAAGCATCCTCTCAAGATTTTCTTCTCATATCTTCCATAGAAGTTGTATTTTTGGAGCATCCCAGCTTTGCATAATTGCCTTACGAATTGCATCTGCTCTGATGTTGGGAAGATAATGCTCGCCTTCTTTGGCGTGATCACTCTCTTCTTTTTTTGCTGACTATTCAATGCCATGCCCTTACATCCCATGTGTGTTCCTCCTTTTGTTTTTACTTGCGAAAGTGACTAGCTACTGAAGCTTCGTAGGTTTGATCCTTGATCAAAAATTCAAAGTATTTATCCATATCCATCCCATGAAGTTCTGCCAATTTCTTCCAGATTTTGTAGATTTCTGGGTTCATGTCATGGGTGACGATTGCTTTTGTTATGGGCATAAATTAATCCATTAAAGCAACTAATAATGCCAGTGGGTACATCCACCAAGGCAGATTGAATTCGTGAATCAAAATGCAAACGATCATCAGTTCTAGCATTATGGCTTCTCCATTATGAATCCAGCAAACTCACCCATTCTAAAGAATTCCACTGCATTTGCTGGTAACTCCCTTGGTGATACTGCTCTTTGAACTCCACACAATGACAATTCCTTTTTTATGATTTCATCTGGCGAAACTCCATTTTCCAGCTTGTTGTTCATTGTCATTTTTCTTATGATTGTCCCGACATTCCCACCTGTTGTTTCCATTTTTTCAAGCATCACTATTGCCCCACCATGCTTGCATTTTTGCATCAATGCGTCAAGGAAATTCCCTCTGCTCGATCTGTCAATAAACATGAAGCTCAAAAAGAAGATTCCCAAATCAAATGGCTCGTACTCTATCTTTGTCGCATCACCTACTATTAGTTTCCCAAACCCTCCATACTTTTTCGCTATTTCTTGGCTTTCCTCAATCGCAATAAACTTGATGTTTCTTTCTGCTATTAGGTTTGTGATGGATTTTGAGATGTTCCCAGTGGATGCCCCAATATCATAAATCGTCCCATTTTTAGGCACATAATTTCTGCATAAAAAAGCGACTGCCTTTGTCGCCATGTCGTACCAAGGAAGCTGTTCTCTTACATGGGTATCGAAGTTCTTTGCGATTTCCTCAGTTTTAAATGACCAAGAATCAATACCACTCATAACCAAATCTCCTTCCTATTGCTTCTATGACCTGTATTGTAACTGTCCTTCCGCATCTTTCGTATCTCTCATTATCTGGAGTCTGCTTCAAAGTTCCATCATCCATTTTCATCCACTTGGTAAAATCATCTGGTAGTCCTTGCAGTCTCTCACATTCTTTACAGGTTAATTTGCGAATATTCTTACCGTCAAGAGATATTCCCATTTTGTTCTGTGGAGTTGAATCCAGTGTCCATATGTAGTCGCTTTGCCTGTTCCTATCTATCATGTTTGACTGCGTATGGCTTCTTGCGTGAATGAATGGAACATTCCCGCCTCCTGTTCCCATGTGAGCTAATAAAGTTGGAGCAATTCCATCTGTGAATCGTCTAAAGGCATTTTCTCTTCTGATAAACTGGAGGATTTCTGGGTGTCCACTGGCTCCTTCCCCAGTATTCTTTTTACCTGTTTCTCCGATAGGAAATACTTTTGGTCTGGGTTTTCCTCTAATATTTGCGATAAGGAACACCCTTTCTCTGTGTTGCGGGACTCCGAAATTTTTGCTGTCAAGTAGTTCCCATTGAGCGTCATACCCCAAGCCATCCAAGATTTCGAGTATGACTCCGAAGGTTCTTCCCTCATCGTGATTGAGCAATCCTTTAACATTCTCAAAAAATATGTATGGTATTCCTCGATCCCTAGCCAAGCGAAACATTTCAAAAGCGAGTGTGCCTCTGGCATCTTCCAGATCGAAGCCCGATCTTTTCCCTGCAATCGAAAAAGTGGCACAAGGAAATCCTCCGCAAATGAAATCTGCTTCTGGTAGGTCTTCGGCTCGAATAGTTCTGATGTCTCTTGAATCTGGTTGTTCTCCGAAGTTTCTTGCATATATTCTCCTTGGTTTTTCAAGCCATTCGTTTGCCCATACGCACTGATGATTAGCAAGCTCAAGCCCTAGCCGAAATCCTCCAATTCCAGCGAAAAGCTCTATAAACTTCACTTATAAGATCTCTGATTCGTTGTCGATCAAAACAGTCAGCTCCACCTTACCGCTTGTTCCCCTAATATTCATAACGAATGGTAGCATTTCATATAGGAATTTGTGATTTCTATTTGCTGTGATTCTTGCTTGCTCCACAACTGCCTTCCTAAGCTCTTCTGGAAGCTCGCCTATGCGTTTTACTGGATATTCTGCATTCATGCAGAGATCCACGAAGTCTTGTCTGCTTATGTTTCTCATACTGCCATTTCCTCCTCAATTTCTTCCTCAACTTCAACCGCTGGCTCAAGTTCTCTGAATCGCTCAACCTTGAATCCCCTTTCTCGATGCGGTTTCTTTTCCGAGACTGGGTTGGTCAATTCAACTAGCGTAACTGCGATCTCTCCAGCCTGTCCATCGATTCCTACTCCCACCTCGACATCCCTAATTGTATAGACACGATCTTTTAGGGGTAGATTCGTGTAGTATAGAAATATCTCTGGCGGGAATCTGTCATCCACGCATACTACCTTTGTTCCGCTAGTCATTGTCTTGTAGGAATCTGGGTTGTGTAAGTCATTCCATACTAAGTGCGTCCAGAGCCATCTGTCCTACTTTGGAATCAACTTCCGCTAAGACTTTAAGCTGTTCCTTGAGTCTCTTATTCGATGCTTCTAGGTGCATGACTCTGAAGTACAACTGCTCGTTCTTTTCACGCATTTGCTCCAGTCCTGTCCGAAGAACTGATACCACTGCTGGCTCATCGTCCTTGGGATTTTCCAAAACATTCATTACGCTCTGGGTGACGCTCATGCGAAAGAGACTAGCATCTCCGTAGTAATCCTTGCAAGGCAATTCCTTTGCCTTTTCCGTCCAAACTCTGTCCACGAACTCGATGATAGCTGGTGCATCCAATACGACCATGACTGACCTCCTTTTTATTTATTTTTGTGTGCGGGTTGGTCATCATGTCAAAGGGATCGCCTCCGTCTATAAAAATCTTTTTAGTTATTAACAAAGGTTGATTCAAATAGTAGGTTGCAGTTCTTTTTCTGCCGTAGTGAGGCAAGAAAGAAGATCAGTCAGGATTTGATGGGCATTCGTTGACTCTGGGATATGCTCTCTTGCATTCCAAAGCACTTCGTATGCCCGATCAAAGCCAGTCTTGGCGATTAGGTCATTCAAGTTCATGCTGTAACCAGCCCTGCTTCGATGAGTGCCTTGGCAGTCCGACCATAGCTACCCTGTAGCGACCAAGCGAGTCCAGTGCTTACTAGGCTCTGAAATAGTTCGATCACACCAGTTTCGTCTAGTTCTCCGTTTTCGTAGGCTAGGATTTGATTGATGTTGTTCATGGTTGGTTTCCTTTCTGGGTTAGTCTGCCTCAACAATTTCAAGATTGACTGGATCGAAGCAATTCCAAACATTGATTGCCTCTTGTTTTGTAAGACGAAGGGCATCATCTTTAAAACATCCATCGAAGAATCCTCTGGAGGTTTTTAGTTCTTGCGTAAATGGGCAACGATACGGATTGCTGACTCCATAATAATTACCGCTTCGATTTGATTTTAATAGGTATGTCTTCACTTTTTTTCCTCCTTGGTTGGTTGTTTGTTCATTCATTACGCATGAGAGTCTATACTATTCGAACCAGCTTTGCAAGCTTTATTTTTAACTTTCTTTTTGGGCAGTTCTTCGAGGAGTTTCCTATACTGATAGGAGTCTAGCCCCTTATAGGCTATCTTGCGGATCTCCTCCAGCACTAGCTTTGGTTCCTTGGCTTTCAGCGCATCCTCTGTCTTGGATACGATCAAAAGCAGTGTTTTGAAGTAGCTCTTTTCCGATTTGCTCATTATGACCCCCTATTTCGCTTTTAAATGCCCTTAGAACGCATCAAGGGAGCACATACCGCCGTCCCTGCGTCCCAGCCTCAGTAGCGATAAGAAATGGCAATAAACGCCGAAACGCTGTGAACTTAAACCGCTTGTCCTTCTTGCCCTCCTTGTCGTATAGCCGAGTCTTGAACTTCTGCCCTCCATCGGTATAGGTTTCGATGCACGACTTGAAGTAACCTCCAGCCGATAGGATTGCCAGTGCGTCCTGTAGCTTTGATGGTGCGATTGCTGTATTCATGTGTCCTCCTTTATTTGTTTAGTGTGATTCCGAAAACGAATAGGTTAGTCAAAACAATGGTGATTAAGATTAACAAGATCATGGTTCCTCCTTTCTACCAGTATTTTTTGCCTAGCAGTGCTTCGTAGTCGTTGTTGATCCCGATGGGCAAATAGTCGTCTTCTGGCCGTTTTTCGCTGATCTCGTCTAGCTGTGCCGAGGTGAATTCTGCGCTTAATGGTATGGTTGCCACAAGCTCCCCCTCCCTGTAGCTATTTGTGATCGTGCTGTACTCGCCATTCTCAAGCTCTACCCCGACATAAGCCTTGCCACCGTCATGCCGTCCAATCTTGATGGTTTCGCCTCGATAGGTGATATTTACTACCTTGGATAGTTGTCCGTAGGGATTAAGTGCAAGATCCCCCACCTTTAGGCTTTCGATATACTTCCGACTGGGTTTGAATCGTAATGCGTAGTTCATTTTATTTAACCTCCTCTTTTTGAATTTTCTGGACGAATACTTCGTCATCTCCCCATCGTGAGTTGATCTCTTTCACGGCTTGATTTGCCGTTGAGATGGCTTGATGGGTTTCAAGCTGAATGCCTGTTGAGGCTTCAATGATTGCGTATTGTGGGTAGTTCATTTATGCAACCTCGCTTTCTTGAATTAAACTTTTACCGTATGGGCATACTTCTGGGAATTCATAGCTTCGAAACGCATGGGCTTGATAGGCAACTGCGCCAACTTGATCGCAATACACATCAGTGACCTCGCCTTTGATGCTGACCTTGCCAGCCCTAGTGAAGACCCGCCGAACTATGTAGGTATCGTTGCCAGCGAGATCCACAGTCACCGAGTATCCGTTACTGACAGGCAAGGTGATTCCAGTCTCACGCTTCCCGATGCGACCACCAGAGATGGCAAGGATATTTCCGAGTCCGATCTGCTGAACCAGAACTTGAGCGTCACAAGGCACGAATTGATTGTTCACTTTGTTTCCTCCGTTGTTGGTTGTTTCATTCATTACGCTGACCACTCTATACTATCCCAAGCTGTTTGGCAAGCATTATTTTTGATTATTTTTCAATGCCCCCAAGAACGATAATGGGTACCGCCCTCATGCTTGTAGAGATAGCCGTGGATGGGTGATTTGACGCTGTGGCTTGCCTTGCCATTGTAAGAACTGACCACAATGTTCACTCGATTGATTTCATCAGTCACAAACTTATCCTTGGTTGGAGCGCATTCATCAGAGCACCAGCTAGTATCACGAACCGAGACTGACCCAATCTGCCGAAGCTTTAGACTCCGATTGCCAATAGATACAATCTGGTAGAATTCCCGATTGGTCTGCTCATAGCCCCAGCTTGAGTAGAGAATGTCGCCTACCTTGTAAGGATTAACGAATTCTTCCCTAGCCTTGGCGTTTTCGCTGAGTCGCTGTTGCTTTGCATTGGCCTTAGAATCAATGTTTGCCTTAATTGTGGCAACATGGGCTTCCGCTTGCTCAAGATTATGAGCAAAACAATACTTTCCAATAGAATGACTGAAACGGCTGGGATACTTTTGCTTTAAGGCAATAAGCCGATCCGATATAATGTTAATATAATATCGGCATCTGGATTGATCGCCCAAATCGGAAACTCGAATCTGGTATCCTTTGTAGTTTTCGTTGCTGACTTCTTGAGTTTTGGTTTCGTTGTTCATTGTTGGTTCCTCTCTTTCTTGGTTGTACTCTACCATATGCCTACCAGCTTGGCAAGAACTATTTTTAAGGTGCTATTTTGATAGGAGAATTAGTCTTTAACGACCCACACCGATGCGTATTTGTGGGAGTCTGCGAAACGATCTGCTGATGATTTTTTGATGAAGAAAACATCGATCACTGGAAGCTTTCCCCTCGATGCTTTTCGCTCTATGACTGCTGTTCCTGTGTCGTGAACTTGCCTCACCCCAACGCCCTCGATCATCAGCTTTGTTCCGTAGTCGAATATCCGAGGATCACAGGCAACGCTGATTCCCTCCTTGAGTGTGTAGCCCGATGAGGATTGAAGTCTTCGTGTCCAGTAATCTTCGCCCCGATGGTAGGTTGTGAGCCGTACCTTGATCTTTTTTGGTTCAGCCGTTTTTGATTGTCCAATCGAAGTCGAAGGCATCCCAAGGTTTCCGAAACTCGTCACGACCATCGTATTCACCAGAAGTGCAATTAAGCACTTCCGCATAGTTGCCCCACAGAGCCGTGAAGCCATGCCATAAGTGAGGCGGTATTGTGAGGGTTTGTTTTTTGTGTTCACTTAAAATATAAGACCAGCTTAGATTGCGGTCTGGACAATGAATGCCAACTAAAATCGTGCCTTTTATACAGCAAAACCTGTCAACTTGAAATTTGTGCAGATGCCAAGCCTTAATCACATTTGGAGCCACGCCTGTTGCATAAACCTGCCTAATATCACCATCTTGAGATTTCCGTGCTATTTCGTATAGCATTCCCCTTCCATCTAGGTTCAGCTTCTTTTCTTCAAAGTAAGGATCACTCATTTCTTGCCTTTTTTACAGAATTCTATGCCGTATTCAATACCCTTAACGAATGCCCAATTTAACAATGCTTTTTCGTCTTTTAGGATTCCATGCCTAGCCATTTCGAGTAGCCCCTTCTTTGCATCGTTTGGAATATCCACATCCACTTCAACCATCTTTATTTCTCTGGTTGCGAGTATTTTGATAATCGGGAGACTTTGTTTAAAAGTCTTTTTGACGGATGCTGGTTGCCAAGCTTTCCCGCCCATTTTGACTCGTTTAACTGCTCTTTTGATTTCTTCTTTTTTTTGCTCACTCTTCTTCACTTTCTGTGTCCTCCTGTGGTTCTGGGATATAACCCCATTTGTTTATGCGTTTATTGGCCTTTAAAGCCGTTTCCTCGACAAAGGATGGGTCAACTACCTGTCCCTCCTCGTTCTTCGCTTCTAGCACCTTTGTAGCTCCATTTTGACAGCCTAATTTGGCAAAGTATCGCTTCCCAGCTTGGGTGAACCAAATATTTGTAGTCATCGTTTGATCATGTACCCCATGCGATATGCCCAAGCGGGATTATGATGAATTTTATCATGGCACTCAAAGCACACGGCCAAGAAAAACTCCACCTCATTTAACCTATCCCCGAATCTGCCTCGCCTATGGTGAACTTGGCTTGCCATTCTGAACTGGCAAACTTGGCAGACTGGCGTATTTCCTAGAAACTTCTCTCGCACATCTGAATAAAACTCATTCTGCTTTCGTCTTTTTTTGGATACTCTGCGTAGTTTTCCACCTCGTTTGAGTGGAGTCTTGCGTTTAAGGGGAGTGCGTTTCATTTCAGTAGCTTGCCTATGGATTCAAAAATCCACACGATTCCATAAACAATAATCACGCAAGCCCAGAATGCTATATTTAGCAAGGCTAGGCCAAGTGCAATTCCGATCCCGATTTTAAGTCCTAGAATCATTTGAATTCATAATTCAGACTTGGAAAGTCTTGGTTGATTTTTTCCATAGCTCTTTTTGATTCACGACCATGAGCCATCACCTCAATATCCGACATATTGATAAGCTTTTCGCTTGTAAGTGTATATTTTCTCATATGCTCAAGAATTGCTTTTGCCCTTTCATTCATTTTCGTTTTTTGGCTACCTCCTTGAAGTAATCTTCCCAAGCCTTGCAAGCCTTGAGTCCTTCTGCCTTATCGGTGAATTCCCACTGAAACTCAGGCGGTACTCCACCGAAAGCGAATCTTGGCCCCATAGGACTAATCGAAGATCCAGTATCAATCATCAAATTCCAACAGCCTTCGTCCTGTCCCAAAAAGACTTTATAGCTTGTTATAAACTTCAACGATTGGCTCAAGGTCTTTTTTGATCAGTTGCTTGCGTTCATCCGACCACTTATCCAAGGGCATCTTTCTGGATTCCTGTTTCAGCCAGCGAATACCCTCCTGACTCCAAGCGACCAGATTGAATGAGCTAGACACATTTTCGTCTTCGATCTCGTTGTACTCGGCAAGGCTCTTTCGCATATTGATCCGTAACTCCGAAACAGTCCATTCGTTGTCGTTTGCCTTCTGAAGCCATTCTTTTTGTTGTGCGACCTCTAGGGCGGCTACCTCCCGATGATGCGACCATGAAAGCGTCTGGAATCGATTCTGTGCTGGTACTTTCGATGATACAAAATTACAGGCTTTCAGATAGTCTTGGCGATGCTTGGTTACTGCCTCTGCTTGGCTATACTTCTGTCCGTAGGTATGCTCACCGAACACCAGCCAGTCACCGATCCACCAGTTGAGAGATGATTCCATGCCAGTAAGCACCTTTCCGACATCCAGCCATTTTTCGATTGTGTGCTTGCCCTCGATGACTAACTCCATTGGTTTGAACTGAAATCCGTCCAGAGCAAGTCCCATCGGTTGCGTGATTGCTATTTCGTTGTTATTTTTCATTTTTTATTTTCCTATGGTTAGCGAGTCTATATGATTCCCTTGATAATTGAGATTTCATAAGTCTCGGTGGCGGTAAGTCAAGCTTTTCGCAAAGCTGAACTAATTGCTTGTCCAAAGCTTGTTTAGAAACACCATACTTTTTAGCAAGATCAGTGAGAGTAATCCCTTGACGCAATCGAAGCCCAGTAGCACAAGCGTAAAGATCTGCTGTTTTTCTTGGGTTGGATGAGTCCACAATGTTACTGATGACTTGGGCAATCGTTTCCCAGATTCTTTCCGAGAGTTGATTTTCAACATATTGTTGCAGTGTTTCCTGTACGGAAAGAGTTGTATTGGTATTGAGTATTGCTGACAAGTAGATTTTCTCCACAACCCTACGAAAGTCTCCAATGGTTGTCGGTAAAGGCTCGTTGAAACTAGCAATCGCTTCACGGATTAGATCCTCAAAAGTGTCTATGTCCCTTGATGGATCATCGTAATAACTCGCTGACGGCGAATCCGCTGGATCATCCATAGGGCTGATTGATATACAACCCCTAGTGCGACTTGTCCATATATTTTGTTATTCATATGGGCAACCAGCATCGTTCCAAGCATGACGATCCTTGAATCCCATCCGTTTCCAAGCTGGATCACTTGCATTTGCCGACTTGAACTCTACTTTTTTGGCAGTTGGCAAAACAAGGTTTCCTTCGCATTTATTAAGCCAGTTTGTGATGAATCTCAGAGTCATGCGTCTATTTGGCTTGGTAGCTAACCATGCCCTCATTTTGCGTAACTCATCATCAACTTTTATGCCCCGCTTCTTGTGCTCATCTAAGACTAACTGAAGCTTATCTTGATCAGTCTTAGGTGGCTCTATATGCTTATTATTATTGTTATTACTAATACTATTGCTATTGCTACACACATCGTTTGGACAATAGCTAGACACTAGCTCTTCTAAACGGCTATCAGACTTAGCTTTACGCCAATCAGCCTTTTTTGACTCTTCTCTAACCATTCGTCTTGAGTATGCGATTCCGTCTTGTGTCCTAGTATATACACCAGCTTCGACTAGCTCTTGGTCAAGTGCCGTAACCTCATCAGTAGTCAGATGGAGCTTACGCTGGATCTGTTCCCTAGTGATGGGGGTAGAGTCTGCGTTGAGCAAGTAGCCTCGCCTTGGGCTGTTGTGCATGATTAGTAGAAGTTCAAACCAAAATCCCCTAGCGGATATGGACAAGTGATGGGTGTCACTTGCCCAATCCGAGGGGAAGAATTTTAGATAGGGTAATTTCAACCGATGTGAGGCCAATATTTATTAGCCCACTGCCAGTAGGCCAGAATTCCCAAGAATGCTGGCTTTGCCTTTTCTAACTCAGACTCCTCCCACTTATGGAGCTTGATCTGCAAGTCCTCTGTGGAACTGAACATGAGATTTGCACATGAGACATTCTCGCCCAGAGCCAGTCTATAAGCCGAAAGCTGTAGGCAGTAAGTGTCCCAAGCCTTTAACTCTTTTCCTTTAGGATCAGAAGTCTTTAGATCCAATAGGCAACGCTCGCCTGTCTTGGTTCCATCCTTTAAGAAGCAAAGAGTATCGAATCGACCTGCGAAGCCATACTCCTTACAAAGCACCACTGATTCAGACTTTTCAATGGATAGGATGTTTTCCGACTTCCACTGAAGAAGCATCTCGATCCGTTTTTTGTCCAGATCGTCACGCTCCTCCATCTTAATCGTGTCCAGATTTTCCCATAGCGAGTGTATATGTGTACCCTTCTCCATGGCATGACGGCTTATGGCATTTGCATCTTCATCCACCCTTTCAATAAATTGATCATCGGTTTCACCTCTTGATCTTGGTAGGGTAAGAAGCGCAAGGGCAAATTGACCTCGCTTATAATTTTCCAATCCGTAGTTCTTCGATGCCGACATAGCCGTTGTTACTGATGGGAAAGCCTTGCATGGCCTAGCCATCCGAAGACCTCCTTCGACTGAGTTTCCATAGCAATCATAGAAGTGACCGAAGCCTTGATGTTTGTGAAATGGGATAATTGTAGACATTTTAGAATGCCTCCTTTTCATTTAGATCCTCGACATCTCCAGCCGCCATATCCAAGGCATCCCGAAGTTGCTGTGAAGCATCATCGATTTTGCCCTTATAGGGCTGGGGATTCCATTCACGAATCCACCAATCCAAGCTTTTTGGAGCCAGATCGCCCAAGGCAGTGCCTTTGTTCTTCCCAAAGTGAATGACTACCTTTCGCCAATCATCAACGCTTCCAGAGCCATTCTGGTGCGATTTTTCGGCATTCCCTTGAGTAGTGTGATCCTGTGTAGGCTGTTCTAGCTCGATCTTGGGTGCTGGCTTGGCTTTGATCACTTGCTGTGCTTGTCCTCTGCCCATAGCCATCTCGCCGTCATCGTCTTCTTCTGCAACCAGACCAACAATCGATGCTAAGGCGTACCGCCGAGCGTAGGTGATAGCTGACCCGATTGCCTGTGGATCGTTCTTAATAGGGTTGACTGGGTACAATCCTCGAACCCATTGTCCCGAACTATGAAGAAGCGTAGTGACCAGTGCCGTCTGTCCGTTGATGATCGTGGTGGGCTGAGTCACCACAAGATCATTCGAAAGCAAGGCAGACTTACAGGCATCCACAACCGAGCCAAAGTCTGCATACTTCGACTTGAAGAATGGATTATCATTCTGCTTTTTCGCTGTCTTCATCTTATCCCAAGCACCGATAAGTGCCTTCGAGATCAGATCCGTTTTTTCCGATTGTAACTGCATTTCCATGTTTTCTCCTTTATGATTTTAACTCTCTTGTTTGAAAGAACTCTTTTAGTTCTGGCTCTTGCTCCATGAGAATCCTTGCATAGCGACTAGAATAGTTGTTGTTAAGCTTAAAGTTTGGATCGGTTGTTTCTAATGCCCTGTGGAATCGGACAACCTCTACTATGGCTTTAATCCCATAATGACTCCATCCCCTGCGCTTTAACTGCAAAGCCCTCTCCCGAAGAGCAAGATAAACCTGTGGGTTTTCCTTGTGAAACTCTTGGAATTTGGCTTCCAGCTTTGATTCTACATCGAATCCAAGTTCGCATTGATCGGCAAGGTCAAACACCAAGTTTAGCCCTTTCAAAATGACGCTTCCACCGAATCTTTGCATTCAGTCGATTTGCCTTTGTTTTTGCGTCTGATTTTTTGCTTCCACCTTTTTTACCGATGGAAGACATATATTTTCTGATGAGTGTGGTTGGTTCCATATTTCTCCTTATGCCAATCCGTTTCCAGCTTGGCAAGCATTTAGTTTGTCTATCTCAGCCGTTGCGTCTGATACTACTTTGCAAAGAAGATTATCTCCCTCATGGATAGCTCTGGCAACATTTACAAACTGCTCACGAAGAATTTTGTTTTCCTGTTTCAGTCTGTAATTCTCTTCTTGCAGATTTAACTCGAATTGCTCCGCTTCGAATCTCATAGGTTCCTCCTGTGTTTTATGGTTGTGCATTTGACCTCATCCAAGAGATCAAAAAGCTGGTTCCAGCTAGGATCGGTTACAGGCATTCTCTCAAAGGTTTCCATCGCTGAAAACCAGCAAGCCTCAATGCCCCATAAAAGACCCTCCATGATCTTCTCTCCTTTTGGGATAGGGGTTTCCGACTCGTTCCCTAGCGTGGTAAGATCCGAGATCATACCCTGCATGATAGGCAAGTGAGTCTTTTTCTTTGATTTGTTCTTCCGTTTTGTCGTGTTCATATTCAAGATCCCAACACCTCCTTCCTATGTAGTAACCAAGGGCGAAAGCTTGTCTCTCGTCCTCGGTTGATTTAAGTGAACCGAAGCCTTCCCCAACTGGACATGGTTTGTAAGGATGCTTATTCGCATCGTTCTTCTGCTGTTTCATATGTCTTTTCGAATATGGCTAAATGAGCAGAATCTACCATCTTATCTGGTGGATTTTCTACTTCATTACCATTCTCATCATAGATCGAAACATCGATTTCCATGTCCGATATTTCGGATAGCCAAGCCTCACGATGATCCATGCACCTAGCACCCCAATACTCGTATGCTCCAATTCCGACACTCTCAAGATGAACTTGATGGGTTGCCGTTCCTGTTGCGCTATATTTTCTGCCTTCATAGTGAAATTTAACATCGTCAAATTCCACTTCCTGTGTATATAGTTCAGACATTGTTTCCTCCTTGGTTAAGATGCCTTATGCCCTTACGATGCGGATTGGCAAGCTAATTTCTTTGTCCTTGAAACGCATTTAGGGCATAGATTCCTAATCAATCCAGCCTCTCCACCTCGATCATCTATCTCCTCAAAGGGGATGCCTCCACCCACCACAACTGGCTTGCCATTCTGAATCTCAATAATAATTCCGAAGCATATATCCGTATGGAAGTTCACTGCTGGGCGATTGCATAGTGTCTTTTTGGTTTTAGGCCAATCCCCTCTGGGGGCTTTGCCTTGGATGCAGTGAAAGTCCTGCCCACACTTGAATGCTTTCCAAGACTCTGTTGCTGGTGCGCCGTATTCTAGGAATACGAATTTCTGATTTGCTTTGTTCATTTCGCCAACCTCCTATAAAGATTAAGTTCAACGGATTGGATTTTCAACTCTGATTTGCCATTGGCTTTCGCCTTCCGAATTTCCTTCAGAAGATTACGCACAAAGGGCGAAGCAACTTTTCTTGCTTTATTCATCGTGGTTTCCTCTCTTTCTGTAATTAGACTAGCAGATGCTAGGCTGGTTGGCAAGTATTATTTATTGCTTCTAAAGCTTTTTTTGCACTATCCAGACGAATCTTTCTAAAAAAATGTTCTGGGTAAAATTCATAAGGAATTCCAGTAGGATAATGAGAAAGCTTATAAATTTCTTGCCGTAAAAATTGCTCTCCAAAACTGGCTTGAACATCGGAAATAGACTGATACTTTATTTCTGCCCTCAAAACTTCTTCATATCTTTCTTGGGTCACAACTTTTCCACCATATACTTCTTGTTCGTATTCCCCATGACCAACTGCCCTTACAACTAAAGGGGCAGTTTTTGGTTTAAATTTTTGATGAGAAACAACGATTCCAAGTGGAATAAACCTGTCTTCGCAATAACCCTTCGAATAATATGCAACATAAGAACCAATAGGATGATCGGCATGAATTTTTTCAAATGCCTCTTTTTTTGCTAAACGGATGTTCTTGCGCTTTTCGGATTTACTGGCTTTCCTTTTTTGAGAGCAAATATCAAAAGTATGGCGGGTTTGACCATCAAGCTCAAAGGGCTTCCTATCGACCCAAAGAATTTGGTGATTACAGTATTTGCAGATTCCTTTGTTGTTCATCGTGGTTATATCCTATACCATACTAACCAGCTTGGCAAGCATTATTTTAGGCTTGCGTAAGGCATTGATGACACCATCCTTATCGGCATGGCATCGAATTTAGAGGCAAAGTTTCTGCTCTATTGGAGGGCATCGAATGGAACTTCCCTAGAGACTGAATATCGATTTTGTCTTGAAAGAAAATGGAGGTCAGATTTTGCCGATGTGAATGCCAAGTGCCTTTTCGAGATTGAGGGCGGTCAATGGATCATGGGTAGGCATCAGCGTGGATCTGGCTTTGCCAAGGATGCCGAGAAATACAATGTTGCAAGCTATCTTGGGTGGAAAGTATTTCGCATCACCCCATCGATGCTCACTCTGGATTATGTCGAAGATCTAATAAGAATCTGCCGAGGATTGGCAGTGTCGAATAGGTTTATTTCTGGGAAGAAGATTTGACGAGTCTGTAGTGATCAATTCTCTTGACGATTCCATACTTTCCAGAGCTTTTAATTTTAAATTTTTGCACATCAATCATTTTTGCTCTTTTCAGTCGAGTAATTCCCTTGCTGGCTTGATTCGGACTTACGCCCATATCTTTTGCTATTTCCTCCCTAGTTCTCCAGCCTTCGGGAACTTCATCAATCTCATTTGTAATTAGCTTATTTAAAGCTATAACCCACTCGCTTTTTTTGTCTCTTTTTATACTCATATTGATCTGAAATCGGTACTCACAATCCATTCTCCAGACACCTTTCTTGCTTGATGGACGATGAATCCTCCGTTGTTGAGCAACAATCCATAGACGAATCCGTTCTCTTGGGCAAGCGAAGAAATTGTCGCTCGATTATATTCATAGTCCAAA
>Ga0209499_1001521_pt1 | contig 15950 bp, 11 predicted proteins | sample C_130208_EF_Meta_FD_187306 | JGI IMG/M metagenome (GOLD analysis project Ga0209499, IMG submission 187306) | Freshwater microbial communities from Lake Croche, Canada to study carbon cycling - C_130208_EF_MetaG (SPAdes) (version 2) | ecosystem: Environmental > Aquatic > Freshwater > Lake...
TGAATAATCATTTATCTGATAAACAAAAGACAATTGCCACAGAAGTTATCAAAGAAATCAAGGATCGATTGGCTTTTTTGATGAATGTGGGTTTAGATTATTTGGCTTTAAGCCGAAGCTCAAAATCTCTTTCTGGTGGCGAAGCACAACGCATTCGATTGGCGACACAAATTGGATCTCAATTAGTGGGTGTTTTGTATATTTTGGATGAACCGAGTATTGGTTTACACCAAAGAGATAACGATAAATTAATTTATTCTTTGGAACAATTACGCGATATTGGCAACTCGGTTATTGTTGTCGAACACGATAAAGACATGATTTTACGTGCCGATTATGTGATTGATATCGGTCCGAAAGCAGGAAAACACGGAGGCGAAATCATCAGCAAAGGAACACCTGCAGAAATATTGAAAGACCACACTTTGACGGCTTCGTATTTGAACGGAGAAATGGAAATTGAGGTTCCAAAAAAGCGTCGGGAAGGCAACGGAAATTTCTTAAAACTGACTGGCGCAACTGGAAATAACTTAAAAAATGTGTCTATAGAATTGCCTTTGGGCAAAATGATTTGCGTGACTGGAGTTTCGGGAAGCGGAAAATCGACATTAATCAACGAAACCCTCTACCCTATTTTGAACGCCTTTTATTTTAATGGTGTCAAAAAACCGAAACCCTATAAAAAAATCGAAGGTTTGGAACATATCGATAAAGTAATTGATATTGACCAAAGTCCAATTGGAAGAACGCCACGCTCGAATCCGGCAACTTATACCGAAGTTTTTACCGAAATTAGAAACCTATTTACGATGACTTCGGAAAGTATGATTCGCGGTTATAAAGCGGGTCGTTTTAGTTTTAATGTAAAAGGCGGACGATGTGAAACATGCGAAGGTTCGGGTGTGAGAACGATTGAAATGAACTTTTTACCCGATGTTTATGTTGAATGTGAAACCTGTCAAGGAAAACGTTTTAACAGAGAAACTTTGGAAATCAGATTCAAAGGCAAATCTATTTCAGATGTGTTGAATATGACCATTGATGAAGCAGTTCCGTTCTTCGAAATGATTCCTAAAATCTATAGAAAAGTAAAAACCTTGCAAGATGTTGGTTTAGGTTATATTACTTTGGGTCAACAAAGTACAACACTTTCTGGTGGCGAAGCGCAACGAATAAAATTGGCAGGAGAATTATCGAAAAAAGATACCGGAAACACGTTTTATATCTTGGATGAACCTACAACAGGTTTACATTTTGAGGATATTCGGGTATTGATGGAAGTGATCAACAAACTAGTCGATAAAGGCAATACTATTTTGATTATCGAACATAATATGGACGTCATCAAACTCGCGGATTACATTATTGATATTGGTCCCGAAGGTGGAAAAGGTGGTGGAGAAGTCGTTGCCAAAGGAACTCCTGAAGAAGTGGCGAAAAATAAAAAAAGCTATACTGCGCAGTTTTTAAAAAAAGAGTTACATTAGTCAAGTCTTCTTTGTCAAAGTTCAAAACTTTGACAAAGATTTTAAATCTAAACTAATTCGATTAATAGATTGATTCGTGACTCGCAAAGACCTTTAAAAACAAACAAAATGAGATTAGAAGATTTTGATAATGACGAAGAAAAAGTAATTCAGGATAAGTTTAAAAAGAAAACCTGGAACGAAATCAGAGCAAACGATAGTTGGGCAATTTTCAAAATCATGTCGGAGTTTGTTAATGGCTACGAAAATATGGGAAGGATTGGGCCTTGCGTCTCTATTTTTGGATCAGCGAGAACAAAACCAGAAGACAAATATTATTTATTAGCCGAGAAAATTGCTTATAAAATAAGTAAAGCTGGCTATGGAGTCATCACTGGTGGAGGTCCTGGAATTATGGAAGCAAGCAATAAAGGAGCACATCTTGGTGGAGGAACTTCAGTAGGATTAAATATTGTTTTGCCTTTTGAGCAACATTTTAATCCGTACATTGATCTAGATAAAAACCTAAATTTTGACTATTTCTTTGTTAGAAAAGTAATGTTTGTAAAATATTCTCAAGGATTTGTGGTTATGCCAGGAGGATTTGGAACAATGGATGAACTTTTTGAAGCATTAACTTTAATTCAAACAAAAAAAATCGGTAAATTCCCGATTATATTAGTTGGAACTGCTTTTTGGTCGGGCTTAATTGACTGGATACAAACAGTTTTAGTAAAAAAAGAGCATACTGTCAATGCTGTAGATTTGAATTTATTTAAAATTGTAGACACCGAAGAGGAAGTGGTGGACGTTTTGGATAAATTCTACAAAAAATACGATTTGGCTCCAAATTTTTAACCCATTATAAAATTTAAAGCTTCTTTTGAAATCTCATTTTAAAAACCTATTCCTAATTGTTTTGTTTTTTACTTCGGTGAAGAGCTTTGCGCAACATCGTTCCCAAATGAGTGTTGAAGTAAATACAAAGGACAAAACATTGACAATTGAGCAGGAACTTGAGTTTTTTAATGAAACTGGGGATACATTGACTTCCATTGTTTTGAATGATTGGAATAATGCCTATTCATCGAAAACATCTCCATTGGCAAAACGATTTTCGGATGAATTTTATAGAGGTTTTCACTTGGCAAAAGAAGAAGAAAGAGGCGGAACCCGTTTTTTAAATATATCTAAATCAGATAAATCAACGCTTTCTTTTATTAGAACAAGCAAAAATCCTGATTATTTAGAGGTTTCATTAAACGAAAAACTGGCCCCAAATCATAAAATTACTTTACACCTTACTTACATTGAAAAGATTCCCAGTGATAAATTTACAAAATATGGTTACAGTGAAAATGGCGGTATGAACTTGAAAAACTGGTTTCTAACTCCTTCTAGATATGAAAATCACGCCTTTGTTAAAAACAGTAATAACAACTTAGATGATATTGCGAATTCAGTTTCTAATTTTGATATTAATATCCGAATTCCAAGAAATTTAGAATTAACCTCGGACTTAAATAGTACTAGAATTTACCAATCCGAAATTAATTCAATTTATAAATTAACTGGAAAAAACCGAACTGATTTTAGTCTTTATCTTGAACCAAAATCAAATTTTCGATCATATAAAAACAGTTCGGTTGAAGTTGTTACAGATTTAAAAAGCAATAAGCTGGATGATATTCAGAAAGCGGTTGTAATAGATCGAGTTACGAATTTTGCAAACGATTTGATTGGCACCTATCCACACGGAAAAATTACAGTTTCAGAAACTGATTACGAGAAAAATCCTTTTTATGGTTTAAACCAATTACCTACTTTTATTAGTCCCTTTTCAGAGGAATTTATTTTTGAAATTAAGTTTTTAAAGACCTATTTAAACAATTATCTAAAAAACAGTTTAAGATTAGATCCCAGAAAAGACAATTGGATTTATGATGGGATTCAAGTGTATGCGATGATGAAATATATTGATGAAATTCATCCAGACAGTAAGATGTTTGGTAGTCTTTCTAAACTCAGAATATTTAAAAACTATAATTTGGCGAAACTAGGTTTTAACGAACAATACAGCTATTTTTATATGCTTATGGCGCGTAAAAACCTGGATCAACCACTTGGTTATCCAAAAAATTCATTAATAAAATTCAACGAACAAATTGCCAGTAAATATAGAGCTGGATTAAGTCTTAAATTTTTATCTGATTACCTTGGTGACAATTTGGTTGACAAAAGTATCCATCAATTTTATGAAGAAAATAAAGTACAACAACAAAATAGAATCAGTTTTGAAAACAGAATAAAATCGAATACCAACAAAAACATAAATTGGTTTTTCAAAACAATCATTGACTCACGTGAAACAATTGATTATAAGTTTTCTAAAGTTGTAAAAACTAGAGACAGTATTATTTTTTCTATAAAAAACAGAACAAATATAGTTGTTCCAATGCCTATTTATGGTGTTAAAAACGGGGAAATAGTATTTAAAAAATGGCTTGAAACTACAAAAACAGATTCTATTTATACAATTGAAAGAAAAAATGCAGACAAAATAGTCTTGAATTATGAAAACGAAGTTCCAGAATATAATTTGAGAAACAATTGGAGGAAACTAGAAGGTTTTTTTCCAAATAACCGCCCTGTAAAATTTATTTTTATGAAGGATTTAGAAGATCCTTATTACAATCAAATTTTATACATGCCCAGTTTAACCTATAATTTCTATGACGGCGTTTCAGTGGGAATGAGACTCTTAAATAAGACTATTTTAGATAAACCTTTTATATTTGATGTAAACCCAGCTTATTCAACAAAATCGGGTTCTATGTCAGGTTCAGCCTCGTTTACGATTAATGAAAATTATAAACACAGCACTTTATACAATGCTAGATATTCTATAAATGGATCGTTTTTTCATTATGCGCCAGATGCGACTTATCTAAAAATAAATCCTATGGTACAATTGCGTATTCGGGAAGAAAACTTTAGAGATAATAGAAAACAACTGTTTGTTTTTCGTCAAGTTTTGGTAAATCGAGAAAAGAGCTTATTTCTTAAAGAAAATTCAAATCAAAACTATTCGGTTTTTGACGCCAAATATTTTAACACAAGAATGGAAGTAGTTAATAATGTAAATTTCATAACGGATTTGCAATTATCTAGTAAATTCGGTAAGGTTTCGGCTGAAATGGAATATAGAAAACTCTATGAAAACAATCATCAAATCAATTTACGAATGTATGTTGGAAGTTTTTTGTTTAATAAAACCAATTCCGATTTTTTTAGTTTCGCATTAGACCGCCCTACCGATTATCTTTTTGATTATAATTATATTGGACGATCTGAAAATACTGGATTATTTAGCCAGCAATTTATTATGTCAGAAGGTGGATTCAAATCAAAACTAAATACTCCTTTTGCAAATCAATGGATTAGCACTTTAAATGCCAGTTATTCTGTTTGGAATTGGATTGAATTATATGGCGATTTAGGTGTTATTAAAAATAAACATCAAAAAGAAAAACTGGTTTATGATAGCGGAATCCGCTTGAATTTGGTTAACGATTATTTTGAATTGTATTTACCGGTATATTCTAATAACGGTTGGGAGGTTTCACAGACAAAATACCCCGATAAAATCCGATTTATCATTACGCTAAATCCAAAAAACTTACTTAATCTTTTTACTAGAAAATGGTTTTAATCGAACACAAACAATGCTAAATATTAACTTATTCTTTAAAAAATAGTTAATTTACTAAGATTAATTTTAAAAATACATTCTTTATTAATTTTTACTTATCAAAAACTTAATTACATTTCTTTCAATGAATTATGAAAATAAATAGTTTTTAAGTAAATTTGCCTCAAAGTGATACTTTCTATATATGATAAAAGAAAAAACTGAATCTACGTTGACATTTGAAGATTTCAAAACAGAAGTGTTGAAAGACTACAAAATAGCCATACTAAGTAGGGAATGTAGTTTAATGGGACGCAAGGAAGTGCTTACTGGAAAAGCAAAATTCGGGATTTTTGGGGATGGAAAAGAAGTTCCTCAACTTGCTATGGCAAAGTTCTTTTTGAAAGGCGATTTTAGATCTGGATATTACAGAGACCAAACTTTTATGATGGCTATTGGAGAACTAACGGTTCAACAATTTTTTGCAGGTTTATATGGTCATACTGATATTAATCAGGAACCTATGTCTGCTGGACGTCAAATGGGCGGTCATTTTACTACGCATAGTTTAAATGAAGATGGAAGCTGGAAGGATTTAACAAAACAAAGAAATTCTAGTGCAGATATTTCTCCAACTGCAGCGCAAATGCCTCGTTTATTGGGACTTGCGCAAGCTTCAAAAATATATAGAAATGTTCCTGAGATAACTAATAAAGATAATTTTTCGGTTAACGGAAACGAAATTGCCTGGGGAACTATCGGAAATGCAAGTACTTCAGAAGGTGTCTTTTTTGAAACTATAAATGCTGCAGGAGTTTTACAAGTTCCTTTAGTTATGAGCGTTTGGGATGACGAATACGGAATTTCTGTACACGCGAGATATCAAACAACCAAGGAAAGTATTTCTGAAATTTTAAAAGGATATCAAAAAGACGAAAACAGCAATGGCTTCGAGATTCTAAAAGTAAAAGGTTGGGATTATGCGGGTTTGATTGCAACTTATGAAAAAGCAGCCAAAATTGCTCGTGAAAATCATATTCCTGTTTTAATACATGTTTACGAATTAACGCAACCACAAGGACATTCAAGTTCTGGTTCTCACGAAAGATATAAAGATTCCGAGAGACTTGCTTGGGAAAAAGATTTTGATTGTATTCGACAAATGAAATTATGGATGATCGCTATCAATATTGCTTCTCCAGAGGAGCTTGAAGAAATTGATATCGAAACCAAAAAAATAGTTCAAGAAGGAAAAAAAGCAGCTTGGAACGCTTTTATTAATCCAATTATTGAAGAGCAAAAAGAACTAATTTCTTTATTGGAAAAAATTGCACCAACAAGCAAAAGTAAAGACCAAATTCTGAAATATGTTGCTGATTTAAAAAGTATTAAAACACCACTTAAGAAGGAAATCCTTGTTACCGCACGTAAAATTTTACGATTGGTTATTAATGAAAGTGGTAAAAACGAAATATCCAATTGGATTAGTTCTTACACGACAAAAACACAAATAAAATTTAGTAGCAATTTGTATTCAGAATCAGATTCAAATGTATTTTCAGTTAAGAAAGTTGCCCCTGAATATACCAAAGATGCTAAAAAAGATACCGACGGCAGAATGATTTTACGCGATAATTTTGATGCTATTTTTTCAAAATACCCGGAGGCTTTAATTTTTGGTGAGGATGCAGGAAACATTGGAGATGTAAATCAAGGCTTAGAAGGACTTCAAGAAAAATTTGGGGAACTTCGTGTAGCCGATGTAGGTATTAGAGAAGCGTCCATAATTGGTCAAGGAATTGGAATGGCTTTGAGAGGCTTACGCCCTATTGCCGAAATTCAGTATTTAGATTATTTATTATATGCCATTCAAATTTTGAGTGATGATTTGGCAACATTACAATATAGAACCGTTGGGAAACAAAAAGCCCCTTTAATCATTAGAACTCGTGGCCATAGATTAGAAGGGATTTGGCATTCAGGTTCTCCAATGGGAATGATTATAAATGCCATTCGAGGAATACATGTGTTAGTACCTAGAAACATGACAAAAGCAGCCGGTTTCTATAATTCTTTATTAGAATGTGACGAACCAGCCTTGGTTATTGAATGCCTAAATGGGTATCGATTAAAAGAAAAAATGCCTTTAAATTATGGGGAATTCAAAACTCCTATTGGGGAAATTGAAATATTAAAAGAAGGAGTAGATATTACTTTGGTTTCTTATGGATCTACCTTACGATTAGTAGAGCAAGCAGCTGAAGAGCTTTTAGAAGTTGGTATTAATTGTGAAATAATCGATATTCAATCCTTGCTTCCTTTTGATGTAAAACATGATATTGTAAAAAGTATTGCCAAAACAAATCGTTTATTAGTTATAGATGAAGATTTGCCAGGAGGTGCTTCTGCCTATATTTTACAACAAATTATTGAAGCTCAAGACGGTTACAATTACCTTGATAGCAAACCACAAACTTTAACTGCAAAAGCACATCGTCCTGCTTATGGAACCGATGGAGATTATTTTTCTAAACCTTCTTCGGAAGATATTTATGAAAAAATCTATGCTATGATGAATGAAGTAAATCCTTTTAAATATCCTAGTTTATATTAAAAAATCTCCTTTAGAAATTACTTTAATTTTAATTTCTAAATGGAATTTATCGTTTTCTTTTATAGAAAAAATAACTTGAAAGTTATTTAATCACTTTTAATTTCTTCAAAACTGTATCTATTACATTGTTAATTTCAATAGAAATAACAAATTTATAATTAAGATAGACATAAGCAATGGACATTATAGCCGATTTTAAAACAATCGAAATGATAGGGTTAAATGGAAATTCCCAAAAATAAAACGCTAAAAACAAAATAAGTGTTACTGCCATTGAATATAAGGTTTGCTTTGTAAAGGGATACAAATGCAATCGCTTAACCACAAAAAGAAGTTTAGCCAAACTATATAAAGTAATAGATAATAAGGTGGCAAATGCTGAACCGATTATTCCGAAAATTGGAATGAAAATCATATTTAGCACGACCGTTAAAATTACCAAAAGAACTCCTAGAATCAAAACCGCTCTGTAATATTTGGTGTTGAAAATAATGGCATTATTGTTTCCTAAAATCAAATCAAAATATTTTGACAATCCAATCATAAAGACAACCAAAATACCTCCCGCATATTCTGGCGGAACCATTTCATATAACTTATTGATATTGACAAAAATACCCAACATTACATAACCACCGACTAACTGTAAATTAATAGAAGTCTTTTTATATAAAACATCCATCTCATCGTGTTTATTTTCATGCATTAGTTTTGCCGTAATGGGATACACAATTTGATGCATCGCACGACTTGGAACCGAAATTACTAAGGCAATATAAGTTGCCACAGAATAAAAAGCAATGTTCTCAATATTCATATATTGATTCAGAATCATTTTATCCCCATCCAAAAGTAAATTAGCCACACTTCCTGACAAAATAATATAAAAAGTATAGGTTAAAATATCTTTGGTATTGGTTGGAATTGTAAATTGGAAATCTGGTTTTTGAATACTAAAAGCATAGAACATCGTCACTAATAAGGCCAAAAAGTACAATCCTGCAGTAGCATACACAAACCCTTCAACGCTAAGCCAATGATAATAAACACCAATTAAAAGAAATAGGGAAAACAAACGCAAACCTACTTCTTTAATGAAATTTCCAAAAACAGAATGCATGTGCACTCTTAACCAAGCATAAAAAATCTCAAAATAAGCCATACACAATCCTATGAATGGGATCAGCCAAATATAACTTTTAACGATAGCATTCTTTTTTGACAGAAAGAACAAAATTTCGTCATAAAAGAAAAGCCCTATTAAAAGAAGTGGAATAATTAGAAGCAAGGGAAACAAAACCGTAAAGGACAAAAAACGAGATCGTTGCGCATCCGTTTCATATTGCGAATAAAATTTCACCAAGGTGTTTTGCATTCCAATAGCAAACAAAGGCATAATTACATTGGCACTCGAAGTAATATAATTAGTTAAACCATAAAAAGTGGCGCCTAGAAAAACAGGATACAAATAAATGGTGTTTATACCGCCAATTCCAAAACCGATGTAGGTAATTATTGTGTTCTTTAAGGACTGATTTAAAACTATTCCCATTATTTTTCGTTGCGAGTAGCCTGCACTGAGCGAAGTCGAAGTGAAGCAATCTCTTTTTATTATTTATTTATTAATTCGACCAATTTCTCGGTCAAACTCTTTCTTGAATAGTGTTGTAAACCAACGGCATTTGATTGCAATTTTCCTTCTAAATATTGATTATAAAAGTTCAAAAGTACACTTTTTAGTTTCATTTTTTCGGAATAGTCAAAGAATACACCTGTATTAGTAGTGGTTATGATTTCGGAAAAGTCTGAACCACGGGGTCCAATAGCAATAATTGGTCTTCCTGAAACCATATATTCGAATAGTTTTCCTGGAATTATACTTTTAGTATCTTCGGAATTAATTTCGATTAATAACAATACTTGTGATTTTCTTTGATGTGCAATCGCTTCGGAATGCGACACATACCCCAAATTATTTAAATAGGGATTCAATCCAAATTCATTAATCGTTTCCAACACTTCTTGACTTACCGCTCCAATTAATTTTATTTCTAAATGAGTTTTAAAATCTGGGATTTCTTGTATTAATTCGACCAAACTTTCCCATAATAGTTGCGGGTTTCTTTCGGAAAGAAAAGAGCCAATATGTGCCAAAGTAAATTTTGTATCCAACGCTTGTTTTGCTACATTTTCAGTATCATAGCCATTGGTGATTACTGCGATTGGCTTTTTTGTAATCGCTTCAAATTCCTTTTTTGTAGTGTTGCTGGTTACAATAATTGTATCAGCGGTATTCAATACTTTGCGCTCTAACATTTTATGCTTGTTTGCAGCATAATTAGACAATCGCAACGCTTTATGATAACCAATAGTAGTCCATGGATCCCGAAAATCAGCAAACCATTTTACACCTAGCTTTTGCTTTAATTCTAGTCCAATAAGGTGCAAACTGTGTGGCGGTCCCGAAGTTATAATGGTATCAATATTATTTTCTAAAATGTATTTTTCTAAAAAAGAAACCGATGGTTTTACCCAATAAACACGAGCATCCGGAATAAACAAATTGCCTCGAATCAGAAGAAATACTTTATCTAAAAAAGATTGCTTTTTTTGATTGGGAATAATTCCCGAACTGATTTTTTTGGTTTTATTTTTAGATAAAAACGAAGCCAATTGATACGGTTCGAATATTTTATGTTTTAGAATAATTGCAGTATCCAAAACTTCCTTTACCAAAGCTTCATCAATAATGGGATAAGTTGGATTTTCTGGAATATATACTATGGGTTGAACACCAAAATCAGGTAAATATTTAACAAATTTTAACCAACGCTGAACACCTGGTCCACCGGCTGGTGGCCAATAATAAGTAATAATGAGGACTTTCTTTTGTTCCAAGATCTATTGTTTAAAATCAATTAACTTGAAGTCATTGATTAAGAATGGAATGTTTTTATACAATCCTTTTATGATAAAATACAAAACTGGAAAAAATGGTAGTATCGAATAATACCTTAGTTTATTTGAAAAAACATGTATTCCATACAAAACTCCTATTATAAATCCTGTAAGGAACAGAAAAAGCAAAGTCTTTTGAAATGATTTAAACTCAAATAATTCATTCATAATTCTAATTTTTATTATTTATTTTCTCCAATTCTTCAATGTCTAATTGATCTTTGAGTCGATTACACGCTTTTTTAGACTTAATTAAATTATCGTAATCTAAAAAATAAACAGGAACGTCTTGCAAAACAACAATAGTTGCACTTTTAAATAAATCATCGAAATTTTCATTTTCCAATCCTTTAACGGAAGTCATTACATCTAATCTCAAATCATAGGAAATGGTAAAATCTGTAAAACCTGCAACAAATTGCATAGTTTCAATTTGAGGAAAATTACCAATACCAATAGAATCAAAAGCCAAACGTAAATTTTTTCTATTTGAAGTAGTGTCTTCAATTAAGATATCAACATCTCCAGTATTTCTGGTATAACCGTAAATATTAACAGCTAATCCTCCAATAGTCAAATAACGAACATTATTTTCGTTAAATACTTTCCAAATATTTAAAATTTCTTGAAGCATTATTTTTTCTGAATAATTCTAGGAGCAGTCTTTAAAGCGAAGGAAAGTTCAACTAATGCCATAAAACGCTCCATTCTTTTGGAATAAAGACTTTGCATTTCGGAGTTTTTAACACTCAAATCTTTATATGAAATAGTCTCTTTCTTTATTTCTTTTGATTTCATATTCAAATATACAATTATAAAATATATTTTGACTTTATCTATTCTCTATTTACTTGTTTCTTTCTTTCCATATAAATTCCGCCAATCAATAAAAACAGCATTCCTAATGAACTCAAAAGAACTATTATACTTCCTGTTTTTATAACTTGTGGCTCAAATATAAATTCAATACTGTGTTTTCCAGCTGGAATTTGCAATCCTCTTAAAACATAATCTACTCGAATGGGGTTTTCTTTTTTACCATCGATATAAGCATTCCAACCATTTTTATAATAGATTTCAGAAAAAACAGCAAAACCTTCATTGCCGTTAGAAGAACTGTATTTCAAGTGATTGGGTTTATAGGAAACCAACGAAATTGTTGAGGTACTATCTTTGGCGAAAGCTTTTTTAGCAATTTCAAAATCCGTTGTATTTACAATCGCTACATTTTTTGAATCTAATTTATTCAAAGCTTTCATCTCAGCATCTGCCGAATTCACCAATTTGAATTGATTAACAAACCAAGCATTCCCATCTATTTCTGGGTTTTTAACAGGAAACTCCTCCCCTTTTTCATTGGTCTGAATGATATATTTTACATTCAACATATTTAGCATTTCCAAATTGTTTTTAGCAATTTGATAATCAAAAAGTTGCTGCATTCTTCTTGGTTTCACGGCACTATAACCTCCAATTGATTTATGAAAATAAGAAGCTCTGGCACTGGACAAATTACCCGAAACTTCAAAAACACGAAAATGAGTGGTGTCTTTTAGAATCTGAGAATCAACAGGCGTTTCCTGAAAAGGAACTTCGACTTCTCTTCCGCTTACAAAACTTTTGCTGTCTAAATAATTTTTATCTATAAAGAACAAATCGCCAACCATTATCAAACCAATTAGAATAATAGCTGTGTTTTGAGCTAATTTATTTTTAATCATCAACCAAAGCAAACCTGCAACAACGCTCATTAAAAATCCGGAACGTAATAAATCGGCCGAAAACATCGTTCTTCTATCATCGCGCAAAGCATCAATAAAGGGACGTCCCATTTGCCCATATTGTTGAATGTAATATTCATCATTCGAACCCACAAAACTGAACATACTTTTACTTATAAATAAAAGCACAATCAACCCAATTCCTACCGAAGCGGATTGCCACAATGCTTTTAATTGCAGTTCTTTTTCTAATTTAAAAAAGGATTGTAATCCCATGATGGCTAGAACTGGAAAACACAATTCCAAGAGTACCTGAATCGATGAAACTGCTCTAAACTTATTATACATTGGAATTACATCAATGAAAAAGTTAGTCACGATTGGAAAATTTTTCCCCCAAGAAAGTACTAATGCAACTATTGCCCCTGAAAGGAAAACATATTTAATTTTTCTTTTATCGGTAAATAAACAAAGGATTGCAAGAAAGAAAACTACAGATCCTATATAGGCTGGAGCAGCAACGATAGGTTGATCTCCCCAATAAGTGGGTAAGTTTGAAGTAAAATCTTTAGCTTGACTATCATTGGCGCCTTGCTTCAAAACAAAATCATAAGAACTAGAATTTTCGTCCAATTTTTCACTATTGGAACCTCCAAAAAGTCTTGGCGCAATAAGATTAAAACTTTCGGCAAGTCCATAACTGTATTCCGTAATATAATCACGAGTCAAAGCACTATCATTTTCACTTTTTTTACCATCTGCATTAAAGGTCAATTCGCTTTTTCCACGGGTACTAAAATTAGTATATTCGGCTGTAGCCAATAAACTAGTGGCATTAGCACCGATTGCAAAAATTCCGGCAATTGCCAAAATCCCTAAAGATTTTAAAAGTGATTTGTACTGCTTTTCTTTTATAGATTGATATGTGAAATACCCCGAAAGAACTAACAAGAATATCAATAAATAATAGGTCATTTGAAAGTGATTTGCATTAATTTCTAATGCTACTGCAAACATAGTTAGTAAACCACCCCAAGTATATATTTTTTGAAAAACTAATATAAAGCCAGCAATAACCAGTGGCATATAACCAATGGCATGGGCTTTCGCATTATGACCAACTCCTAAAATAATGATCAAATAAGTAGAAAATCCAAAGGCCAAAGCACCGAAAAAGGCTTTGAGTGGATCTATTTTTAAAACTAAAAGCAATCCATAAAAACCAAGGAAATACAAAAACAAATAGTCTGCAGGACGAGGAAGAAAACGCAAAGCATCATCAATAGTACCAATATAATCATGTGGATATTTTGCTCCTAATTGATAGGTTGGCATGCCTCCAAAAGCAGAATTTGTCCAATAGGGCTCCACATGATCGGTTGCTCTAAAATCGATTTGCTCTTTTGCCATTCCAGTATATTGTGCAATATCCGATTGGTAAATTTTTTTGCCTTGTAAAACGGGATAAAAATAAGTTAGAGAAATAAGAACAAAACCTAAAACGGCTAATGCGTGCGGATAAAACTTTTGAATTACTTTCAATGGAGGATGGTTTAGTTAAAGTAGTTTATGAATTATATGGGGTAAATTTAATCTATTTCTTCATAATCAACATAATCGCCTACTTTTTTGGTTTCACGAGGGTTTTTATCATTAGAAGATTTATAGATAATTTCGTCGTTGTTGGGCGTTTTTTTCCAAGAGTTATCTTGAGCATTTTGCTGTTGTTTATGTAAATTTTCTCCGGCTTTCTCTACCACTTTTTTCACCAAAAGAGGCAAAAACAATTTAGCCAAAAACTTAAAGATGTAGTAAAACATCAGAAAATAAAATAGTGTTCTTATTAAACCAGAAAAAGAGGCTGTTTGCATAATAAAATATTTTTTTGCGAAATTAATAAATCAAACGTTCAAAATTAAATTATCATTCTTAAATAAATAATAAAATATAGTACATTTGAAAAGCGTTATTACTTTATAACTTAAAAAAAAATATGTTCAAACTAAAAACCATGGTTCTTGTCACTTTATTTATAATTCCGTTGACACATTACGGACAACATACCGACCAAATCAATTCAAATAGACCTGGCGAAACCATGTCGGCTTATTCCGTTGGAAAATCTGTTTTTCAAGTAGAATCAGGAATTTATGGGATTAAAGAAAATCATAGTATTCTGAATTATGATGCCAATGGATATGGAGTAGATATGACTTTAAGATGGGGTTTGTTTATGGAAAAACTGGAATTAATTGCCGATTTACAATATCAATCCGAAAAAGTCAACTCTGCCATGAGTATTATTGATAAATCGGCATTAAAAAAAACAGTATTTGGTGCGAAGTACTTAATTTACGATCCTTTCAAGAATTATGAAAATAAAATAAATGTCCTTAGTTGGAATGCCAATCATTCTTTTAAATGGCATCAATTAATCCCTGCAGTTTCTGTTTTTGCTGGAGCCAATTTAACGTTCTCCTATAATCCTTATTATTTTTCTGATCAATATGCCATATCTCCAAAAATGATGTTAATAACACAAAATCATTTAGGCGACGGAAGTTGGGTTTTAGTAACAAATATAGTTGCCGATTATATCGGATCTGAATATCCAAGCTATAATTATGCTATTACTTTAACAAAAGGATTTAATGATTATTGGTCTGGTTTTATAGAAAATCAGGGTATAAAAAGCGATTTTTATAGCGATGCCATTGTTCGTGGTGGCGCTGCCTATTTGATAAACAAAGACATGCAAATTGACGCATCAATAAGTTCAAGTTTAAAAACAACGCCATCCATACTTTACGGAGGAATTGGTTTTTCTTGGCGCTACGACGCAAATTACAAAGAAGTTAAGATTGGTGTTGAAACCAACAAAAAATCAAGCAAAAGAGCTAGAAAAACTAAAAAAGGATAAATTTTCAACTATAAAACACTATAATGATTACCATAAAAGAAGCGATTACAAAAAGTGAAATGACCGATTACATTAAATTTCCCTTTTCATTATATAAAGACAATAAATTCTGGGTTCCGCCAATTATCGCCGACGAACTTGAATCCTTTGATAAAACTAAAAATCCTGTTTTCGAAAACGCAGAAGCTTCCTTTTATTTAGCTTATAAAAACAATGAAATAGTGGGGCGAATTGCCGCCATCATTAACTGGAGCGAAGTAAACGACCAACAAAAAAAGAAAGTACGTTTCGGTTGGTTCGATGTTATTGATGATATCGAAGTTACCAAAGCCTTATTAGAAAAAGTCTATGAATTGGGGCGAAAAAAAAATTTAGAACACGTGGAAGGTCCAATGGGATTTTCTAATATGGATAAAGTCGGTGTGCTTACAGAAGGTTTCGAAGAAATTGGCACTATGATTACCTGGTACAATCATCCGTATTATGCCACTCATTTTGAGCAATTAGGATTCGTAACGGAGAAAGAATACCTTGAAAACAAATTTCCTTTTGAAAATGTGAAATTGGAGTTTTTCGACAA